>Ga0065711_1034707_pt1 | contig 23354 bp, 12 predicted proteins | sample Hoacrofraction12_FD_59098 | JGI IMG/M metagenome (GOLD analysis project Ga0065711, IMG submission 59098) | Hoatzin crop microbial communities from Cojedes, Venezuela - Epithelial fraction 12 v2 (version 2) | ecosystem: Host-associated > Birds > Digestive system > Esophagus > Crop | place...
GCGTGGGGCCGGGGATCGCGGGCGGGGCTGCGGAGGGGCCCCCGGGTTGGCGCCGGGGCCGCGGCGGCCGGCTGTCAGGTCGCTGGGGAGCCGGGCGGCGCTTTGTGCTGCGGGGCTGCTGCGCTGGCCGGCAGATGCTCGCCCCGGGTAGACGCGCTGCTTTGGTCGCCTCCATCCGCCGCTTTTGTAGCCGGTCCCGTTCCTGAAGCGAACGCGCGGTTAGGTGGTGTAAGGCACGGGCTTGATTTCGCTATCCTGTGAGATGGCTCTTGCAGTCAGAGCGAGATAGGCCCGGTTTAACAAAAAAAAAAGATGGCAGCTTCTGCTGGATACAGTAAGACTGCAGCAGCTCTGAAAAATCCTTGTTTGTGGCACTGGAGTCTGACGTTTTATTTAGATAGCTCTCCGTTAAGGCTGATTCTTCTGCTCTTGGAGTGATAATGCAAAACTAGAGTAACTGAATTTGTAATTTTGGTATCTTTAGTTGTGAGCAAAATTGCATTCTTGTTTAAAGAAGGTGAGGAGTGATCTGTATTTCTAGATTATACTTACTCAACATTGTCTGTAGGTATAAATGCAAAATGTTCAAAACCAGAAGCAGTGTTGCTCTAAGAGGGAGTAAACATAAACTGTCAAGATTCGGAGCATTCAGTACAGCCTTTGACCTTTATCCACAGGATAGAAATATTCTGAAACCTGCTTATCAAACTGTCCAGGTAGTTGAGAAAAAAAATACTGTTACTCAGCCCTGTGAATGTGTCATGCTGAAAGACATCTTGGGGAACAATGCTTCCCAGTCGAAGGATTATAGAGGCAGGTCATGTAGAGTAATTTATTCAAAGAGATAGCAGCCATCTGAAAACGTCAAGGGAGACTGTGGCTCTTCAGGCCATTGCAGGAAATCTCTGCTGGAAGAAGGACCTGCATACGCGCAGAAGGAGGGAGGGATAGGAGGTGAAAATAGGATGGGATAAAGAGCCAGGAAGGCTGGGTGATGGCAGCTAGATGCGGTTTCTGAAGAATTGGTATTATCCGTTGGCATTCTTTTTTCTCGCTGTTTCTCGGCAAGACAGACATGGCTGTCGTGATGCCTACATGACTTAGCAGTAGTTGTAGGGCTGTGGGAGTGGACTAACAGGCTTGCTAATACGGCACAGCCAGCGCTAGGTAGGTAATAAATAAAATAGGTAGGGAATATTTTGTTACTTCATGCAGCAGCGTAAACTTGGTACTAGAAGAAAAAGAGGTCGGGTTATGGAACAGTAGCCCGTGTTGCGTTTTTCTGTAATGCAGGTTAAGTGCAGTAAATGATATTCACTAAAGCAGGATGCAGCATTTTTGGATGAAATAGGAGCTTGCAGCAGTTATGTGGCAAAAAGCGTTACAGATGCTGTTTCATCTCTATGGTGGCATGAATCCTGCAGCTTTTGGAATTACTGTGCGTTACTGAACTCTGCCTGCACACAGAAGTGGAACAGAGAGGGGACAAAGTGTTCATGCTACATGTATGGAGACCTGAATGCTGCTGCATGTCTCTCAGCTCCTTTTAACTAGGAGTACCGAGCCATTATATGAAAGATGTTTTGTTTTTCCCACAACATATATAAAATTTAATTAGTTAAAACCCCTTTATTGTGTTGGCCTGTAATGCTCATTTATATTACGTCACCTGACTAAGGATTTATTTTTAATGTGGGTCAGTTACAGGATTTAATATTTGTAGTTGGATTACTTGTAAAATAAGCATTGTATCTAATTACTGAGGAGTACATAGACGTATTTTGTGGAACACAGATGAGAAGATCTGCGTGTGCAGATGTTTAAGGCTCAGACTGCAAAAGTTAATTAGACAGTTAATCTCTGTAGGTACCTTAATTCCTTAGTCATCTGATCTGGGCACAAGTTAAAAACCAGTACAATAGTTTATCATTGCCCATTACCCGTGAGTCAGCTCCTAAATCGAGTCCAGGCCGGTATCTCTGACCACCGGCCTCCTGCTTGCCATTTCACGGTTCAAGGAAAGCCTTTGCGAACTGCGGTGCTCAGGCTACGGGAACTGGACGGCCTTACGACAGAGCAAGGAGCCACCAGCAACCCCTTGGACCTCTTCCACTCTCAGCTGAACGAGAGTGTTGTGGAGGAGAGCAGTGCAGGCTATTTTCTGTGGTGCATGATGCACACCATGCCGTGGAAAATTCTGATGAGATCGGGCCAGTGCTCCACGATACAAACTGTGGAGAACCATATAGGGGTTTTTTGACCTACAAGCTCGCGGTGTGGGCTTGCTCCTGTTCCCAGCTGATGTAGCTGGGGAGTTTGCCAGTACATTGGACCCTTACCTCTGCCTCAGCTCATGGCAACTTTCCCAAGTTAAACCAGCGGGAATCTGGCCTGGAGATATTAAATGTGAAAGTATGGTGGTCTTCTCTTTCATTCTAGTGTATTTACACCTTAGAAATCATCTTGTGTTTGAGTGTTATCACCAAATAACACTTGCCTGGTGAAGCAAGTGTTGGAGTTGAAATGTGTGTACCAGCAAATGGTACAGGGGTGTAATCGGTGTTCTGCAAAGAGACTGCATTGAAGACCGCTTTACCCGGTGCTATTTTTTTTCCCACATACGGTTTTAATTTGTCAGATTTTTATTATTACTCTTAAAATGATCTGTTGTGAATTTGTTTTTCTAATGAACATGAGTACGATGTTGCAGCAGTTACAGCTGGACCTTTCTAGGCTTTCCTTTAATGCAAAAAGGGTTACAGAGATATTAAATGTAAGGAATTGTTCTTACGCGTAGTAGATCTCAACTTATTTAACAGGGTGATATAGATCAATTCTATATATTTAAGTAGGCAGCTTTTTTCCTATTTTGTCCAGCTTTACTTCTTTTTACATTTTTTACTGTCCATTCTTCATTAAAAAGCCCAGTTTTACATGGAAAAAAACCTTTGTATGTATTGTTAGTTGATGGTTGAGTTCATAACAGATTTTGTAGTTGTTTGAAAAAGAAGGCTAGGGAGGGGGTGGAGTGGGTTGCATCTGAAAGTGTTATTTCTACTTGCAGTAAAAGATGTGTGATTAGAAAAAGATATACACTAATCTGTAATCTTTTTACTCAGGGATTGTGTGCATCTTCCTATGGCCAGGGACAGATTAAGGTTCAGGAGCATCTTGAGCTGTTGTTTTTCAGCACCATCAACATTTTTCTCATCCTCTTCTCTGTAAGGTGTTTTTTTTTTTTCTCTTGTTGAATGGTGAAAATGTCAGGATGTTTTCGCTTTTTCATGTCTTTTCACTTTCCTTCTGCGATTCTCTTATATATGGCATAAACATTTTTTTTTCAAGCTGCACATTTTTTAGCATACCAGGAATCTGTTTGGCATGCCACCACTACCATCAGAGAAACATGTTATGCTGTTGTGCAGTCATTTTAATTTCACAATCTTTTGAATATGCTAAGCATTAGAACTTAAAAAAGAAGTGGTATGTTGGTTTATTCAGCAACCCCTCAAATGAAGCAGGCAACAAGATCTGAACAAATGAGCCACTCGACGTGAAAATCTTGTGCCAATGGATGCTAACACACACCTGTTAGATACTGTGAATAGACTATCTGGTCATACCAGTCGTGCTGTTGGAGCGGGAGAGGTGTGTCATTAGTACTCTGTTCATAGATCTAAAAATACAGTGCTATGAAACTGTTCACAGGTAAATGTTCCAAATTAAGTAGCTTTTCTGTTTACTGAGGTTCCAAACACGCGCTGTTCCCATTTTGGAAGAAGTGGCCGGATCCTGAAGTTACACCTGCTGAGCAATTTGCCTATGATCTGTGAAACGCATTTAGGGATGATGTTCTTGAATTGAGTCTCCTGTTTTTGTTTGCATATCCACAGCTGTACCCAAGAGGAAACCATTACTCCTTCTCTGCTAAAGTCGTACTGCTTGGAGTTAGTATAGATGAAAACATACAGACCTAAAGCAAACAAAACAAGCTTTTATATACTGCTTCATTGCCCACGTGATTGGATGGTGCATAGGTTAATGTATTTGAAGTAGCCAACTTAATAAAGTGTTTCTGCTTCGCGTGTTTAGTACCACTATAGAAAGTGGTTGAATCGTTGTGATCCTTCCTGGCCTTAGTCCGTAGTGATTACAGACCTATAGTTCTGTCTTTAAGTTTGTCTTGAGCTTTTGCAAAACACAGCACTCCATTATGATCATCACTGCGCTAGAATCTCATGATTCAGGACTTCAGTTGGTTGTCTGTAGTGTTCAGGAAGGATCACACACCCACCCCGAATTTTGTGGAGTTTTCTTTTTTTTTCCTCTTCCTTGGAGGCATTAGTGGCTGGGGGCTGGCTGGGGTGAGGCAGTGAGCTGGGTGGGAGATGCTCTGAGGTGACGTAGAGGCTGCTCTCAGAAGCCTGGCCCTGATACTTTAAGGTTATACTAATTGCCAAATTTGGTATCAGGTAGAAATTTCTCCCGAGGCAGACCAACGGGGATCTTTGGGAGGTCTTTCATCTTCACTGTGGGATTCAGCCCCCAGTGGTGTTACAGTCCCAAGTACACGGTCGAGGTCTTCTACAGGGCTTCGTGGGGACTTCTTACCATCAAGCAGTAATCTGGACCTGCATTTTTTGTTTTTGTAAGTTACTGCCATTTGATCCTGAGTTAATCCTATCGTTCTATTGATTGATCAACTATAGAATGGCATGGGGTATCTGCTTTTGATTCTTACTTTTATGTGCTAAAAGGGAGCCTTGTGTTTGTAAGGGCAAGAAAGCTGTCAATATATATTGTTTCTTACAGCATGGCGAGTGCTGGCTGACTAGGCAGGTCTAGAGCCTGGCTTACAGTGGGGTTGATTTGTGGTTACTGCAGTCATTAATGCATAGTAGAAAATGCAGTTTTGTGCAGTATGACCAAATGCTTGTTTTTTCCACTCATTAAATCAATTTTGCTTAGTGCCTAGACACCACAAATACTCCAGCTAATTATAGCAAGTAGCTCCTCTGTTTTTTTGGCTTAGAAGGGAAAAGGTGCTGCCTGCTGTATCTAAATTAACTTAATATAGATAAATTTATTTTAACACCCATAGCTTTTAGTTTGGGCGTCTGAGTTTGAAAGTGTTGGCTTTTGTCTGTAGCTAAACCAATTATCAGATTTTCTTCCCAAGGGCTTTGACTGACTTTTCTCTTAGTAAACAAATATTTAATTAAAGTGTTTAAGCATGATGTGTAGCCAGTCTCTGCAGATGGAAAGCTTTGCACTGGTGGGTAGCTTGTGGCTCCAGTATGCTGGTGGCATATACATTTATGGCAACGCTGGAATGCAGCATGAAGCTAATCATTCTAGTTTGTGCTTGGAGAAAGCAGTTTTTGCCTCTCAGTAGCAAATAACTGGCCTCTGTGCTTTTGGAACGGTACTTTGTGCCTAAATCTGCCTAACGGAAGTCAGTGGGCTGTTTGATGTAGGAGGATCAGCCAGTACAGCGTCTTTTATTAGACCCTGTATCATACAGGGGTCTAGTGAGGAAGTCAGGAAAGCTAGTGATCTTATTTCCCATTCTGCCACTTACGGTATATGAAATATGAAAACAAGGGAGTTGAGCAGCATACATGGGTTTTGGGTGCCTGAACTTTCAAAAAATATGGGATCCATGTCGCTTGAAATTTGAACAGTCCTTTAGTCAGCCTGATTCAGAGATGATTAGTTGGGGAAAAAATGGGCTTTAAACTGTTGTGCTGCAGTTCATCTCAAGTTAACAGGTATTCCTTGTCAGGTAGGGTCCATACGTGGTATAGATAGCCTAGTTAGTTTAACATTTGCTTTATTTTTGTAACTTAAAATATTACAGCCTTGTCCTATGCATAATACTACGCATAATTCTGTATAGTTTCTTGATAGTCAAAGGTGGATGGATTAGTTGCTAACTCTTTATTTTTAACCTTTTTTTAGAGTAACGTTACTCTTATTGTAATTTTAAATGCCTGCAGGAAGCCAGATCCTAAGCCTGAAAAAAACCTGGTTGACTTTGGTGGAGCTACACTGGTTTGCACTAGTTGAAAATCTGTCTTGCAGTCTTTAAGTTTTGATAAAACAAACACTGGAGCCAGTTGCGTTTTACGCTCTTTGTGTTTTTGGCATCAGAGAAGCTTTTCCTGATTGTTTTTCTCATTTGAAGGCTGATTGTACTGAGTGACCTCTTGCTACTAAAGGGTGGGTCAGTTTATGTGGGAAAGTCTTAGTCAGTGTGTCTGGGAGATAAGTGGGACTGCATCCCAACCAGCGTTGTGCATTAAGTACTGGAATGTGCTGGGGATCTGCCAGGAGATTGGAAGCAGGACTATGCGACAAGCGCGAATGCAGTCACACTCTCCCTAAAATAGTACTCTGAATAACAGGAGATCTGGAAAGTTATCACTTACCTCATTTTAGCACAAATTCTTTCCTAAAAATGGATTATTGACTGAGGGTTCAAGGGGATTTTTTTTTTTGTAATATATGCTGTTTGCATCTGAAAAATGTTTAGGTCCCTTCCAAGTCTTTAGCTGAAGGCAGGATAGGACTGCAGGCAAGAATGAAAAAGCTGTATTAAAACCATACAAGTGAAGCACAAACCCTGCAGTCCCAGTTTAGGGAAAGCTGTTTAGATAGTCTTCATTGTTACCTGGATGAGAAGTGAGATGGATTTTTACCTTAGTGTAGGTTAGTAGTAGTGTCTTCAAATTTGTCTTGAACTGTCTGGAAGTATTAGGGCAGAGATAAATCAGTTCAGCGGCCTCAGACATGCCTGGACTGGTTGGTGGTGATGGGATTTTGACACAAGACACTGGATGCAAGCAGTTGGTATTTGGATATTAAAATGTACAGTGGCTTACCACTGTGGACTATGTATGGTTTTGTTTAAGGGTAAAAATAAGCAAATTTGATTTTTGGCCCTGTGTCAATTTTGTCAACAGAAGAATCTGATTGTGCAGCTTTAGTCGTTGGCATAAGCCATTTAAACTTAAAACCTGTGATGCCTAAATTAGTTTCTTACGGAACGAGGATGAGTTAGCTTCTAAATGGGATAGTGTGAGGAAAGTGTGGGGGCTGGGGCTGATCGTTCGGAGCAAGGTTGTAATATATGGAGTCAGCAGGTGGTTGTGTTCAGCCCTGGGGCAAATCTGCTGTAGGAAAGTATGGATTGACGTAACTGCTCCATGGATGTGTGTTTGCGTTGTTGCAGGGAACTGGACAAGTAACTTGGTAAAAGGTAAAATAAAAGTGGAAATGTTACGGAATAATGAGATTCAGAACAAAAATTCTGGGCTACTGTAACTCGTGACCTTTTACTGCATGCAGATTTCGGGACAAGTGGTGAGCTGTGCTTTTTAAAAGGCAAATGAATGAGTTCATTTGTGGAAAAATACCCATCAGTTTCTGGTCTGCACTACGAGCCTGGGCTCAGTTTAGCCCTTGAGGACCACAAGAAGTGACTCTTGTCATGCGCGTACTGGGCCTGAAATCTCTGGCCCCAGGTGTCTGGGCCACATGGCCTGTGCTTGGAGAGGAGCAGTTTCTGGGCAGTCCCCTCTGCCGCAGTCCCTGAGCCTCTCTGGGGGAGGAGGAGGCTCATTCAGCCTGTTGTGCAGCAGCAGCAGCTGCAGGGCTGCTTTGTTACGCCAGCTGACAACGCCTGGGGAACGGCAGGGTGCTGCGCGGGCTCAGGGTAAAGTGGGGCACAGTGGTTATGCTCCTGAGTTTGTTTTGGGAGAGGATGTGGTATACCAGTTACACTCACTCTGCACCACGGCGGGGATTCCCTGACCCCAGCTGGCCCATTAAGCCAGCTTTGCAGCTTGCTACCGCTGGAGTGTGTGAAGTAGCCTTATTGCTGGTCAGGATCTGGCTTCAAAGAGTGATGCTTGCGTAAAACTTAGGTAAAAGGTAAATAGAGGAAAAGTAAAAACAAGAGCGCAATCCAATCGGAGTTTCACTGAGCTTTGTACTTTTCAGATTATCTCTACGTATCAGGAGCCATAATAATTTCCAGAAATTTCACGATTTAAAGAAGAGATGTGAATAATGGCTAATGATATATTAAACTGTCCCAAGGGCCTGAAAGATGGGGGAAGAGATCTATTCCCATTGAATGCTGGGCAAACAAGAATAAGAGGACTGAGTTAAACATATACCACAAAGTATTAAAGCTATTTTTCCCAGACAAGTATCAAAGCAACCATAGTGTAGTAATGGTCTACACTGTCTGCCAGGTTTAGTAATTAAACTCTTAACTGTATTCTTCACTTTGTTCAGTAAGAAAAGAGGACCTTCTATGCTTATTCTCCTTGTGATTCTGCTTCCTCTGCTACACTTAAGAAGGAAGGATTTGAATGCCCAATTGTGCCAAGTTACATAGCTACATCCTAGCATGTGAACCTGTGCTGATTTACATCATCACAGTCTGTGGCTTGAGGCTATAAACCATCTTCACATAAAAGCATGGAGAAGAACGTATCTGAGAACTTTGTATTGCTCAGTTACATTTCTGAACTACATTAAAAACAAAAAGATTGTATATAAAAAAAAAAGGTGAAAAGATACCAGAATGCTGGTAAATAACGTAAGGATACCCTCCTTATAGGGAGCACATAGCTCTTATCTTAGCTGTGTTTTTAGTCTAGGTAATCCTAATCGGGTAGTAAATCCTGAGTGAGATTATGCTGCTCGAGTGTGCGTAACAAAGATCAGCATTCAGATATGCTGTAGGGGTACAGCAGGATCTAGAGATGCTTTTTTAGATATTTATTGCTGATAGGCTGAGGTAAACCAGAAGTTTGATTGCTTCAACTAGGATCCACTTCTAAACAAGTGGAAAAGAAACACCATGAAGACCTGATGATCTGTTTGCTGAAGCAGAGCTGACAGGTGAGGACCACATGGACATACCAGTGATAGGTGGAGCGCTGAGTTGGCGGAGGGCATGCCAACCATTTTAGAGATGTTTCTGCAGCTGTTACTGGCTAGCAGAAAATAATGTGAATCACTTGGGGTTGCAGTGGCTCAGTTTGCTGTGAGAGTTCAGAGTCGCAAAGTTCCTCAGATTCCTGGCACGGGGTGATGAACCTGTATGTCACCTTAAGGGCGATTTGCAGATCAGCGCACTGGCGTTGTTCCAGGGTGCCTTTAGTGGTACAGCTGTTTTCATTTTTAACTTCTGGTTGTCATAAGCTGTGACAGGGTGCCGAGGAGCCATGGAAGAGCTTTGGGCCTGAAATTAATTTTCGGCAAACTCTTATTAGATTGGAGCCTGTGGCAGCAGTCTTAACATTAGAAGTTTTATGCGTATTTTGATATAAATACATCTCCTTTCTGATATTTAGTAGCTTGGCCATAATATCACTTTATGCTGTAAAGAGAGATAAGAAGGCATGCAAATATATGAAATAAGGACAAAAATAACTTTGTGTGTTTTTTTAATGTTCTGTTTTGTGGGTCAAAATTTTGCAATTTTAAAAGAATAAAATGCTTGATGGTAATGAATGTTGAGAAATGGTCACTATGCAGGCAGCATGACTACTTTATCAGAGGGGAATTTCCAAATTGCATTCCAAGCATGTTATTAAAGGATTAAAGAGATGGGCGATTCACCTTGGGCTAACTGTCCTGAAACTATGCTTATAATACATATAAATAACTATTACGCAAATATTTGTGCAATAACAAACCATATTTTGAATTTGATTTGTGCCTCACAGTGGTTCACACACTGGTCAGAAGTATTTGCAGTTTAGCTCTTGAGGGAATGTGTATGTTGGTATTAGACTGTAGTTCTCGTTATGTTTCTGTCTGAAACTTATGTCCAGGGCCTGGCTTGGCAAAGGAGCTCAGGACCTGGTAACTGAGGTGGGGAACACGATCCCACTGTGACTTACTCTTTGTTGAGTACAGTTAGGGTCTTGCACCTCTTGAGCACGCAGAAGGTAGACCTGCACACTTAACTTTACGGTGTGTTTTGTCTGTGCTTCATGTTGCTTTAACTTTTTAATTCTGGGTGAGCTGTTTTCTCAAGCTGTGAGATGTTCGTGTCAAGGTGCTAAGAGTGGCACCACAGTGGGCTGAGGCTGGGATGTTTTCAACTCTTTAGTCACTTTTTTTTTGGATATGGAGCATGGTCCTATTGAGTGTTCCTAAAGATTTTGGTTGAATTGCTCTTGCAGATGGCAAACTCATTTGTTTTGTTGCAGTGTTGTAAATGATAATCTTGTTTTCCTGAAACAGAACGTATTTAAGTCACCTGTGTAATGAAAAATAGTTAACTTGGGTGAAATACACTGATTAGTTTCTTTTTCTCTCAATTGGCCTCAGTGCAGACTGGAATGTTTTGTATGTAGTTTCCTTCCTTGATTATGTTAAAGAAAGCTTCCTATTTTTGTTGCCATGAGGAGCAATAAATTCTTGTTCCTCTTAAAAATCTGTCCGTTCTGGTTTTGACTTTCATTCACTACTGCCTGGAAAATGCAAGTATTTCTTCAGAGTGCTGGAACTATTTCCTGCGGTCAACCTGAAGGGCACAGTTCACTTCTGGGAAATACCAAATAGAAGATTGGTGGGTGCTGAAACTGCAATGACCATGGTTTTAGCACTTTCAGATCTGCTGGCTTTCAGACATAAGTGCTAGAAAAAAAATTGCAGTTTTCACTTCAGTTGTGTGGGCAGAATACAATTTTTAATTCAAGACTTTAGAGCATACCAGAAATTAGAGGGTAAATGGCTGCTGGGTTTTTTTGCTTCTAAATGCTAACATTTTTTGCACTCATACATAATATTACACCATAGGAATTTGTTTCCTAGAATCACTTAGAAAGCCCTTTGCTACTACTCCGAGAAGTCAGTGAGCTGTCCTGGAGACATGATGTGACTTGCCAGAGAGACCACCCTGTTCCCTGGGGTGGCGATTTCTGAGTTTGGGGGATTATGGTGGGTTTGGGAGGCTCCAATGCTTTTGAGCAGGTTCACTGTTGTTTTTTTCAGGTATTTGGAGCCACCCAAATGTGGGGTCACAGCAGAAGAAAGTCTCTGAACCTCTGCTTGCCGGGGTTCTGTTCAAGATAAGAACTGTTAATTTTTACGTGTGAAAAATGTTCTGCTGTTAGTGCTGCTTTCAGTAGATGTGATATTAGAGGTTAAAGCCTAGTGGCCTAGTGTCCAAACTTGTTGCAGCCCATTTTCTTCTTAATAATAATACAATAAGAATTATGTTAATGGCCTGTTCCTGCTTCTGCGATGCTGATATTGTATCAGTAGAATGACCAAGTAAGTCTTGCCTGGGGTTTGGGTTTCTCGTACAAGGCCTGATGAGCCAGTTTCCAGAAGGAGCGTCATGTTTGGTGAAATGATGCAGTCTTTGTATTTGGATGACTGGCACTTGGCACGTTTTGATGTTGGTTTGTTGCTAGTGGACCCGGCTCTCTTTGACAATGAAGAATTATCCTTGGTCTGTTGGTACTGAGTTATTTCGCTCTGGCCTGAACAAGGGTTCCTGATGTTGGCAGTCTCACAGAAGCTCCAGGAAGTTAATGGTACTGATTTGAATGGTCAATAGCGTAGTTGATATTAGCATTGTGTTTGAAGGTGTATTGTTTAAAAGTTGTGTTTTCTGGGGGTAAAACCAAACAAACAAAGCTTTCTGGGCTTCTTCCTGAGTTACTGGTTTCAGAATGAAGGCTGCAGGCTGTCTGTAGCGTGGACAGAAACGGGGAGGAGGCTTTCTTGAGTATCATAGCAAAAAGAAACCAAACAAAAACCAGAAGAAATGCAGCTGAGGGGATTTATTTTGTACAAACCTATAGTTAATTTTAGCTGTGGAGTTTGGGTTTGTTTTGTTTTTTTGTTGTGGTTTTTTTTAAAAATACTTTTAATTTTGAGGACTGTTGAGGAATGAGGAAGAAAGGAGCTATTGTCCCAGTTAGAGTCACACTGCAGTGTATGCTTACCTCCTAGCCCTGTTGTTAGCTGTAGCCTGAGGTAACACCTGGTTGGTTTTAGCAGCTGGATGTGTTGAGAAGCTGCAATAATTACTAATTTTATGATTTTGCTGCATGGCAGTTTCTGTTGGAGACTATGATAAATCTCCCCAACTCCATTTCTGTGCAGAATCAAAAATGGCACAGAAGTGCAAGCCTTGTGCACAAAATTGACTGTGTCAAAGTCTCTTCTTTGATTGCCTCTCACTGTGTTACAGTGCTGTGATTGTAAGTCATCCATAAAGTCAGTGCACTGCTTAAAATAGGCCATTCCTTTTGCAATTGCTATGACAGTCCCAATTTTCAAGCATTAAGCCTTCTCTACAGATTTCGAAATAATGGTGAATAGAGAAATTCTCTCATTAGTAAATATTCAGCGTGTGAAAGGTTTGCTCCCAAGGCTGGAGCTATGTAGGCATTGAGCCGAGGCTTCTTCAGTCCCGTTTCTTCAAATCTGATCTGTTGTTATTGTTGAACAAAAAGTACAAGTGGGTGAGAGAAGGAAAGAACCAGGAAATGGATCAAAAGAATGTGAAGAGTATCTAAAATCAAATGGAGGAAGTAACGGACCAGAAGGAATGCGAAAGTCGGAATATGAATTTAAAATACAAAACTGCATTCACAGAATTTCGTTAGGACAAGACTCTGATCCTGGCTTTGATGCAAATGGATGCATAACAGTGACTTGGGTCACAGGCAGCACCCTGTTCAGTAGGCAGGGGGTGCGACACCTGCCTCCTCTCTGGAGGCTGTGGGTGCAACCATGTACGTTTATGGCAGGAGGACTGAAAATTGTAGCAAGCCACTAAATTGCCTTTTGGGAGGCCACATATGAGGGTGGGTGCAGTCTGAGTGATTGAGCTTGGTGGGAAGATTGAGGTCTTGGCAAGTTCAGGTGGGTGCACTGAGTGCTGATATTCTCAGCCTATGTACTATAAGAATGCACAAATGAAGGGCAGGTGTTTACTTTTTTCTCCCCAAATGTTGTTGTACATTAACTAATATAAAACTTAGTAATACAATGCCACTTCAGCAAAATAATTTCCTTAAACTTGCCGTCAGCAAAAGATGTATTGGAAAAGAAAATTTCCTCCAGAGTGAAATAAAGGACAAACAGAAATGACCGTTGTATATTTAATGGGGGAAAAAAGCGTACTTGTCATATGGCTTGAATGTCATCTTAATGATATTATGAGGCAAGGAAGGGAGACAAATAATGCACACCTTTTATCATGGAAATGAAGTTCAGAAAGGCTTTCAACAAACACTGTTTAGCCAAAATAAGGGGCTGAATTGTCCTCTACCATAAAAGAAAATCTAATTTGTCCATGTAATCCTGTTGGTCCAGATGAGTGATGGGAGTACTGTTCTTCTAATTGCTTTTGAAGTTCAAAGTGTGAAGAGATCCTGTTTTCCGTTCTGTTCTCTAGCTTGGCTTCTACAGTTAGGGAGCAGACCAGCCGTAATATTTCATCTATCAACTTAACTTCGGTTGAACCACTTGCATTTTGCTGGAAACCACGCTGATTGTCAGCTGTTGTAAGCTGCAGTCCTCTTAGCAGACTAGAGCGGGATACCTCCCCACAGTCCCCAGCTGTGTGATCGCTGGCTGGAGCACTTGCTATGCATTTCCCAGCTGTGTTTCACGAAGGGCTTTGCCAGCATGCCGGGCATTACTGACGTTTTCTGGAAAGGGAAGCTGAGGCAGAGAGGGGCCAGCTGGTCACAGCAAGGCTGGGCGTTGGGCCCCAGAGTGTCTGGGCTCTTCCCAGCCCCATGCCTGGACCCTGTTGCAGCCCAGCCCGGCTCCCTGGTGTGTGCAGAACGCTCCTGCCCTGCCGCTTCATGCTGCTGGGGCATGGAGGTGGGTGCTCTCTGGCTGGAGTCTGCTCACACTCGGGCAGGGTGGATCCCAGCAAGGCAAAACTGCAATGATTTCAGTCTCTGACACTGTTGTATGTGGCATGATGGACTTGTCCTAGATTTACCCCAGGAGAAATGCCGTTTTGGATTGGGTGACATGTGCTGTCAGATTGGCCGCTGGTGTTAAGTGAAGAGGCACGGTAAATCTCTGTGTCGTCAGTCTGTCTGGCTGCATCACGTGGGAATCGCAGTACTTCAGCAGCGCTAATGCTCTCCCTTGGTGCCCCAGCAACTGGATTTGGAGTTCCCACCTTTAGGAGGTGCTCCAAGAAAGGGAAGGTCCCTCTGTGTTCTCCCACCTATCCCAGCACCAACACGTACTTCTCTGGTCGCAGCTTTATGCTTATCAAACTTGCTCTCTAACCAAAATAAAGCCCAAAGCATGTAAACCCAAAGGGGCACCATCAAGCTGGATTTCAGTCACAGATGAAACACCAGGAAAACAATACACTATTAAGAGGGGAGGGGATGTCAAGGCTTATCATACACCAAGCCCACACAACTTGGTCCTGGTTTACCATGGCTTTTGGTTGCTGTTCAGGTTCTCTAAATTAGCCAATGATTTTTCTTTTCACCAGATCACCTGTTGATGTAAGTGGAGCCGGTAGTATTTAAATATGTCTATTTGCATTAAGTTTGTATTAGGTCCCTCATTGTGCCTGCATTCATGCTAAAGGTAGCTTTCTTGACTTGAATCTATACAGAAATGGATTTGTTATTAGTTAGACTTCATTTAGTAATCAAGGTAGAATTCAGTAGCTTGTCTTTGGAAGGTAACGCTAATGAGTGTGAAATGTATGTCTGGTTTGTGTGCAGTAGGTTGTGTAAAGAACCAACCTGCAGACCATTGGCATCCCCTTTTAATGTCTTTACTTGCGTCCTGTTAACCTCTTTAAATACGAAGATGTTGACATACTTCTAATGCCATGTTAGTGCTTACTTGGGCAAGCAGTTAAGTGCATTATTTTAATTCAGTAACATACTGAAGAGATTAAATTCTGGGCGCTGGCATTGTTATCGGGGGAAAACATGCCCATAGGCTGTAGCCACAGGGCTGGACTCCTAAATCAGTTAATTTTTATTCTCCTCTATGTCATAACTCAAGTTACCATGGAAAAAGAAGATGGCTGAAAAGTGTCAGCTCTGGACAGTGCACGTTTGCAGGTTGTGAGTTTCAGTGAGTATGTGGTAGCGCTTCCCCATTCTGTCAGTGCCTCCTGTCATGGACCAGCTTCACCATTCCCTGTTTGACATCCCCAGCTTCTTTTGTCTAATTCAGTTTTAATCAATTATACTTTCATTTCTAAATGTTGTTTGAAAAAGTGTGTTGGTGGCACATGCTCTTTCCAAGCAAGTAGTGGTCCTCATGAACCTGCCAGTATTTGCCCAAGTTGCTGTAGCGGTGTCTGGAATTTTTTTTTAAATTACTTTTGGTGTATACAGAAGTAAAAGTATCTGAGATAGCTTAAGGGACCTTGACTTCAGTGCTCATTTTTCGTTGACAAACACTAATTGTTTTGCAACATAAATCAGATCTTGGGAGGCTTGTTTTAGGATCAGCTCCTGTTTCTTCTTTCCTGAGCAGCGATTCACTCATAGTAGGAAAAGCAGTCCCAGTAAATGATGGGGCAAGCGTGTGTGCTCTGCTACCAAAGGACTCCCCATAAATCTTAGACTTGCTCTGCAAACACTTACGAGCGGATCCGCTGCATGTCTTGGAAATACTGCTGTGTTTGAAACAAGGCCTCTCCCTGGGCTCCTGCACAGCATGCACTTCAGCCCTGTTTGACTGTGTTCTGGCTTCAAAGCTATTTTTCTGTCTGTCTTTTTTTCTTACTGCAGTCTACGTGATTGCCTTGAAATGCTATTGTGAAGGTCATTTTGCTAGGGCATTTGGCCATACTGAAATAGCCTCACTTGTTCTCTAAAATTACAAGTATTGGTAAAATACCAGCTTACTTGGTGCAGCCTGAACACTAAGGCAAGCTGATGCTTGCCAGACTAACAGAGATGCACTTCAAGGGTGGAAACAATGGCCTTTACACTAAACCACTTGATTTTTATGACTGCAACAAATTTGGCTTTTTCGAATAGCTTAAAATCAAGATCAGCTTTGTAAAGGTGAGCAAAATTGAAAATTATGTGAATAAGAATGCGGATGCTTTTTCTGGAGGTGGAAAAAGAATGTTGTTTAGGCTTATGGTTGGCTGTTCTCAGTAAGGTTAAATTGCAGATCCCTTGTCCTCAACTTGTTCATAAACCACCTTTGATTAAATTAATATCACATTGAAGTGAGAGGAAGGAGAGGGAGCTGTGCTGGTCTTCAGGAAAGAAAATCTGCCTGAGTAGCAGGCAATCCCAAGGTGTAATTCCTACAGAACTTCTAAAATGTCCCCAGTTTTTGCTGATTCAGGACTTCTTTTCCACTAATCTTTGCATGGGTATCTGAAGGCAAATTTGTCTGTGTCTCCATTTGTCAGTCAGAGTGAAGAAATGGGGGTTATGGTCAGAAATCAAGTTCCCAGTACACAGACGAGGTGGCCACCTCTCGCTGCTGGGGAGTAGGGTGGTGCGGGGCAGCCAGCGGTGCAGCAGCCAGCCCTTGAGCTCTGCCCAGCGCTGGCTCCTTGCTTGTTTGGGGTTCTGACTGCACTGTGCAGCTCACGCGTGCTCAGGTGCTGTGTGACTGGGTTGTGGGGAAAGCAAAAAAGCCCTAGCGGCATTCACAGGGCTAAAGAATTCCTGCACAGCCCCGTGACCACCTGAAGATGCTCTTAGGGCTCCTCTTCCCCTGGGGATGTTTTGTGGCCTGGCTTCAAGTGCATCCGCTTCCCCATCTAACTTGCAGAAGCAGGGGCAATGAAAAATACTGATGGGTGTAGTTTTTTCTTGCTTAAAATCTTTGTGGGTATTACCTCGACTTGCAGAGATGATAACAACCCCCTTCTGCCTGTTCTGACCCTGTGAGCCTCCAGAAAGCCTCAGCAGGGTGAGGGGTCCTGAAAACCCCGTGCTAGAGACGTAGCCGCTGTAAACTGTTCTGTTCAAGTTAATGAAAGGAGAGGGATGACAGTTTTGCCTTGGGCTTGGCGCGTCGGAGACCCGATTCGTTTTGATGGGAGTTGTTGGTGTCTAGCATCTGTAAAAATTAAGCTTCGAGCATTGTGCTGCGGGTAAGAAAGTTATTCTGTTTTTGAATCTTGGTGCTGTCTGTTTTGTCTCAAATGAGGCGCACGGAGAATTACAGAGATTGTTACTTTGGAGGGTAAAAGCATTAGTTTTGATATTTTCTGCTAGTTCTGTTTGGTAAAGGGATGATGAGGCTAATTTTTAACTCATCAGTTGAAATAGTTAATTAATTTGTTGTTTCTGCTTTGCAGTTACCACTGTCTCTCCCCAGATGCTGTTCTGTGTACTCTTGCCAGTTCAGAGTGTGTGTGTGTCGAAGGGGGCACTCGGTATCCAGCATTTGTGCCTTCTGTTAACCGGAACAAACCAGACAGAGCTTTTCTAGCACATAATGGCAAAAGTCAGCAGAGAAGGGTTTTACACTAACAGAGTGGTAACATAAAATGAAAACATGAGTATCCGTTTCCACAAATCCACAGTCTGTTACCTTCTTTGTTTATCTAATCCTGTAAACAATTGAGTCTAATTTTGGACAATTGGTGATGGTTATTCTTTTTTAGCTAAAACTTTTCTGCGGTTGGGTTACTCCTGACTGACACCTGTAAGTAAGTTCTTAGACCCTCCCTTATGCTAGTAGGAGTGGGAGATGGTATCATTTGTTTCCTTCTTCAGCATTGGGAGGAGACTGTGAGTAGAGTCATTTTTGTGCTGTGAAATGACAGTCCTGGTATCTAGTTGGATGCGTCTCGGAGGTAAGCTGATAGCTGGCAGCCGTTGATTTGGAGAGAATGTCTGAGGCTCTCGGTAATTTCCTGCTCTCCGGATTCCCCTCGAGCTCTGTAACCCACACCCATACGCTTGTTTGTTCTGGTTTTGGCCAGTTTGGAGAGATGCCTTGCTTTGCTGCATGTAGTGCTCTCGTTTGACACTACGGTGCTCTCAATATAACAAATCCATCCAGCTAGGAGTGTGCTTAAGGCCATAGAGCAGCACTGGTGCTGAATGTGGCCTGTGATGTTTACAGTAGGCGCCAGAAATGCTTATTCTAAGGTATAATAAGCTGCAGGGGAAACGGCCTGTTTTAAATCAGTGTCTGTGTTAGTGTTTCTGTTACTGCCGTGTTTATGGACTCCCAGTGGCAACTCGGGATTGGATAGTCCCCAGAAATGTGATAGTGATTTTGAGTTTCACCCCCTCCTGTATTCCCTGCAATAACATCTTTAATCTTGTGCAGCGCCAGGGTCCTGAGAGAGTCTGATAGCAGCCGCTGGTGAAGTGAGCAGATGAATACAGAGGGCTCTTGTGCTGAGTGCCTTCGTTTTTGAAGTTGGAGGCTTTCAGCAGCCTTCAGGAATTCAGAGGGTTTATTTTAAATCAGGATTTCTATTCGTCTTTTAGTTAATTTCACTGTTCCTGCATAAATTTGCAGGTTGCAAAAAGATTCTGAAACAGTATAGCATTAGTATTTATGCTGCTTATATCCATTTTATGTTGAAATGCGTCATGATAGGCTCTGAAAAGTGTGCGACAGCATTAAGTTGCAAAACAATCCCTATTTTGTTGTACAGAACGTATGATAATTTTGTACCGTATCAAGTTTTAATAGGCGTTAAATCTTTGTAAAATATCCAGCATAACTCTTCTGTGTCTGCAATTCATAAGTAATTTAGCCACGTCAAAGTCAAGCAGACATAAATCCCCTTTATACCATACCGTACCATCTGTCTAATCTATCTGTGTCAAATATGGCTTGTTTGGTTCTGTCCTTCTGCAGTCTGTTCTGGATAGATTAAATTAAAATTCCTGGTCAATTAATACTTTTCCCTTGATGTTTGTAACTCAGGTAATAAACATGTTTTTCATGCTAGTTTTATAATGTATTTGGTAAACAAGACTGTGGTAGTCAGCACAAATAACTTTTTGTCATGGTTGGGCGGAGTGTTTTTACAGCTATAGCACCTCTTCAGCAGTTGCTGCGTACAGTATTAATGTGAAATATCTGAATGAAGGGATTGTAGTTCTGGCACTTGCAGGGTAACAAGCACCAAAATGGATAGTGTAGATTCATCTATTGCCTAGAGCTTGTTTTCTGTTGATCCACTGCTACCCTGGAAAAGGCTCCATTCTCTTTGCCTGGAACTTGCATTAGTTTTGTGGAATGTCAGAAATGAATAGTTGAAAGAGTTTTCTGTTTTATTTCTGTTTCATTTTGCCAGTCTGTCTGAGCTGTGTACTGTCCCTTCTAAATGGTGGAGGAGTGCAAGTAATGGTAATGCGGTATGAAAAAATAAACCCTGAATTTTGTAGGTAACCTTTTCTTTTGACATCTTTCCAAAACCAAACCGATGCAGTGACATACGTCCTGTAGATTACAAAGGATGCCAATACGACTGTTGCTTTGCTGGCAGCTCCTGTCTGAGGGAAGGAAGCTCCGATTCATGCGATGCTGGCTCTGTGTGCTGTGGGCATTAGCAGGAGGTTGCATAAATACTGCGCTCAGGCATTGTCTGATGATTTGCATTCTACCTCCATCTTCTGCACGTAGATGTGACTGGCTTTTAGGCAGAGAATAGCGACATTTTCAGGACGCAGAAATCCTGTGCCTGCGGAGGGCTCTCCAGGAGAGAACCAGACCTCCCATAATGGCAGGAGCAGTGGGTTGCAGCCCCTGCCATTGAGCGGTGCAGGGTAGCCTGCAGCAGGGATGCTCAGGGTGGGAGCGTGACTCGCGCACCTACGTGACTCGCAAGTTGTGTTGGCAAGCTATCAGCTTTGCACCCCAGCTCTGCCGCTCCCGCGCCACGTCTGCATTGCCTACAAGTGTCTGCACACCCAGCCTGCGTCTTGGTGTGTGCCAGCTCACTCCTACGGCTTGGGAACTTGAGTTTTCTCTCCGGGGCTATTACTAAAGGCAGCATAGATACAGCCTGCGTTCATCATTACCCTCTCAAGAGAACCAGATTGCAGAGTTTTTCCTGAGGTGCCTGTTTGGAAAAAAGAAGCCAGGGACAATCTAAAAATTCAGCATTTTTGCATATTCAGTCCCCCATTACTGTGCTCTGTCTCTCGCCACCTTCCCCTGGCCTCACTTAAATTTATCTTTTTTTCCACCTTCATTTGCATGTGCTTTATGCAGAGAGATTCCTGCTCTCAAGACAGCTGAGCCTGATGTACAGTGCCATGCTGAAGGGAAAGCAAACTAGCCATTCAGGAATTAAAATGGCTGAATCATTGCGTGGTGAGGCAGTGTGTTAAGATGGAGTCAACCAAGTAGATCACTCCAGAAATAAGAGGGGGCAATTTTGATGTCACTGTTGAGATTGAGGCCTCTTTCTGTATGTTGTGTTGACATTGACACTAATAGAAATGTTTTGTATGAAATTCCACCGTCAGTGCTGTAATACCAAGTGTTGCATAAGTAGAAACTAACAGCAGGATCCTTAGGAAAAGAAAGGGCTTAAGCAATGGTCGTAGGTCTGTTTTAACCTCTTGCTGTCTTTACAGTGCATGTTTTTTAGTGGAGAGTATAATAATCGAAAAGCTAACATAGTGTAATCCTGAGGTTTATATTAAAGCTTCTTACTAGTGCATCATGCATTTCAAAACACTCCCATTAATATGTTCACTCTGAGAAATGTACTGGTCCAAACGTTTTCTGGTTTTACTATTCCAAATAAGGATGCTTTAATTGCTGTTGACCTGATCTGAATATGGACATGACTGATTTCATTTAAAATATTGATTGCAGTGCACTAGGTGGGTCATGTTTTTGCTTTATTCCTGTAGCAGCTACCATCCTCGCTCGAATCTGTGAGTTTAGATTTCACTTTTTCCATGATGCCCGGAGAAAGAGAGCTTTAACACATGCGCTGGGAGGAGGGATCTCGCCCACATCAGGGTCTTGGAGTGTGTCTATCGGTGGTTTAGGTGCCGTGCTGTTAATGAGAGAGGCTCGCTGTTTTGTTTGGGATTGCAGCATGATGAGCACACGGCACCTCACATGAGTAACAGTTGGCCCTGTTGCTGCATCACCCTGTATTTCTGTGTTTACTGCATGCAGACATTTCAGTTGTGCCAGGGAAGGATAAATTGCACTGCTTTTTAATATGGTTTAAAATTCCAAATCGGTAACAAAATGCATAGATTCTCTAAGACTTTATGTGCACTACATTCTCAGGCCAGCCACGTGAAAGTCTCTGAGATTTTCTCTGGGAGCTGCAGGTGCCCCTGAGCATCTGGTGCTGTGTCTGTCTGCCTGTCTTATGCCTGTTCCCATCCTTGTGGCCACAAAGGGACACAGGACTGACCTGGTCTTCTCGGTTAAAACACTGCTTGCACTTTTATGTGCTGTTTCTCTATTTTACTGTTAGTAGTGGGCTGTTGCGTGCTTCGTCGGGGGCAGAGGGCCACTGAGAAAATGGTAGTCAGGGCTTCAGGAAACGTCTGGGAACATTACCAGCAGCAAGGCCAGCGCAGCTTGTGAGGTCTCTGGAAGCCTGCAGTAGTGTTGCACTTTCACTAATGAACGGTTATGCTGCATTTTTTGTAGTGAGGAGAGCTGGGCTTTCTCCAGACGCATGCAAGCTACAACGGTAACATGAAAGCACAGCTGGTTGGGTAGCAGGGAGAGTTAGAACATTTGATCACAAATAATGTTCCATTTAAGAAAAAATAACAAATGACAGTGTCATTTGAAACAAGTGACTATTCTTATTTGGCAATGCTTTTGAAGCGTTAAGATTTTATTTTTGCATTGAAAGTGAAACAATGCTCAGGATTTCCCTTGGGAAACAAAGCTTTTAGAGCTTAAAAGGACTGCAGAGAACATTCTCCTCTGGAGGTTTTTCTTCACCCAAGATGGCTGTCTGGAGTGATCTGTAGGAGAAAGAAAAGGCAAGAAGATCTGGAGAGCTGCCAAGCATTTAAAAGGACTGTGTACTAAACAGTGATTAGGTGGAAAATGATCAGGATTAGCACTTTCTAAATTGCTTCAGGGCTTCGTGGTTTTTTCTTTTTTTTTTTTTCTTTTACTGTAAATCTGCAGGTGTAAATCTTAAATATGTGAGAATCTTAGCTTTTACTTTTAAACTATAAGTAAGGTTCTACTGTTTGTCTGCAAGCATTCCTTCATGACCATATCATGTCATACTTAAGAAGCAGAGAAAAATGAAAACCACCTGCCATTGTTATTTGCTAAACAATTCCAGAGCCTGCTTCTTGATTTTTTTTTTTTTTTTTTGTGTTATGTGAGAGGCAGTACTGCTATTTTAAGGGGTAATTCACGTAATTGTGTTTGCAATGTCTAATTCTATACTCAGTTGTCTTGTGTGAGTTGCTACCTGGGTTATCTTGGGTAGGTATAGCTATTTTAAACACGGATATGATTGCTTAGCTTGAGTACAGTGATCTGTACTCTGGAAACATTTGCTTTCCACTCGTCAGACTTCTGTTTCTGCCTTTTAACAGCCAGAATCTGCTGTGGGATGTAACCCTTCCTCAAGATTAACATTTAGTATCCAGATTGATAAGTGTTTTGGTTTTTTTTTGTATCTCACCATTAATTCAGGAGAATGGTATGATGATGGTCTTGTTCTGGATAGGCCCTAAGCTGTTGCCCTAAGCAACAAGAAATAGTCTGGGATTCTTTCTTCAGTTGATCACGTCTATGTCGAGACAGTCAAGGGATGGAAGTGAGTTATTATGGCTGAGCACTCTGTACAGCCCCCAAACTGGCTGTATGTTATTCTTCTTACACATTTTTTTTTATTCTTACTGCAGGTACATGAAATATAGTAATATTGACCTGAGGACCAATTTATTCAGTATCCAAGGCAAGTGATAATGACACGTGAAGGACGTCTCCTTCAGTTGCTTTCTTCCTGTATGGGAATTGCTTCATATATTTCCATAACCCAAGACAATTAAAGGCGCTAAGGTCTTCTGAATTTCAGGGAAAAGGTGGAGGTTTTCCAGAGCAAGCGCTGAATGCAGGGAGCATGAATCAAGAAACCAGAGCTATAGTGAAGCTGAATACTACTAGCCAGCAGCATTTTTGTCCTTGGAGGCAGTTAGTCAGATTCAAATCTGATGATAAAGACAAAAACAACAAAACAAACCACCACCCCCTGGATAAATTAATGTAAATCTACTTTCACACTTCAGGTTGGAATTTAGAGCAAGTTTGAGTGGTCTATGCAGATACTGACAGAAACAGCACAGTTTCTCCACAGCTTCTGAGCCATTCAGTAAAGCAACAAAACATCAGACTTCTTACACACTTGAAAAAAA
>Ga0065711_1034706_pt1 | contig 23352 bp, 15 predicted proteins | sample Hoacrofraction12_FD_59098 | JGI IMG/M metagenome (GOLD analysis project Ga0065711, IMG submission 59098) | Hoatzin crop microbial communities from Cojedes, Venezuela - Epithelial fraction 12 v2 (version 2) | ecosystem: Host-associated > Birds > Digestive system > Esophagus > Crop | place...
TTTTTTTTTTTTTTTTTTTTTTTTTTTTTTACTAGCTGTCAAACTAAATTAGATAAACCAGCCAGGTTGGATTAATTTCTGTAAAATATTTTACTTTCACTGTGAATTTAAACATACACCTCTTCTTTGTCAAATGTTTTTTTTAACTACAAACATTTTAAAACATTTTATTTTTCTTCTACATTTTCAATGGATTATAGGAAAGTTGTTCTTAGTTTACAAACAATGTTTGTTGTGTTTAAAAGTATCTACATATTAAAGGATGTTTTGACTGTCTCAAATTGAAAATGTCAATGAATATAGCCCAAAATGCAAAAAATTACTCAAATCTAAAAATAGTGCTGAAAAGACCAGGAAATATGGAAGGGAAATAGAAGATTTCATGGCAACTGTATCCTGCTCTTACCCAGGTTATCTCTTAAGTATTTTAAGATGAAGCTTACACTATCACTGTGAAATACATGAGCAGGTGTTAAGCTTCTCACACAGGTTGGAAAACAAGTAATAGAGAGGGTGAGTAGCATAAAGCTATTGTTTGGTGTAGATCAGGAAAGAAGTTTTCAGATGTCAGCTATCTCTACTCCCAAAGATAGTAGTGTCATGTTGTGAGAAGGCTGTTTCTACAGTTGGGCGATAGTCTTGCAGTTCAGAGGGTTTATTTGAATCCCTGCTCAGCCTCAGAAGGTATTTGAAACCTTGGTAGAGCCTTTCATTTTCCCCGGCATTTCTGTTTCCCATCTAAAAGAGGTAGGTGGTAGGTTTCTGCTTCACAGAACATTAGGATTTAAAAAATAAAAACAAACCAATAACAGACTGTTAATGATTGTTAAGTACTACAAAGAAAAATAAATATAGAAGAGAGGAGAAAGCAGGAAGAGAATTATTCCCTGTTGAACAAGGGTCAAATCTAAGAGATCAATACAAGATTTGTACTTCATAACAGATTTGTCTCAGTGAAAACAGAAATACCAGATCACCACTTGACTCTCAGATGAAAACATACATTGAAATTGCAGTAGGTTCTTTTTCTGTTTGTGATTGAAAAAGAAGTATATCAAAGAACATTATCTAATTTCATTCTAATAATGAAAACTGTCATCAGGCAGCAGTGCTTGCCAAAGAAAATAAAATGTCATCTCTGAAGGGACTGCATGCATGAGTCTGTCACAAGAAGTCCCAGGAGAGAGAGAGCTTTTATAACAACAACAAAATATGATGCTGGGTTTCAAAAATATCCATACAAGCACTGTAATTGCTAAATGGGGAAAAATAATCCCAGCTATATCAGAACTGATATTTCACAAAAACCTAGCCTCCAAATATTTCATTTTTTCCTGGTCCAACTAAATAAACGCGGTCTAAAATTAGTGATACTTAGAATAAAGTATCTGAAAAAATCGTGACTGAAAGGGATGTTTTTTTTCTTTTTGTGGGGGGTGTCACATAAAGTGGAGGAGTCCCCCTTTGCTGAAGATGTACTGGTGCTCCTTGTGCTGCTGTGAATTGGTAAAGCGGAGATAATGGCAAAGCAGGAAAAAACTTCTGAAGCCTGATTATTAAAGTGTCTCATCAAAGACAATGAGAGCTTTGGACATTGGTTCCCATGAAGCTGATATTTCCTTTTGAGAGCTGTTGCCTTTTCTCACGCGCTGTCTCCAGCTCACTGGGCACTGCCTTCTGACTGGAGAGGATGATCCTGACAGTAGAATTGCTATATCCATTTCCACCTTCTGAAACAAACTTGTAAAGTCTTGCATTTCTCCACTTTTTGCCTGAATCACATGTCTCGTTGAGGGCAAGCACTAAGAGAGAGCTTGGCTCTGTGGGTGCTGTGCAACGCTGCGGCTTCTGCTGTGCTGGGGGGGTTGTGGGGTGCTGGGGGTGAAGAGCCCCTCCGGACAGCCGTGGTGAAAGAGCCAGAGGGAAGCTGTGGCACTGGGGCCATGCAACTACCCAGCTCTACAGTGGGGCTGCGGGCAGGGAGGAGGGTGCTATGCAAGCACAGCAGAGGCTTTTACAGGCTGTGATTAATTCATTCAGGATGCTGTTACTATCACCAGCAAATTCAGAGAGGGGGTAACCTGCTGAGAGTTGTGCTCAGGCAAGCTAGAGCGGGAGTAAGGGGAGAGATATAAAAAGGGGAAAACAAAATTTACTATGATGATTTTGGCCATCTGACCACCAATGTCGCTGGAAAGCTCACATCCGACATATCCCTGGTCTGGAAACAGAGAGATGTTTGCGGAGTTGTCTGGATTAGTCCCTGTTCTTAATTAAAGGATGATCTGAACTTTATTAAAACTTAAATTACTGAATCTCAAAGACATATTACTTGGCACAGAAGAAACTACTTCTGAAAGGGAAGATATTGATATCAAAGAGAGAGAATGACAGTAGCTTATGGTTATTAAGTATTTACTTTTGCTGCAATTACAAAAGCAGGTCGAGAAATGGATTTTGAACGTGAAGGAGGAAAAATACCTTCTGTAATAGTAAACTTCTTGATTTGGTGACCTCAAAGAACTTTAAAGAAGTCATTGTTAAATGTTGCAAAAAATTTTCTTTCATTTTAAAAATGAAAGTTTTCCTTAGTTATAGTTAAGGTCTCCTAAATTTTCAAACAAAAATGTACCTAAAATCTTCTACTTAAGGAAAAAATAACAGACTCACCACTGAAGTTTTAAAAGTGGATGCATTTGTATCCACAAAACTAAACGGTGTTTCTTACCCTCGTTATCTTCTATCCCCTCCACCTTCCTCCCTCTCTCTTCTTTGACAATGTTCAAGAGAAAGGGAGATGACAAAAAGAGGTGAGTTTGTAGCTTTCATATTTTAAAGTAGATTTCAACATATGCATGGTTTACTGTTTACCAAAAAGCTGTTGTAATTAGTTTATCCGTGTCCTTCCAAGGTTTTACAGTAGGGAAGAGGAGGGATACAGGGGTTTGCTTTGGGAATGTAGTGCAGAATAAAAAGTAGATCTCAAGGTATTTTACATGCGAGTCTCATAATTCTTAAAATACATTCAAATCATATTTCTGATCAACTGAAAGCTTTAAAATCAGCTTCTTTCCTTCTCAGTCGTTCTCATGGGCATCCATCTTTCTCTTCCATGCCAATCCACTGCCACTACTTATTAAAAAAAAAAAAAAAATTGTCAAGGTTTGCACAAAAAGATTCAGGTTGTTTGCATTTTATGCAAGATCTCTAGAGTGGTGTTGTGAAAAGACAGATCACAGTTCAAAAAGGGGTCCAACATCTTGCTTGCCAGAAAATGGGACTGACCAACCCTTTCAGGCAAGCAAAGGAGGGGAAATAGGATGATTCTGCAAGAAAGCTATAGGACTGACTGCATCTCAGTCCTTCCATATGAGAAATTTGAAGTTAAATCAAAAGAAAGACAGAACCCAAGTGATCCTCCCCTCTACTATCCTTCCAAGAATTGCCTGATGGCAACATTCACGGAGAGCAGCTGTTTAGAAGTGCTCTATAGCAGTAACATTTGTATATTGTTCCACACAGATGTGTCGAAGTATTTACAATACCTGTAACGTGCCTTTTTGCTGACCTTTCTCAGTCTGGTTTGGTATTTATCATGGAAAGATTTCCTGAAATGATTGATGTATTTGGATATAGTTTCTGTAACCAGACTAGGAGCAGGTGCCACATTTTTTGCAGGAGAAGGACAGGAGCAAAGGGAGAATTGTGGGTTTCCATGGTACAAGTAGCTTGTGCTGTTTAAACTCATTCAGTACTGTAACAGAAGTCTGGATTTATTAGAATACTTTTTTGGTGCCAAATTGAACCCCCTCTCTAGGGATGGCTGCTGGTACCTGGAAAGAGAATGACCTTCTAACATAACATCAGAGAAGGCAACCATGTATATCTGTTGTCAGAGCTAGGCTAGGCTATCAAACTGCTGTGTTATGGTTGTTTGTTGAGACGCATTTGGTGTCCACCACAAGTTTAAAAAAGTATAAGGCAGCCTTTCCACACTGCACGATTTTATTGCCTGAGCATGCCGCAAAGAGATAGATGATGAGTTTTCAGTCATGGCAGGTTGTTGGGTGTACCCATACAGTAATCCCTCAGGTAATACCAGTTGTGTCCCATGTCACACAGTTTAGTACTGCCTTTTCCATAAAAATCACTACAGACGCCTTTCAGCTGCCCCAGATGTGTCTTTTTGAGACTGAAGGAAGTAAAAACCCAAGTCACTATCTCAGAATTGATACAGGCTTCTTCAGATTAATTGCTTTATTTGTGTTTTCCTGTGATTCATGACTGTTTGTTTTTGCCCCCAGTTATTCAGTTCAGTGGAGTTTGGCAGGAGATGGCTACTTCTTCATGAAGGAGTTGCACCAAACAGGTTCTACTGGTAAGTGCAAAAACGTCTTCCTCATTTCCTAGACACAGCTTCGCCATACAAACTGAGATGTTGAAATGGGGACTTGAAGGCAATGTGGCTGAATGCAGTCTGCACTGCTGGTTTGTTGAGGTCAATTTTGAACTGGTATGAAAGGGGTGTTATTCCTCCTATTATATGTTTATACAGCACTTGAAAATGGACCCTTAGATCTAAGGGTGATGCACAACTGAAACATACTGAAAAATAGTCTGAAGAAAGCATTGATTTGGGAGGGGAGAGTTCTGCAATTTCCTGTGAATGTTTTGAGTTTGAACACAACTCTGTTCAACATAAGCTTGTTTCCTTTTTGCATCAAATACAAAGTAGAGGTCAATCTGGTCCTGCTACCAGTACGGGCCAAAGACTGCAGGCTTGGAGTCCTTGAGGATACCAGCATTTCTGCTATGGGTAACAGTGGACATCCTCCAGTGGCTGGTGTTAATGTTTTTAACTGCTGTTAGATCTACTTCAGTCCTTGAAAGTGAGCAAGTTAATGACCATTGAACTAGGCATATAGAGTTCTTCATTATGAGCTTAAAACACTGCAATATTGTTCCTAAGCAGCCATGCAAGATTTCCAGTCAGATTTCAAGCTGTATGGATCAGCCATGTGTAATTTCTTTTTGCTGAATCTGAATGTGAGTCGGTTACAGCAATGGCAAAACATTTGCAAGTTTGATGCCAAAGTTACCTTAAAGAAGTGTCATAGTTCTTTGTCAAGGATGCAAGCGTAATTCTTTGCTGCATTAACTTATGCTATACAGTTTGTATCTAAATTCACTTAGGGTCATAGCTTACATGGTTGTGATATAATCTGAGCATCCCACAATTTTTAGTATGTGAGGTGTATGCAATAGGTGATAAGACTTCAGATTCAAACACTTGTAGTGACCACAACCACTGAAAAATAACCCCTGGATGTGGGTCCAAGCTTTATTCTTCAGTTCTTCACTACTAGCAAATTTCTTTGCATTTTATATCTCATCTTCAGTTTTATTCATCACAGATTTACCTAGTGATTCTGGTGTACTGATTCTCTTCTTAGGATGCTGATTGCAGGCAGATGTCTTTGCATTTGCTTTCCATAGCAGTGATTTGCATACCAAGTGTAAAGGTCTGTAACCACGCTTGCAGTAGAATACTCATCTGAAACACCTCCATGCTGTCACGCGATAGCAATTAGTGTAAATTCTACTTAAGTGGAAAAGAAAGCTGAGGAGCAAAGGAGACACTGGACTGTTTTCCTGCAAATATGGTTCTCATAGTCTAAATCAAAGATAACGTTATTTTTTTATATTTTGTCTTCTCTTTTTACTTACACTGGCATAAATCTGTGAGGCTTCTCATCAGCTCTTTCTGGAGGCACTAGTCCACCTGTGAGGAGATGTTGGCTTAAGTCCTGTTAATCTGGCCTTTAAAAGAGAAGTTTTTGATAAAACAGTAATCTTGAAATCAGGAGGAGCTGAATCAGATGATTCAAATGAGACGCCTGTAGTAGCTTCTAAACTATAGCTTTGTGCCAAAACCACAGGTTTTGAACACATCAAGATTCAGGAGTAGTTCAGTCAAATATTTTCTTTTAATTTATGAAAGAAGTAAAAGCTCTAGGTAGAATTTACTTCCAAAGTTGAATTTATATTTGGTCTTCAAAGGATACACCAGAGATTTTGTTTGCAGCTCCTGCTTTTTAATCCCTTCTCAGCACCAGTTTTAGCTGAAGCTTTTGCAAACTAAATTCCATTTTTAACTTAAACTTGTTTTTGTGTGAGTAGCACATATTTATGTATATCACTCGTATTTCTTTCCTGCAGGATTCCTAACAGGGTTTCAAAATGTCAGATGCAACCACACAGCCCCAGACATCTTGTTTTTTCTGGGCTAATAAAAGCAGAAAGTCCTAGAAATCTGGGGACCCATTCTTTGAGACATCCAACAAAATTGTACTCACTGAAGAGGGTCAGAGAGCTGGAAAGAATGTCCCAGTTCCTGGATCCTTGTGTTCTGTACTGCACTCCAAAACTTTTGAAGTTTCCCATCATTAATTACAGTAGTGGTTTATTGTGAATTGAGCTGATGGATGCATGCGATATGAATAATGATGAAAATGATCGTTTTCCCTTTCCATGGAGCTCAGACTTGGAAGGCCTCTTAGAACCTAACAAATATGAGAACTCGGTCTTGGAGCTTCAAAGGCAGAGAGTAAGTTGAAAAGATGAAAAGATGTTCCAACCACCCATCTAATTCCCTACAGCCATAAACAAAACATGAAAGTGCAAACCTGTATTTTCACCTTGAACAAAATGTCCCTTGCATAACACACCTCAGTGTAAGCTAGACTGTACTTCTACTAAAGTAAAAAGGTAAAAATTCAAAGTTAAAAATAATATAACTTGTGGAGACAGCGTTGCACCTTATTCTGGCTGATTTATTATGATCATCATCACCTTGGAAATCAAATATGGCTAGCTTCAATTATACGGACAGTCTGTCCTCAAAACCATCCATAGTAGAAAACAGAGCTGTGCATGTGTAATTGAGAACATGTGTGCCACAGAGAGCAACACTGGGCTTTTTTACGCATTTCCATTTCTGTGCAACCAAGTACCTGAGGACAAAATAGGCACTGACGTGCTGAATCAGAAGGGCAGCCCTTTGCACTCCAAGCGTGGCCACTGCTGACTCCCCATGCAAGAACAACGAAAGGGAACTGGGACACAAGAGGGTGCAGATGTACAGCTGAAATCCAGACTCCTGCAGCAACATCTCTAGACCCAGTGCTGATGTACGAGTTGGATAGAGCCTTGCTCAGTGCCCTGTGGTTTGTTTGGAGGGTTTTTTAATTAATTATTATACATTTTGGCTTGGAAATATGCAGAGTCTAATCAACCTGAAAAGTCAGAAGACTGACTTCCAGTTATTTTTAAGAGCAGAAATGCTCTTTCCAGTTATTCTTAAGAGCAGAAATGAGTAGTGAAGGAAAATGCCCTGAAGTCACAACTTTTCAAAGAAAGCAGACTGTGGGGATGCTGTCTCCTGTTCCTGGTGCTTTGTCTAGATCCAGTGGTTTCGAAAGGATCAACCAGGACACAGCTGTATTGTGCAGAGAACAAGGGCTATCTGTGGAGAATGAGGGCTATATTCTGATATCTAAGGAAGGCTGAGGAGTTGCTTTGATACCGACTGCTTTCAGGACTATCTAAACTGGGACTTTTCTAAGATCAGGAAGACAAAAAGCAAAGCCTTTGGCATCAGGCCCTCTTGAGACAGCATTTACTTAACGCTGCTTCTTTTGACAAGGAAGGAACATCTGGAAGACTTTAAAGCCTTTTAAATGGATTCAAATGGTTGATGAAAGCGAAGAGGCACTTTCTTGATTGCTCACTGATAGTTTAATTGCCATTTTATTCTGTCATGTTGGTCTTGTAAATAGCTTGTGGGTCACTCCAAGTCTTGTGAATAAACACCACTGAGCTTGCTAGCTTTAGTCTTGAGAAGGCTCTGCCTGCAAATGCTGTCAGAGAGGCTGTAGTGCCTTTTACAGCTATATTTCTTCTGTTTCCAAGAGAACGTTCTTTCTTGTTCACTGTTTTTTGGCTGCGCTGTGAAACACTCCTTCCTACTATCACCCCAGAAAAATTTAAACCCCTGAAGTACAACATTTAAGTAATCCGCTGATGCCTACTGCATGACTCTGAGAAACACTCAGTGTAGAGACAACTAAGTTCCTTGTAGCTCATAAGTATTTTGTTTGATTCCATCCTCTATTTCATTAAGAGGCGCTATTAACGTGAAAATAGAGTCTTTGTTTGTTCAGAACTCCTCTTTTCTCATTGCATTCATCCACCTGCAGCTCTAAGTGATGCCCTGACATTCACAGTTGTGATGAAAGAGATTGTAATATCCCTTTCTGAGGAAGATAACAGGTGGGGGATAAGCAGATATAAACCTTTAAAATGGGAGGTGACTGGAGTTTTCTTATCTAAAAACAAAAAAAAAAAAAAAGGAAAAATGAATCTTTAATTCTCTACCTCATGAAAAAGTTGTAAGAACACATTTGTGCTGGGCAGGCTTTAATGATGGGCTGCTGTAAAACTGATATCTCTAATAACTGCTGTAATTCAGGTATTTTATCACATACCTGTTTTGCATAATCTAGGTATGTGGAAGTGGTATGCTGAGGAAAGCGTAATCCACTCAGAGAGTCAACCATATGTATCTGATGGAAGTGTAACAGTATCCACACCGCAAACAACCCCAAGGCATTGCAGTTCTGCACTGTATCAGCAATTTTCATGTTTTTTATTATTTCTCTGGCAGGTGCTTGAGATTTTGCTGTTAAATGTACTGTGACAGAAAAATGCATGAAAGTTATCAAGGTGCTTAGTAGTTCTGGAACTGTGCTCTATGAAAATGCCCTAATTACTAGAAAGGAGTATTCTAAGCAATATTAATTCAGCAGGGTTATGCAGAAACAGCAAGCTAATATGCATGGCTTATTGCCAATAGCACAATGCTTACTAATGTGGTTGGCAATAGGGGGAGAGAATTCAGTAGATGCTAGTTAGAAGAGCTGGATGAATGCTTTATCTAAATACTTCTGGGTTCATTTTTATGATATTTGCTGATTTTCAGCATACATTCCTATGGTGGTATTTTGTTGGCAGACACATTGGTTTGTAGTGAATACAAATGTGAACACAATTGGTGAATCACTCATACTGTGAATTGCTTTACTTTTTTTCTTGCTTTTTTAGAGTGGTCCAGTCATCCAGTCGAAGTTCAATAAGGATACCTTGTGACCTTCAAATCCAAACATTAATGACCAGTAGTTGAAAAAAAACCTAGTCGAAGTGCATCTAGTTCAATATGGCCAAAATATACATGCTGAAATTGCTTATTAAAAGCTAGATTTTTATTCTGGTCCTCAGATCAAGTCATACCTTCAACCAAAAATTATTTTCTGAAAGTCAGTAAGTCAAGGTATCATGATTAGAGCTGACCCTAAAAAGAAAAAAAAAAAAGGTTAAAAAGCTTGTTAAAATGTCTGAAAAATGTAATTTCTTTTTAATCAAAATGAGACATTTTCTGAAAAGATTCTCAGCTAATTCTAATCATAACCTAACCTTGATAAACCTGGGGGGGGGGTGGTGGCCAGATAATAAAAATGTCTTAAAAGCTAGCAGAAAATGAACAATAGAAAAGCCCAGCTATCAAATTATACCTTCAAGTTATAATCCTTAACTTTATCAGTGCTATTGGTTTTTTTTTACTTATTTGAGTATTGTACCCAGACAAGCTGGTAGGAGATATACAAAAGAAATACCACTCCATACTTCAAGAAGATCAGAGAGCTTTAACGATGACACTGCTTGAACACCTCTGCTAGGAAGAAAGGCAGAGAGAGTTGGGGTTCAGCCTGGAGAAGAGAAGGTTCCAGGGACACCTTGTTGCACCCTTTCGATACTTCAAGGGGGCCTACAAGAAAAATGGAGAGACTCCACTGGCTTAGGGATGGTAGTGATAAAACAAGGGGTAACAATTTTAAAGAGGGTAGATTTATATTAGGTATAAGGAGGAGACTTTTTACTATGAGGGTGGTTAGACACCTGCCCAGGTAAGTTGTGAATGCCCCATCCCTTGAAGTGTTCAATGTCAGGATGGAATGGGCTTTGAACAACCACATGTGGTGAAAGATGTCCCTGCCCATGGCAGGGGATCAGACTAGATTATCTTTAAAGATCCATTCCAACCCAAACCAGTCTATGGTTCCAAGATTACTGTCTTAATTAGACAACAAATACAACTTGGGGCTTCTGTGCACTACATAGGTGTAACAGGGTGATTAGAAGTAAAAACATATTATAGTGTATCTCATTTCCAGTAGGGTCATATGTCCATGATGTTAATGATTCCCTGAAGAAATTACAGGAGATATGTCAGTGTGGTAAAAGATGTTGCTGTGTCTCCACTCTGTCTTCTTTTTTTTTTCCTGAGTGTGAGAAGGAGAAGATGATGGATGCAAACATTGTAAAAAAGCAGCCAACTGACTTTTCCCCTCAAACAATACAAAGATATGAATACACACTGAAAGGGAGAAAAAGATAAACTGGTAAGCAGCTGGGAGGACAGATGAGTAGATAGGGCTATATTTGTGTTTCTTTTATGAGCAATGTCAAAGAAAGTTAATCTTCAGAATAGAATTATGGAGGATATATCTTTTCTTTTCCAGCGGAGGCTAGAGATTGTATTTTAAAAGCTCTGACTGTGTTCATTGGAGCAGCTGAAAGAGCTGAAAATCAAGGGAAAAAATAGCCAAAGCCCTGTTAAAAACTTCATTATATTCAAGCAGTTGGAACAAGCCAGGAGAACCGTCTCAGTGTTCTTGTCGGATCTTGGCTTGGTGGGATTTGCACACCCACGCAGGTGGGCTGAGGCAATTTAAATGGCATGGTATCTGGGCTGTTTACAAATGATGCTGTGTATTGCTGAACAAGACCTTTTAATCACTGCAGGGCAACTGCTGGAGGCTGATGGAGAAGATGCCAATCAAAGGGCATTGTGGCAGCTTGTGCAGAAAATCATCTGCTTGATCTAACACACAAGCCATACCCGATGAGTTGAAGTGAACTAGAAATTTAATTAGAAATATATGTATTTCTTAGCTTAAATATGGTGGAGATGGACACATGCCACAGAGGCACATCACCGAGGGACCCATGACAGTTCTCAGGAAAACTGAATTAAACGACTGACTGATGGAGAATAGCAAGAGTACTAAATTTTGCTTGATTTCGATCTTTTTTTTTTTTTTTTTTCCTGAGTTGAACACCACACATTTGCTTCCAGTTTAAGTTTGGGTTTGGGAGAAAGTCAGACTGAAGGTCCGAGCTTCTATAACACAGGCTGCTATTATCTTTGCTAATATTTTTAGGCAGCTTCATGGCTGCCAGCCTAAAGATACAGATGAGCTGCAGGCAAGCAACACTGCCAGGGACCAGAGCGAAGAGCAAATCTGCAACCATGCCTTCCCTTGGCTCTTACCATGCTGCTGCTGCTAACATTACTGATGGTGAGTAACAGACGTCAGAGCACTTTGCCACCAGTCAGTGCCCCTGACATTTACCATTTCCTCACCAGAAAGGTCAGTGTTGCATCCTACCCAGCCAGAATGCAAGGAAGCACACTCTCAGCTGGCAGTGTTTGCTAAAGATCCCACTGGCATTTCAGAGTAATTAGTGAAAACCTCTGCTTACGGTTTTGAGACAGCGGGTCCCTGATGTAGCTCTATCTTTTTGCTACAAATGAAGGCTGAAATCTCTCAGATTTATCTTGGGAATTAGGATTTTATTCCTGTCTGGCTTCCAGAGATGCAAACTTGCCAGCCCCATGTGGGTCAGCAAGGACAGAAAAAAGACAGGCAGCATCTTCTTTATGTTGCTGTGAAAAGCACATTTAGACTCTTTGGATTTATGATAAGTTCTAGTTCTTAAGAAACTGAAATCCAAAATAAGTATCTTTCTTCCCTGGACCAGGCTGAGAAAATTGCCCGAAGTCGCACAGCAGAGGTTGGTATCACTCTGGTCCTCTGAGTCTATAATAACCAGATCCTCTGGTCCCAGTAGTCTCTTGAGAGAACTTGTGACTCATAATTGAACAAAGATTTGTCAGAGCAAAGTATAACTCCTCAGTCCCAAATCTTTAGTTTGGCAGAGTTCCACCACAGGGGAGAAAAAGTATTCTCAACTCTCTTTGATTGTTGTGGGGACTCTAAAAGTGGGGTTAAAATAGTAATGTGAATGTTATCCTAAAAGTCAGAACTGAATAGGATCTTATCCATTTACGTGACTCTGCCTGCTTCCTCCCCTTAGAGTCTTGTCCTGCAGTTGTGAATAGGGAGAAGAGGTACATCCACCTGAACAAGCCTTTTGGGACTGAGAGACCCTATTCTCACTGATGCATAGGTTGGTTTGTTTTGAGTTTCCCAATTCAGCCGATTTATCTTTAAAAATCCTGTGGAGATACTTTATGAATGAATACAGACTCCCACAAGCTCCAGCTTCTCTCCTGTCATCCACTTTCCCCCGTTAAAGATCTGCAAAAGTAGGCAGGCATCCATATACCAGGTTCAAAAGCTGGATTTGGCGGTTACTCAGTAGCAGAAGCCTGAAGAGCTATGCAGGACCCTGCGTAGTCTTCAACAGGCATTGACTAAGAAGCTGATTTCTTTGTATGCACTTATAAAGGGCAGCCCTTGAGAGGGTGAGGCAATTTCATAGTAAAGTTAACTGTGGATTTGTCTAGATCTATGTCAGGAAGATTTCACTGCTATTTTCTGTTGTATGTTTAATGAGCAGCATGCTGTGTTACCAGAGTTGGCTTTGCACTCTTGCTGTAAATGACTTCCTGGCCTCCTCCGGAGCATACTGACTGGGATACAGCACTACAAGATGCCAGAAACATGTCTTAATACAGTAGGAAACCATGATCCTATTAGACTGTACCAGCAGAGAAGCAGTAAACGAGGTAGGTTTGGTCCATTGTATTAAGGAGCTGAGTTCAGAGGCTGGTGACTAGAGGATACCTTCTTCCTTCTCTCCTTTCAAGCCAGGATGATGTCTTTAGTTCCCTGCAATATATGAAAAAGAGATATAGGACAGGAGGACTATCTTAAAATCAGGATCTAATCCTGGTAATTGAATTTTATCCACTCAGTTCAGATCCTCATTTTCAGACATTCCTCTCACCCAGCATTACCAGCAATAGATACCTACCTCCCTGAGAATTCACACCCATCTGTTTCAGAGTTTTAGCCAAGTGTTATCTTGGGAGCTTCCCATGGAGAGCTGTGCTGTTACTGCAGTGGGGGAGAGGGCTTGGTTGGCTACTGTCCTCAAAGCTGTGGAGTATGTGGACATTGTGAGGTGGAAGGCTGTGGATAATGCCGCTCTAGGGTTGCAAAAAATGATGATGAGAGTAGAAGTGACTCCCCATGGCCTGGAAATCACACCACTACCCCCGCTTACCTAGTCATCTATTTTAGTGCTAGCAACAACAGGTACCTGTTTTTCTGGGTTAGTGCTGTGGGTGGTGCAATGAGGAGGAGTTGGGCTTTACTCACTGCACTGCTATTTTCCATCAGTTCTAGAGAAAAGGTGACAAACTGAGTAAAGCGTAGCATAGGATGGATTTGGCCCAGTGGCTGCCAGTTGACTTGCACAAAATTATATCATTTCATCTAATTGGACAATGTGGGAACGAATAGTGCAGAGATGTAACAGGGAAAATCTAATTAGATTATTGTTAGGGAAGCTTTATTGGCCAGATATAAAGAAATGAAGTACTGATTTATGCCTGTCTGGAATCTGGCCCTTTGTTTCTAAAACATGTCAGGAGAATATTGTAAAGAGATGTTAAAGCTAGAAAGCGATCTTTAAAGTGTGTTCCAGGAACAGCAAAATCTGTAAAATTTCACATAATAGGGACTGAACTAAAGAAACCACAAGAATTCCCTCCCACACTAAGCTCCCTGGGCCAGATGCACTGACCTCTGCAAGCGAGAAAAGGAACAGAGAGTATCTATGAAGTCCTCATGGAGTCAATATGGTAGTAAAAGAAAAAGAAGCCTGAAGGACTCTCAGGCTCTATTTTTGTCTCTGCCACTAAACAACTGTGTGATCTTGGTCACATCAATGAGGTCTCTGTGCTCTTCACTAATCAGTGGAGTTTATCTGTACAGCTGAGAACAAAAATTTTCCTCAACCCCTACTTGTAGCTTGATCTGCTGGTCTTGTAGTTTTCCATAGGTCTTGAACAAATCAGTATCATGCAGGGAAGGTTACTTAAAGGTTGATTGTCAAGTACTTTTGTATCTTTGGACAAAAATCTCCCTGTTCAGTGCTACATGTTACTATTTTTATGAACGGCAATTAGGATTTAGAGTGTTATAGAAACATCAGTGGAACCAAAAAATTGATGCTACTGAGGACTCCATGAACGTCATCCACTGTTGTTGTTTTCATTCTGTCCTTTGAAACAAAACCAAAAACCTGCCATTCACTAAGATGGAATAAGCTGTCAATTTTTTAACATGATGGCAGGATGTGTCCCAGAGGCAATGGGGGAGCTGATTTTGCATTGGCAAGATTTACGATAAAAGATTCGCATGAGTGCTGAGGCTAAAGGAAGATAAATCCCCAAAGGCAAATTCTACCAATAATTGAATTACAAAGCCATTATCATGTGCTGAACAGAGAAACTTTATAGCTGTATTGTGACAGGATAAAGCTTGTTAGAATATTTATGTTCATAGGACAACTTTGGCATAAGGATCTCTGAGAGTATGTTCTCTCTTTCTCCTGTCTGTTGCAGCTAATTAGTCTTTCTGTGTAATGCAGTGTATGTGGAGATGGAGGTGTGCTCAAATTGGAGCTGGAAAGAAGGAATGCTGAAGGTCAGGAGACATCTCAAAATAAATAACACGTTAAGCACAAAGTCATCTGCAGAATGCAGCTAGAGTCTAATTAGAAAGAATCAGGAACGGTTGCAGGAAGGGCAAGAGCGGGCACATAGGCAAATGAACATTTTTAGTGATGAGGGGTGAAACTGGATTTTCCAAGTGATGTGTCACTTTTCTATTGGGTATTGCATTGCAGCCACTTCTAACCTACTCTGAGTCAGTGTCGACAAGCTCAAAGTGGCCAGAACCATGGGGCTCTCATTCCACCCGCCTTAGAAGAGTCATGCCGATACCTGTCCATTATCTGTCATCCTTCGCTTCATGAAGAAATCATACCTCTTTCCCCCAAAAAGAAGGTGGGGGATGGTTGTAGGATTCCTGGTTCTGCACTTGTTTCTTCTGAGACATGGGAAAGCTGCACAGCATCTCGATCCCCGTTAAAAGAATGAACTACGTTTGCACTGGTTCTGTCTGTGAAAAGGGTAGAGTAGCATTTCTGTTCTTCCAGCTCTTTAATTCTGGGCAATTTGCGTTGAAGAGAAAATAACCTCTAAAATAAAGTTGTCTTTTATTGCTTGGCTTAACAGAGTTTTTATCTTGGCTGCTGTGAGCATGTATGATACAAGGAATACATATGAAAAGTTTGCCATCAAGTTTCTTGTGCATGTAGTCCCAGATGTGATGTGACTGTGTCTAAAGTCAAGTATCCAAAACCAAAGGTACCCAAAGCTACTTTCCAGAATGCAGAACCCCTTGAGATGGAGCCCTTCTTGTCTGGTGCTTTGAGTTCTTTGTTTATGAAAAATGGTAGTTTGAAATTAAGTACACCAAATGGAAGCTTTTGCTATCTTGACAATGACACCTTTTTGCAGTTCTGAGTGGTGTGACTGCCTTGCAAGCCTCATCTGTTCCCAGCATCCATAAACAATTGCTTTTCTTCCTAGAAGTCAAAAAAGATAGAAGAGGTGGAAACCCCAGGATAACAGGGTCTCTATTGAATTTCCTTGGCTCAGAAGAGCTGACAGGCCAAGGAAACCAAGGTTTTAGAAATGTTTCAAACAGAGAGATCACAAGGGGTTTGTCACTACAGAAATATGCCAACTAGCATTTGCTCTGCAATGGGCAATGCCAGGCTACTTTTGTTTAGTTCAGCCTAGTTCTAAACTAGAAGACGATTCGTGGTCTTTATCCTCTGCTGCTTCTCACAAGTGGATGTAGAATCTGCATGCAGAGCAATGACTGTGCTGCAGCCACTAAAATCGATTTGTGAAGCTCTCAAGTGCAGATGACTACTTAATAGGCTTGATGGTGGTTTAAATTTTAGGAAGCAACTTTTTAAAAGGACTGTGGGGGTCCTACGTATTTCATAATGTGAGCATTTTCTGTGTAAAGGCAGTGGGGTCACTCCCCTTGGTTTTTTTAAATCCTCATTTTCCCAAAAGATTATTTTTGTCTCTTTTCTTTTCCTTTTTTCAAAACATCTAGACAATTATGCCAACAAAACACAAAAAGCTAATTACAAAAATACAGTAGGCACCATTCAGCAGAAAGTGTTGCAAGCATATCCCTGATGTATTGAAGTTTCAGGGAGTATTACAGAAAGCCTGGGATTAAAGGGCTGGACAAAGGGCATGCTGGCATTTTACCATAAAGTGAAAACACAGACTGCATCAAGAAGAAAAGTTTTTGGATGTGTGAGCAATTGGTCTTTGAGAACAGATGCTGAAAGGGAAGAATTGAGTTTAGAAATACAAGAAGAAAGTGCTGCTGGCATAGCTGACAAAAGTTGCTCAGAATAGGGCGTATCAGTTTGGACTACTGTTTAGAGAAAGTTCTGAGAGAAATCAGTAAACGAGTGGGTCCCAGAGTATTGTTCACCCGTACACCTGTGCTTTGCAGAATGCTTGGTTTGTAAGCCATCAAATGCGCAGTACTTTTCCTTGTTTAGCTGATGAAGTGTCCATTGACCAGGTTCCGTTGAGCATGTTCACAAAAGATGATGGAGTAGGCTGTTGTATCAAGCTAGTAACGCGGAGTTTGATGCTTTGGTGTTATCTAGGGCAAATCCAGCATGTAGTCTTCTTCTTCTGTTTGTGAAGCTTATATTTATTAATCACTCTTGTTTTGGTATAAGAACCTTGAAATCTAGTCAGAATTTCCAGAATTTCTTTGTAATCAGGTAGGTTTATTCATTTTGTTTCATACTGATGCCATGGACTTAACACTATTACTTAATAATACTCAGGCTTGTAGAAGTGCGTTGTCCTCCTCAGCTTCGAAGGATGATCCTTTTTTCCCCCAGCCAAATGAAAAAGCCAGGAAAACCCAGTAATAGCATAGCTGCATGCTTGGTAGTGTTGTGATAGATCTGGCGAACATACTAAAAATTTAAGATTTCTGATGTATATTCCACAGTTCCTAACACCTTGTTTCCAGTAGATGATTTAAGAACTGATTGTCCTATGTCTGTAAAAGGATATGTCTGTCTTCCTACAGAGTGCGTGTTCTCAGGTGCAGTGCAACGAAGAGCTTGGTATTTATCTCCTGTGTATGCTCATTGTGGTCAGTATTGTATTACTGAATGTCTTCTAAGCTTTTACATGTCATATAGTAAATAACAAATCTGAGGTAAGGTATATAAAACATTATCAGAGAGAAGGCGGCCCAGGGCATTCTCTTTACCCTTTACTTAAAATCCATAGTTTATCTGTAATTCATGTGTGAAAATGTAGATAATACATACATTTCAAGTTTGTTGTGTTACCTGCTTTGGAACCTTTATGTGATCACATGTGGATGTCTGTATCGTAGGTGTCCAGACATCTTCTATTCAATGGCGAGAAATAGCCTTTTCTAGGATAAAGTTTTTCTTCTTGTGAAGTCATATCTAACACCATTCAGATGAACCAGAGTGCAAAACTGCCTGTTTCTCCTCACTGCCTGCAAAGAGAGTTGAGCGTGATTAGCTCAGAGTTAAATATCTGTAGTGTATAACTGGGTAAGATGAATATTACTTTATGGGGCTTTTCAGGTAATGTGGAGGGATGTATAGAGAAGTGTCGCAGGGCTACCATAGAACAACACAGCATGATTCAAGAACATGTGACGTTAAAAAAATTCTGATTAGTAAGCTCTTGGCAGAATCCAGATGGATTGTCAGCAGTGTACAGCTAATATTAATTTGAGCGGATATGTGTTTGTATTTTGCCTGTCCTTTGCAACTGGTTGTTCGTGTGGTTTAATGTTATGGGCCTGACTGTGGCCTTGTGCTGTCAAGCCTATTATATATGAAAGCAATGGAATGAGTGTTCTTTAAGGTAGGAAGAAAGATCTAGCAGATAAGAAGACCTGGATATGGTTCTTGCCTCTACCTCAGATGTCCTGTTTGACTTTAGGAACTGCCTAAGATTCACTGGCCTTAGTTTTCATCTTTATTTGTCATCACATTTCTAATTTGCAGTTGCTAGGGAATATCAAAAGAAAGGAAGCCCTTGACTAGATGAATAATATTTATCACCAGTCATGTATCAGCCATCCTCGTTCTGTACATTCTTGAGACAATTGGTGGCTTAATTCTACCTTGAGTTGAAGCTTTGGCAGGGGGGTTGGACTAGATGACCCACAGAGGTCCCTTCCAACCCTTAACATTCTGTGATTCTGTGATTCTTCAGTCCCAATTCTTGCTGTCATAGTGTGAGACGAAGTAATATGCAGGTCACTACAGATGCAGCCTTCTAACTTGTAGGACTTGATGGGTCCAGATACTTATATGCTGCTCTTAAGACGTTTTAAGAGTTTGATGTAAATTATGGCTCATATCACAAGTGAAAACAACAGTGACAATCATGTCCCGTCCATCAGTGAGATGCCTTATCACCTGACTGTAGACTCAAAGGCTTTAACTAGAGCAACAAGTTCTTTACTGGGTGAATACCATTGTTGTGTGTCTCTGAAAAGACAGTGTTCAAATCCATGGAATATAATCCTTGTTTCTTTGGAGAGTTGGCATCCCCATGGGATGGCTGGAGGTGGGGAGGAGGAATGCACTGACAAAGCTATGCTGTGTCTTCTGCAGTAGCCCAGTTCCAGGTGTGCTTAAAGCCTGCTTAAATAAGAATAAAACAAGCTATGCCAAATTACAAGCTTAGTCCTTCTGCAGTTTTTAGAGCTGTTTGTCACTGGCATCTGTCTGTCTTGAACTGAATTGTAACTAGCAGGCCAGGCATTTTGGCCCTGAATCTGCTGATGATAACAGGTAAAGGAAAAATGCCCCAGGAAGGTACTCCTTTCCCACCCACTTGGTGTCAATTATCAGGAAGCAGAGTTTTTAAAATGAAGGTGAACATTTAGGAGAAAAAGACCTTGCCATATATGTTCTTAAAAATGGAGGTGAAAGCAATGCTGGCTCAGAGTCTTTTCTGAAATTTTCCAGTCTGCAGCAGAGAACAAAAATTTCCAAACCTTTTCTAGCTAGAGAAATGTTACAGACTTTGTCAAGCAAAGAGAAGGATCAATCAGGACACAAATAGTCTTGTTATTGTTAACATTTTTATAATGGTTATTAGTTAATGTGCATGATGATTAAAGGCTGGAGCTGCCTCTGATTGCAGTCAGTGGGAACTGAATTAAGGTCTAAATCACTGTTTGAACCACACTTTTGATTTCCTGAAAAATAATGAGGCTTTGAACAGAACAGCATCTAATTTGTCTATCACTGGAAATGAATGTTTCTCTTCCCTCATGCATCTGGTAACTTGGAGGTCAGGCAGCTAAGAAGAAACTGGTTATTTAACCCTTAGCCTTAATCTAGGATTATGACTTGGATGATGGGACCAAGACCAGAAGCAAGGCTGATTGTCAAAGATGCTGCTGAGGCTGCTGTACAATGGGATTGGTACATATCTGCAGTCAGTACGGCCATAATTCAGGCTGCCCATCAAGCTACTGTCCATTTTGACTGTCCCAGGCAGTTCTCGAGGCCAGCAGTGCCAGTCCGGGGGAACCTCAGGATAGAAAGCAAAGCCTGAGTCCATAAACCGCTTATTTGCATTGGTCAGTGTCTTTATGTCTTTGCCTGCTAATTCGGAGTGAACAGTCATATTCTGAGTCAATCTCACATTTCTTTTATTAATGTAACACAGTTTTTATTAGATCAGGAGTGATAAAATGTCTCAGGATGAAATGGGTTTTTAAAATTTCTTAACTAATGAGGGAATATTGATTATTAAGAGTGTCAGTTAAGCAAATGTGCATAAAAAATCCAATATAAAGGAACAGCTATAATTAGTATGCTGGCAAACACTATTATCCCATCAATTAAAGTCTTCTGTATCCCACCCAGAACTGAAATGCATTCTTCTGACCAAACCATGAGGTACATCAAAATATCAGGCGCCAGCGAGAAGAGAAACACGTCTCCAGGTGGAAAGAAGTAAAAGGGTCAGGAATAAAGAACTCAGAAATACAATGGCATTGATTTGATAAAATGGTACAATTTCTTTCACATTTATTTTAGGGAAAACTCCAAAATGCTTTCCAAATGATCAGCTTTTATTTGTGAGTATAAGTTTGGGTCCAACTAAACAGGATCTCCTGAGGAATTAATATCTAGGACATTCATGATATCTGTTGTTTTTAATGACTTTATATCAATCTCTCTTTTACAGGTCTATGATGGGGTCTGGTAGAGAGCCTGATCTCGTGCACTTGGAGGCAAAGACAGTAGATGGTCGTAAGTACATCATCTTTCAGATATTGTGGTATTCTGGACTGCCCTCGTATTCTTGTAACCACGTAATATCAGAATGGAAATCCAACTTCTCTGTAGTGATTCATTTAATATGAGGGGTTTGACTGTTCCAAGGTAGGTCTGTCAGAAGACAAGTCTTTCCAGCAAGGTAAAGTGTTGGGATTAACAGGCTGTGAAAGGACCCAAGAAAATGGTAGAGAAGAATAGGTGATAAGCAGCAATTGGAGTCAGTATATACAGCACTTTTCATTCTTCCTACATGTTTTTTGTTCATGCGAGCATGACGTTGGAGAAAAGTTCCTGGGTCACAGAGTCTAGCTGCTGTTGTTTCACACGGTACATAATATCATCTTATTCACAGCTTTACAGTTTTAACAGACCAGGGATACTCTGCCTTAGGTACTACCTTTGAAAATACCTCATTTCTCTCACATTAGAAGTCTTTTAATGACCAGCCTAAGTGTATTCTTCGCTGTTATTGCTTGTCCTGTCACTGTACTTCACTTTCATCAGCTCCTCTCCCTCCCTGCTTTGCCTCTTGAGGTGCTTTTCTCTATTCCAGGAGCCTCCTTTACCTGCAACTCCAAAATATTCTCCTAATTGGCTGTACATTCTCCCAGGCACCCTAAGCCACCCGCTGGCCTTTTCTCCTCCCACCCATGCTTCCTCAAGGTTTATCTTTGAGCTCCACTGCCTTTGCAGATCTTTCTCCAAGGATTTCTTCTCCACAATGCTGGATTGCCTCAGGCAGGCATCACACTGAAATCCTGGCTGCCATAGATCTTGGCATTGTAATTCCATATTGTTTCCTCTGTAAATAGTAGCCTTGCTGCAGTATACCAAGCAGAATTTTATCATTTGCAATATTTAAGTATTAGTGATGTGGTCAATTAATTCCTTTAAAAAGTAATAAAATTCTGCCCTGAATTGTACTCCCATATGCAGTGGTGTTACATAAAAAGTGTATTTTGTCATTGGAAAATTGAAAACTGAAAAAGTAACTGTGAGGTGATCATTGTTTTAGCTCACTGAATTTTGGCATGAAAGAGAATTTTTTGGAAGATGAATTTTGAAAAGAAACAGTTTCGATAGAAACCACAAAGTTTTAAAGGTCTTTCCATTTCAAGATATGCAAGATTAGTAAAAGTGAAAGACTGTATTATCTCTATTTCTTATCATTTGTGGTCTCTGATTATTATTTCTTCTCTCAATTTCACTTACCTGAATGTGGTGTCAAGGCTGGGAACGTGACACTTTCTGTTTCGCAGGACATGTTAAATGAGAATGAAATATTTTAACAGGACAGTGTCTATTTCAGCACAAAATATTAATGTTACAAGGCATTAAGAAATTGAGGTCATTGAGATGAGACATTACAATAGGTGTTTAAGGAGCTGTACTCTGGTGATGCTTTTGAGGGATGTTCAGCTAACAGTGGACAGAAAAAGTGCCATGCTCCAAATGCCTTGAATGGTCTTGTTTGAGTCCTTGGGCCGCATTTCTGCAAAACACTTCTTGAGTCCGTAACAAATTAGTAAGCTTTATTGCAGCTTTTAAGGTGGAAATAAGAGAACAGGTAGATCAAACTGGCCTCACTGAGGAGTCAGGTGTATTAGTAAAGAAATGTGGTATAAGAAATTATTGCTTATCAACTGAGCTATAGTAACTGATTCTGTGTGCTTGTATTGGCTTAGTTGTGAGGCAGCATAACTGAAGTTTCCCTGTTTAGTCAGTGACAGAACTACTAATGTAAATATAGTGGTGGTGTCAAACATTCAGCCAGTGGTAACCCCTCTTGCAAATCAGACATTCAGGCAAAACTTCTGCTCATGAATCAGGAGGTCCCCAGCTCAGCTCATTGGCAGTATAAGAAAATGTGTTGGATTATCAGTAAGTGCATGCTGTGTTTTGTCTGAAGTTCCAGGGAGCATTGGTCACTCACAGAGGACTGTGGTGGGTAGCTGAAAGCAGTAACCTTGGAACATATCACAGCTTTTTTTGCCAGAGGACATTTGGTAGCACTTCAAGTCACAGAATTTTGAGACTGAGACAGGCTAAGAGTGTGCACATGGTCTGTTATTCTAGTTACCATTACCAACTCAGTACATTCATATCTCTTGGCTACTAGAGCCTGCTTCTAAGTACTAACCAGTCTCCTTTTCCTGGAAGAAGTAACCATCACTCTCCAGTGTATAAACAAACCTTTCTCTGTTTGACACTGTCTCCCATAACATCCTCACAGGGAAGCTCAGGAAGTGTGGGCTAGATGTGTGAGTGGTCAGTGAGGTGGACTGAGAACTGGCTGAATGGCAGAGCTCAGAGGGTTGTCATCAGCAGCGCTGAGTCTAGTTGGAGGCCTATAACTAGTGGTATCCCCCAGGGGTCAGTACTGGGCCCGGTCTTGTTCAGCTTCTTCATCAATGACCTGGATGAAGAGTTAGAGTGTACCCTCAGCAAATTTGCTGATGACGCAAAACTGGGAGGAGTCGTGGATACACCGGAAGACTGTGCTACCATTCATGGAGACCTGGACAGGCTGGAGAGTTGGGTGGAGAGAAACCTGATGAAGTTCAACATGGGCAAGTGCAGGGTCCTGCACCTGGGGAGGAACAACCCCATGCACCAGTACAGGCTCTGGAGGTAAGAGAGGAAGTCTGGCAAAAGGATGACCTTCCCTTGGTCGAGGAGGATTGTGTGAGAGATCATTTAAGCAATCTGGACGCCCACAAGTCTATGGGC
>Ga0065711_1034708_pt1 | contig 23352 bp, 15 predicted proteins | sample Hoacrofraction12_FD_59098 | JGI IMG/M metagenome (GOLD analysis project Ga0065711, IMG submission 59098) | Hoatzin crop microbial communities from Cojedes, Venezuela - Epithelial fraction 12 v2 (version 2) | ecosystem: Host-associated > Birds > Digestive system > Esophagus > Crop | place...
ACCCGTCCAAGCCATGAGCAGCCAGTTTCTCCAGGAGAATGCTGTGGGAAACGGTGTCAAAGACTTTACTAAAGTCTAGGTAGACAACATCCACAGCTTTTCCCTCACCCACTGAGCAGGTCACCTTGTTATAGAAGGAGATCAGGTTAGCCAAGCAGGACCTGCCTTTCATATACCCGTGCTGGCTGGGCCTGATCACCTTGTTGTCCTGTACGTGACACATGATGGCACTCATGGTGGTCTGCTCCATAACCTCCCCAACACGGAGGTCAGACTGACTGGCCTGTAGTTCCCTGGATCCTCCTTCCAGCCTTTCTTGTAGTCACACATCACACCTGCTAAACTTGAGTCAATGGGGACCTCCTGAGTTAGCCAGGACTGCTGACCAGTGATTGAAAGTGGCTTGGTGAGGACTTCCACCAGCTCCCCCAGTACCCTTGGGTGGATGTCATCCAGCCCCATAGACTTGTATGTCTAAGTGGTGTAGAAGTCGCTAATCATTTTCCCTTGCATAATGGGGCCTTCATTCTTCTCCCTTTCCCTGTCTTCAAGCTCAGGCGGATGGGTGCCCTGAGAACAACTGGTCTTACTATTACAGAAGAGGCAAAGAAGGCATTAAGTCCCTCAGTCTTTTCCTCATCCTATGTCATTATCTTTCCCGCCGCATGCAATATAGAATGGAGATTCTCCTTAGCCCCCCTTTTGCTGATAATGTATTTATAGAAACCTTTTTTATTGTCTTTTACAGTAGTAGCCAGATGAAGTTCTAGCTGGGCTTTGGCCTTTTTAATTTTCTCCCTACATGACCTCATGAGATCCTTGCAGTCCTGCTGAGTTGCCTTCCCCTGCTTCTAAAGATCATAAACTCTCTTTGTTTTCCTGAGTTACAGCCAAAGCTCTCTATGCAGCCAGGCCAGTCTTCTTCCCTGACAGCTCATCTTTCAGCACATTGTGACAGCCTGCTCCTGTGCCTTTAAGATTTCCTTCTTGAAGAATGTCCAGCCTTCCTGGATGCCTTTGCCCTTCAAGGACTGCCTACCAAGGCACCCTGTCCACTAGGCTCCTAAACAGGCCAAAGTCTGCCCTCCCGAAGTCCAAGGTAGCAGTTCTGCTGACCGTCCTCCAAGAGTTGAAAACTCTATCATTTCATAATCATTATGCCCAAGATGGCCTCCAACCATCATATCATCCACATGTCCTTCTCTGTTCACAACGACAGGCCCAGCAAGATGCCTTCCCTAGTTGGCTCTCTCACCAACTGTGTCAGGAAGCTGTCTCCCATACACTCCAGGAATCTCCTGCACTGTTTCCTCTCAGCTGTTATGTATTTCCCACAGACATCTGCCAAGCTGAAGTCCCCCACAAGAACAAAGGCTAGTGTTTGTGAGACTTCTCCCAGTTGCTTGTAGAATATTTCATCTGCCTCTTCATCCTGGCTGGGTGGTCTGTAACAGACTCCCATCATGATATCTGCCTTCTTGGCATTTCCCCTGATTCTTACCTATGAACGCTCAACCCTCTCCTCACAGTCGTCAAGCTCTAGACAATCAAAACACTCCCTAACACACAGGGCTTCCCCACCACCTCTGCTTCCTTGCCTATCCCTTCTGAAGAGTTTATAGTCGTCCGTTGCAACACTCCAGTTGTGCGAGTCATTCCACCATGTTTCCATAATGGCAATTATATCATAGATTTCTTGCTGCACAAGGGCTTCTAACTCCTCCTGTTTATTGCTCATGCTGCGTGCATTCATGTACATGCACTTGAGCCAGGCTGTTGATCCCAACGTCTTTCTGACGGGGGAAGCCCTAACTCCTATGTGAGCATTCTCAGGCACTCTAGTGGTTTCTAACATATCAATAACCTAAATGAAACAAAAAGTTGGATTCTAGGTAGTAAAAGAAGTTCTTTTCTAGAACATAGGACACTCCACTGACACTTGAGAAGAACAGACATAATAGCATTTTTTTTTGGCCAGGCAGCTGCAGTGGAAAGGAAATGAGAGAGCAAAAGCGAAGTTCAGAACGAACACTCGAAGTTTACAATTTCATCATCTAAACAGAGCCATTTTGTTTTGCTTGAAGTTCCAGAAAGTATCCTAACCATCTTTCAGTTTCTATCAAAGAGAGATGGATCTGCCTTATGTGACAATTTTACAGTCTGTGTGGATGTTCTGGCTAATAAAAACTGTTAGTGGTACTAGGAGCTTGCCTATGAGCAACTGAATCGCACGCTGTATGTCTACATCTCAGCTAGTCATCCTATGTTTCCTTTACAGTTATGAGGCACTCATAGAGGATAGTTCTTCTGAGCAGTTTTGGGTGTCTAGTGTAGAATCAGATTATTTGCTCCATACAGTGAGCAACTGTGAGTTGCTAGTTCTCTTCATTGACTATAAAAGAAGTCCAGGGTTTCTCTTTTAGATGTCTTCATTGTAGATATCGTCATTTAGACAGACAGCTCCACGCTCCATCTAACGTATCAAGTTCTGACTTGTCAGAAGGTAGAAATGCAGGATGGCAAACATCACAGCTTCAGTCTGTATTCATAACATAATGCACAAAACACCCCAAAGCACCACCAAAGGATAAATCTTCTTCTTGACTTCGAATCTCAAAAAATATTTTATGTGAAGCTGGTGATCAAAACATTTAGACTAGGAAGTAAGGAAGCAGGGCCTGAAAGATGTCTCCTGCTTAGCTGAGATAGAGGTGATGACATTCTGCCTGTAGAAATGTCCAGTTTCAGGTGTTCCTGAGAAAGAGAGAGAAAAGTTATACATCATAAGAAGATAATAAAATCTTCAGACAGACAGCTGAAGTCATGATAAGTTTGGGTTATTCCACTACCGTACAAATCAGGCACAACGTATTTCTAGTATTGAAACTCATTTTTCCTCTACATGGGTGTACAGCTCCATTTGCATGAGAATGATAGCTTTTCTTTATTTTCAGTCTGTCCCTTGTCTCTGACACAGGTTTGGATGGCTATACATGATGTGTATAACTGTCTAAACTGAAAGACACTTACTTCATAGTAGAAAAAAAAATAAAAGATCAAGCCTGGAGCCAATAACAAACAACCTTTGATTATATATAAAAAAATATTTTATAAATAAGTTGGTTTTTCCAGGACTAAGGTAGTGCAGACTGGGCTCCTAATTGGAGTAAAGCAAAAAAAACTTAAAGATACAAAAATAGAGACCTTCTCTTACCTGATCAGGTATAAGCTCTGACTGCATACCCAATGCCTAGAAAGCTGGGACACAGTCAGATTGTAGCATATGGCAAGCGCATGGAGTCACAACTTATTTTGACACATCTATCAGGGTGCAGACATTTTCTGACTGAGAATTTTTAGATGTTCCATTCATACTATTTTCTAGGTTGTTTAGAGGTGAAGACATCTCTGTCTAGCAATACAAAGGTAAGTGGATCCAAGTTAATGTAAATCAATGCCTGTGGAACCAGGGATGCCAATGGATTATGACAATATAAGCAATCTGAGATCTCTTCTTCAACAACAAAAAAAAGGTAACTAGAAAAAGGGTGTTTTTTTCTTTTTGCTTTTAAGTAACAAGTCACAAATTTGTGTGACATAGAATTTATGTGAAGCCTTTGAACCAGCTAGCTGTGATGCCAAATTAGGCTGTTACGTTTATACATGTAGTTGCAGGCTAAATGGAAATACTGTTGTAGGAACAAGGCAAGCAACAGAGAGCATGGGTTGAAACATTAATGTGGGGTTTCTGGAAAAAAACTTTGGAAGTACTGTTTAAATAAAGCAGATTTTCTGATGATTTCCAACTAGTAAGTACACCCTACATGTCTGGATAGCGTTGCCACACCTTTGAACTCACTCTTGGATCTGAGCTGCTTCTGTCACAACAAACCCCATGCAACACTACAGGCATGGGGAGGAGTGGCTGGAAAGCTGTCGGGTGGAAAAGGACCTTGGGGTGTTGGTCCACAACCAGCTGAACATGAGTCAGCAGTGTGCCCAGGAGGCCAAGAAGGCCAACGACATCCTGTCTTGTATCAGGAATAGTGTGGCCAGCAGGAGCAGGGAGGTGATTGTGCCCCTGTACTCGGCATTGGTGAGGTCGCATCTCGAATACTGTGTTCAGTTTTGGGCCCCTCACTACAAGAAGGACACTGAGGTGCGGGAGTGCATCCACAGAAAAACAATGAGGCTGTTGAAGGGTCTAGAATGCAAGTCATATGAGAAGCAGCTGAGGGAGCTGGGGCTGTTTAGCCCGGAGAAAAGGAGGCAGAGGAGGGACCTTATTTCTCTCTACAGCTACCTGAAAGGAGGTTGTAGCCAGGCAGGTGTTGGTCTCTTCTCCCAAGTAACTAGAGATAGGATGAGAGGCAATGGCCTCAAGTTGTGTCAGGGGAGATTTATACCGAATATTACGAAAAATTTCTTTATTGAAAGAGTGGTCAGGCATTGGAACAGGCTGCCCGGGGAGGTGGTGGAGTCATCATCCCTGGAGGTGTTTAAAAGACATGTAGATGTGGCACTTCAGGACATGGTTTAGCAGGCATGGTGGTGTTGGGTTGATGGTTGGACTTGATGATCTTAGAGGTCTTTTCCAATCTATGATTCTATGATTCTATGATTATACAAAAAATCTCTCTGAAATATTGTTAGCTATAAATTGCTGATGGATCAGATGCTTTTTATGACATAGGGGATAGATCCATAAAATTCAGTGTCCATTCTAGTTCCACACATGCACACTTTTTCATAATCTTTCCTATATGCTATGTTATAATACTGCAAAAGATTACAGACCTAAATAGAAATTTATTTTTCTTTTTTTTTTATTTTTGGATTAATAAGCAAGACATTTTCTGTGTTACATCCACTCTCCTGGTAGCTCAAAATTTTTCACAATATCACTTGGTGAGTTGCACAGTTACATTTTGTCCCTGTTGTGTTCTTCTCCAAGCATTTGCTGAGCAATTAATGAACAAATCGAATAAATTGGAGCTGTTGCATTTTCCTCTAGATGCAAATGTGAAGGATAATTTTTAAAACACTTTTATGTTTCTCCCTCATCCTCTGGGGAGGAAACACAGCCTTCAAGTTCTAAATTACTCTTTCCTGCTGGCATCAGATGTATGCCCCAAGGAGTTCATTTTCAGCTCAACAGACAAGGCTTTAACTATATAAATTCATTTCTAAATGGAAAATAATATAATATAGCACTTTCCAGACAATCTCTCACAGGTGCTTTAGCATCCATAAATGAAAGAGCTAAAAAGGATCTAAGAATTGATACCTTCTTTTCCACACAGAGCATCTTTGGGGCTGAAATTTCCCCCACTGGCTTAAGTTTTCTACTATTGAAGGATGCTTAACACTAAATTAGATCAAACAAGTTTTGGCATGAATCAAGACATTCCTATAAAGTCCATCTCAAACTTACTTCAAGTCTTCCCAATCTCAGCATTGGAGTATTGCAGTATTGCTTCAAATTCCAGATATTCTGTCAACATTAGATTTCAACATAAGATCTAGGGGTTCCATCTTCTGGAATTGAACAGGAGAATTTCAGAATTCTAACATATATTGCTACCCTATTTATAGCGAACAATCTAGAAATATGAGTCAACAAGATTATAAAATCAAGTCATTAAAAATAACTCAGATGTGTTTTCATAAACAGTCTCCACCCCTACTTCCCCCAAGTCATGCTCTTAAGACCAGATTTCCTTTTCTTCCTGAAACTGAACTTGTAACAACATCCCCAAGAGGAGACCTGGTCCAGGTTGTCTCAGGATTTCTGCTTACTTCATGTGTTGTTAGCACCAAATTGAGTGACTACATTGTGAGGTACGTCAGAAAACAAACAAAAAAAAAAAACCTGCAAGCTTCTACAGAGCTTTCATAAGACAGAATGAAGGGAAAAAGGAATAAGAAAGGGAAAGGTCATGTCCACCCTATATTCTCGACTGCTCCTGGGACTGCTGCTGAAGAAATGAATAAATGCAACCAATGAGATTAACTCTCTTACTCTACATTGAGCAGATGTTTAACAGTTTTCTTGGTGTTAGAACATGTGCACCAATGTGACTTCAATTATCATAAAATTTATCCCGAGTTATGGTGTTATAGGAGACTATGATTACTTACTAGCTCCGTTTAGTAAAGCGAGAGGCTTGTAAACTCATTTGTTGTAGCCCAGCCTTATAACAACCTAACCATGAAGATAACTGGCTGTAGGTAATGAAGAGTGTTAGTTTAAGCATGAATTCACTCCATGTGTAAATGATTTTCCTCAGCATGGTTCAACTGCAAAGATGGAAGTGTTGGCATTGTAGTTAGGATTCTGCAAACTATAAAATATTATTTGCTTTGGTTTTGTCACAGCAACACTCAATTTTGCCAGCATCAATCTATTATAAAAATATTTTTAATAAATATTTTATTCTGCACACTACATTGCCATTTCTTCCACAGGGAATTAAATAAAATCTTCCTGAACTAGGCTAGTTGATAATCCTGTACTTGCATTTTTCCAGAGGTAAAGAGACTTCATCATTTCAAAAGCTTTGGTATGCTCTGGATCTAGAACCAACAACGTTTTCCAACTGTAATCCCTAGGGAGGAAATTATAGATCAGGGTCAGACCTGAGCATGCAAGTGAGGAGAGTTTTTGGTGTTGGTGATGTCAAAGCTGTGAATTTGTGCTGATTGATGCTGACTGCAGTGGGAGTTCAAATGTCTCACTGACATACAGATAAAAAAGGGACAACTATTTAATATAAAGTAACTGCTGAGAAAATCTGGTCAGAAATTTTCTAGCTTTTTTTTCAAGTATTTTTTTTTTCAAGTATTGAAATTTTCTAGCTTTCAATACTTTTTTCTGCATCTTATTCAAACTGCAGAGTAGCTCATCTTTATTCTAACTTGCTCAGAAGACAAGATGTACTTCAGCTTCGCACTGAATGCTCCTTCTGACAATGCGGACAGCACTTTCAGTCCACCCGTCTGACTGCAGCAGCTGTTCTAATACAGGCTCCCGCAGAGCAAAATTTCAGCAAAGACCACGGCTACTCATTTAATATAGTCCATTGAGTGTCTATGTGAAAGCAACAGGTTTTACTATTACTACTACTATTACAGTGAGGGTTGAATCAAAGAGCTAGTAAAATGTTCTTTATGTCCAATACAAACTTTCTTTTCACAAAGATGGGTCCTGTATCCAGAGTACTTTCATGAGCACTGACATAACATGTGATTTAAACCCACCATTAGATCCTCAGTAGAAATTTTTCTACTAGCCTTGTGTTTTTGTTTGGCCTGGACAAATGCCAGGTGCCCACCAAAACTGCTTTATCACTCCCCCTCCTCAGCTGAACGGGGGAGATCACTCCATAAATACCATCATGGACAAAACAGACTCAACTTGAGGAGAAAAGGAAATGTAATTTATCAACCATCAAATCAGAGTAGGATAATGAGAAATAAAACTAGAACTTATAACACCTTCCACCTCCAAGTCTCCCTTCTTCCTGGGCTCAACTTCACTCCTGATGTCTCTACCTCCTCCCCACCCCGAGCGGTGTAGGGGTATGGGGGATGGGGGTTACGGTCTGTTCACCACACTTTGTCTCTGCTGCTCCTTCCTCCTCAGGGGGAGGACTCCTCACACTCTGCCACTGCTCCAAAGTAGAGGTCCCTCTCACAGGAGACAGTTCTCCACAAACTTCTCCAATGTGAGTCCTTCCCATGGGCTGCAGCTCTTCACAAACTGCCCCAGCGTCCTTCCCACAGGGTGCAGCCCTTCAGGAACAAGCTGCTCCAATGTGGGTCCCCCACGGGGTCACAAGCCCTGCCAGAATACCTGCTCTGGCATGGGCTCCTCTCTCCAGGGGTCTGCAGATCCTGCCAGGAGCCTGCTCCAGCACAGACTCCCCACGGGGTCACAGCTTCTTTCAGGCATCCACCTGCTCCAGCGTGGGGTCCCTTCCATGGGCTGCAGGTGGATGGATATCTGCTCCAACGTGGACCTCCATGGGCTGCAGAGGGCACAACCTGCCTCACCACGGTCTTCATCACGAGTTGCAAGGGAAGACTCTCTGCTGCAGCATCTTGAGCACCTCCTCCCCCTCCTTCTTCACTGACCTTGGTGTCTGCAGAGTTGTTTCTCTCACATCGTCTCACTCCTCTCTCTCGACTGCTGTTTTCCCGCAGTTTTTTTCCCCCTTCTTAAATATGTTATCCCAGAGGCACTACCACCATGCCGATTGGCTTGGCCTTGGCCAGCAGCGGATCCATCATGGAGATGGCTGGCACTGGCTTTATCAGACATGGGGGAAGCTTCTCGCAGCTTCTCACAGAAGCCACCGCTATAAGCCCCCTCGCTACCAAAACCTTGCCACGCAAACCCAGATCTTGCTCTTCTGCATGTGGGGTATAGCTACCATAATATTATTTCAAATCACTGGAATAAATAAGTGCCCAGAATGACCAGTGTCTGTTCATCTCTCAGAGCCACCTGATTACACAGAAAACACATTAAAACCAAACAAAATTATTAAATGGACTGTGTATTCTGGCAGCAGGGAAGGGGAACAACTAAAAGTAGCAGCCAAACCTGTCATTCTTGAAACTTTTATTTTCTTATTCCCAAATAAGATATGCAGGCTTGTTTAGTTCTAGCTAACTTTTATCAAAAGCTTTGCCTTATGGTTCTTTATATGGATTCACACACTGTTAAATGATTTGGTGCAAAGCAAATTGAAAGATTAATTTTGTGATGTGGCACCAAAAGAAACAATTTAGAGCAGGGATTAAGGATTGGACCAGCTCAGTGAACTTCTGGAACAAGTCCATTATAACTACAGAACATTTCACAATAACCATATCAGTGATTGCAGAAGAGACAGCCTTTTTTAGCGAAATTGAGAAAATTCATACAAACCAACTTTCTCCCTCCTCCCCCTTATTTTTTCCAAAAGAAGTGAGAAGGAGAAAGGTTTTACAGAAACGAAAAAATGATTGTTGGAAGTAGAATAACTGGAAATTCTGAGTCAAATACCACTAATGAGACATTAGACTGGTAGACTGGTATTTATCTTTATATGTAAGATACAGAGCACAGCTAACTACCCAGCGGTCACAATATAGCAACCAGGGCAGGACACTTTGTCAGCATGCTTACCATCCTTTGTACTTTTAAGTCCGGTTCATTTTCTTTGTTCTTAAAAGCCATTGTATCAATAAGAAATCCCTGTCTCTCCTTTTTTCCAGCTTGACATTGTAAGGGATACTGTTTTTTAAGCAGAAGGGAGCTGAAAAAATAAATCAGCTGAAAACAGTAATGATAAGTCCTAGCTGAATTCTTTTTCATACACATTTACAGAGGGATTTATTCAACTAATGGCTACTCATGTCCTGCACCCTCCTATAAAAACAGCTATTAAAAAAACATATTATCAGTTGCATAACTCCACTGCAGCCTTTTTTCTTCCTTCCCTTACTTACTCCCTTACTACCTACCTTCACACACCAATCAGCTAAGATTTGTTCAGTCAGATTCAGCGGTGTGGTGTGAGCCAGGAAATCTCTATGCAAACAACCGTGGTGCAACCAGGTTATGAACCTGGACATTCAGCTCTGAAGACTGTGTTTTAAATTAAAGAAAAAGTCACATAGCTGGTCCTTTTTTCTTTCTGACACATGAACACCGTGTAAGACAGCCCTGATCTTAATAGTGAAAAAACATGCAAATAATTTAATTACCCCACTAGCTCCAGCATGAATTGGTCCCAGCTTTCCTTGGTATTTGCTATATACTGTCTAGTCTCCATTATTTTACCCAAAATCATGGTTTGTCTTCTTCTCTGTGCATGAAGTCAGATTCATCCCACCTAAACTCGACAGAGGTGCCTAGAACAGGAGTAGAGATGTCCTAAGCTCCATGGACTAAGAAGATGGAAGCACTTCTAAACTGTCACTACAATACAGGTCCAAGAGACAAAAGACACCTCAGCTTCTTTAAGAGAAGACGTGAAAGCCCCCCAAATGCTGGACTGTATTAGCAACTGTAGTAGTGAAATGCCAAAGAGTGACTGCTTAATATTCAATTTTATTCTCTTACTAAAATAAAACAAAAGGATATTTATTAAAAAGATCCTTTGTAAATTAATATGATGAATTAAAAGTCCGCCTGGTTTTTCACAGCATGCCTTCATATTTTTTGATGACTAAATTTCCGTGCCTTCAAGCTGATTGCTCCTGAAACACCTAGTAAACAGGATGTAGCGTATTCCATTCCCTTTTACAAGGACTTAAAGTCTGAGTAATTCAATCTTAGAGCAGAAGAATCACCCTGGTACTGCTCATTGCTGTTGAAGAGTAATTTTTACTAGCCACTTAGAGGGCCAAGGAATGCATTACAGCGAACGCTATTATTCAAGTTCAGCAGAATAAAATCCATCATTTCTGAGCAGGGGGAAAATGTTTTTTATTAGAGCCATTCACACAGCTCTATAATTTGGTGACATACACCATCTCTGCTTACTCTTTTTCCACTGTAAATTTTATCTTGTGCAAGAAGCAAGAAGTTCATTAGTTTACTCAAAACACTTCTTAATGAGTGTGCTAATTGAGAGCTTATTAATGTATTTCACTAGGTTCCCATGTTTATTTCTTGAGAAGGGACACAAATTTGTCTTTTTTTTGTGTGTTTAATACTAGCAAGACTTTGTTTAAAGAAGAGTAACTGTGGTACCCATTGTGCTCAGAAATACTAAAATAGTGAGAAGCACATCACATAAATGCTTCTTGAAGTGTATTGGAGAATTAGACTGCAGCATAATAATGTTTCCTCTGGTTTCAATTGGTGAGTGAGGCGGAGAAGGGGGTTCTGTCTAATTAGGAAACACTCTCAGTGCTGCCACTGATTCTGCAGACACTTAATGCAACACGTGGCAACCCACTTTCTATTTCTTACCCTGATTCAGCAACTACTCAAGTACCAGCCTCATTCTAAATGTCTGGGTAGTGCTACAGAAGACATAAAAAATTCTTAGAAGACTTATTAAATTATCTTCCTAAAGTAGGAACCTTCATTCGGATATAGCATAGCCAAGCAAAGTTGACAAAATTTGAATTTTCAAAAAACTTATTGCTTCTAAAACCTCCATATTGTTATTCTGTCTGTTATTCTGTGTTATTCAGTTAAATCTGTCTTCGTGGACTTCTGCTGTACTTTGTCCATTATTAAAAATTAAGAGCCTTACTTTTCAGTCAGGCAGAACATACCCTCTCCTTATTAGCAAATCTTTTTAACAAAGCAAGTTTTGAAACACCCACTTCTCTCTGAAAATCTGCTTTGAAAATAGAGTCGGAGGTAAAAGAAATGTGTGTTTCTTTTCACAGACCCTGCTTGGGAAAACAATGTTTCTTAGATCTGTAGTAGGAATGGAAGGATCTTGACTCTATAGGCGAATTACTTAAAATCTTTATGAAAATAAGGCAGTGGAAAGGGAAAAAGACACCCTGCACATAACGGGAATCATTTTAGTAAATACAGACACAGTGCCTCTAGTCCCCTTGATTCAAGCACAGATTTCTCCCCTACCCCAGTAGAGATGGCTGATACTAAATTAGTTCTGACCTCAGAGGCATCAGAATGATTCATTAGAAACATTGGAGTTTTAAACCGAACTCTCCAACAACAAAAAAAGGTGAAAAATTTATATCTCTGGATTTAAATATAGCAGCTGAAAGAAAGCTACTAATTTCTTTCCACTTAGGGTGGTTGCTATGTCCAGAAGGTGAAAGTGAAGCTGTTTTACACTTGCCTCCACCAGAAAATTCTCAGAGTTGTCAGTGTTCAGCATCCAGCTTCTGTCACGGCAGCTGATAGGGAAAGCCCCCGAGGACAAGCCGCAGAATAATGAAAGAACTGCTGAGACAAAATGGCCTGGAGCTGTAGATTTCTAAGCGGTACTCATTTATTTTTTTAAATCACTTTGGTTAACCCCTGCTCTGTCATGTTGTTTTTAAGTCAGTTTCCACTTACACATTAGGCTCTAAATGTAAAGAATATATATACCGGCCAGCACAAGCCCTCAAGGAAGGCAGGAGCCAAGGAAACACAGCCACTTTCTAGGACTGATTCGTCTAAAAGAACTGTATGTGGAGAATATAGAAGTAAAGAAAAAGCAGTATGAACAAACACTTTCCCACCCACTGATACTATATCAGCATTAGTGATTAACAGGCGATTTTCAGAGTCTGAATCAAACACTCAGTGCTAGAGGCTTATGTCTATCTTATGAATGAATCAGTTCTCTTAAGTTTTGCAAATTTGTTCTTGAAATATCTTGAAGACATTCTGACTCCTCTTAGACTAGAAGTAGTTTCAATAGGCCAAATTCTGATAATTTTGTTGACTACTAGTGATGCTCAGCAATTAATCTCATCAAAACATGAATTCAAATACAAAAACAATGAAGGTAGAAAAACATAGCCTATGTTCTTTGACCCTTCTAATTTTTATTATAGCCAGCACTAGAAATATGAGAATGCAGGTATTTAAGTTTTATCCCAAATGTAAGTTTTAATCCATGGCAGGTTTTTTGGGGTTGTTTTTTGGTTTTTTTTAGTTTAGGGTTTCAAGTTGGGACATGTTCTCATTCCTCTCTAAGCTGATCCAGGAAGTAGATTCCTAAATATTTTCCACTCATGCCAGCACTCTGCCACATCACACTTTCTATATTTAGAAGTGATTAGATTTATTTACCTTGCACAGCAACTCAACTCAAATGAGTACAGAGCTGAACATACTCTTGCAAATATCTGTTTACATACCCTGATTTCCATTTAAGTAGTGGCCAATTAAACCTTTGCAAGTAGAAGTAAGCACCCATAGCTTTTGAAATTTGCAGGTAGGCATGCAACATGTATGAGCATTTCAGGTTCTTGCTCTCCAATTACAACTCAGAGCACAAAGTCATTGTCCTTTTGACAATGAAACCTGTCTGTCACATTTGCAAGCATGTACATGAATTAAACATAACACCTAAGCATAACGTTCTTGCATCTTAAAGTTGTGTCCTAGAGCTGTTCAGTCTAATGAATTATAATCATGAAAAGCAGAGCTAACACATTGCTTCAGACCCTGGCTGTGCTGCAGCCATCATGCAGAAGAATCACCCAAGCTGACAGGGATCCTCCAGTGGCATACACACAGGGAGAGATGTTCTTGCTGGGTGGCATCCAAGGTCTCCTCATGCACTGGCAAAGTCCAGCTGCCCTTGTTGTCATTGGCATCTGCTGCAAGTTAGTTAAGGCTCTTTGCATGCAGACCGCTCTCATATACCCAAGGGTACTGGCCAGGCACTCAAACAACCACAGATCAAGGGAGTGCGAGACTAGCTTGATGCCTCCTTTTCAGTCCAAATCCTCAGATGTGTTTTGTGCTTTTTGACCATGGCAGAAGCTCTGAGCCAGAAACTCAAAGCACAGGGCAATGTAAGCACTGTGGTAAGCCTGTGCCTGGGTGTGAGAGACTGCGGGTCAGTGGGAGACAAAGGCAGGGGATGAGAAAAAGGAAAGGGAACAGAAAAAGCACTGAAAGGAGTGTGCGTAATGCAGTGTTTTAGGGCAAACACATTCTGCTGCCTCTCCAGAGGTGCAGAGGAAGCAGCTGCGGTTTTGCTGCCGGAGACAGGGGGGCACATACCATCCTCAGAGTCCCACATCAGGCTGCTGGCTGGAGTTAAGCAGCATCTGCGCTGCTTTGAATGACAGCACATTGCCTCCAGGAGCTCCTGCTGGGCTGCACACCTCAGCCCTGCTTCGAAGCCAAAGCAGTGACGTTATGCACTACCTAGCCTGGAGATGTTTTTAATTTGGTTTGATTTCTCTCAGAGGCAGGATTAGAAAGCTGGAGTTCAAGGCCCCCTGCCTCACGTCTACACTGCTGTACCTTACCTCCCTCATACTTCTGTGTTGCAAAGGTTGAAGGAGACCTTTTTAGAGATGGGACAAAAGCGACAGCAAAACAGAAAGCCCAGATACTTTTCTTTCAAAGCTATCACTTGCAGAAAAATATGATTCAGACTTGGCCTGCTGAGTTCCAAAGACAGGAAACTCAGTTCGCATTTGCTAGTTGTTCAGCCTGGCTTTATAAAAAGTTCCCCCAGTAGAATGAACACACTTAAAATTGACTCCTCTTTTGAGCATCTAATGCTTTTCTTCTGGGATGAAGCAAGTGTAGGTTACTTCCAGTCAAAAAACTGATATAATGCAACACATAAAGCGTGCACTGCAGTACTCTGCGAAGATTTATTTCTGAACAATTACAAAAAAAGACATGTAAAACCAAATGTAGAGACCCGTCCAACACCTGTATGGATTGAATATTTCCCTCATTCTTTAACCTCTTGCTGCTATTGTCAGAATGCCCGTTGGGTATAGGGTACCTCCGTGGAAAATGGCATCTGCTGGAATTAATCAGCAGTGCTTTAGGTGCGCTCTGCTTTCTCCTCAAAAAAACCCTAGGAATCAACACGGCTGCCTATTTCTAAATGTCTCCCATGGCCTTATTAAATGTGTCTGTGGCAGCAGAAAGAATGTCTCTCTTTAACAGCATATTGCAGCATTTAAAAGAGCACAGATGTGCTGAGAATGTCAGTCATGAAATTCAGCTTGAACAAAGCAAGTCTTCAGAAGGAGAAGCAGGGGAATGATCTGGTAGATTCGTTGGCAGATTTGCTGTGGCAGGGAAAGAAGATTTCTAGCAGCAGTCCTAAATAAGAGGAAAATTGTGTTTTCAAATAATTTTGTAAATTTAGCCTTGTAAAACTCATTAGAAATATAGTCCCTCAAGAACAGGATAAACAAAATCCTAAAGGAGGTATGCTTTAGCAGTACTAAGACAGGCAAGGAGTTAAGATCTTGCATTTAGGCAACAAGAGCACAAAGCATTCTTCACTACCTGAGATGATCAATCATTTTGCTTAAAATTTTGCCCTACAAAACAGGAAGGATGCTACCATCCCTCTTTCCTCTGGTCCAAAGGTTATTTTTCTGAGTGTTTATAGCACTCTCAAAAACAAAAGCTGTGTGAAGGTTGATGCCTGTAGCAGAGGCTGCTACAGTGTCCTATGGTAGTAGTTATCTTTCTCGGAGGGGAAGGAACATTTTTGCAGCAAGATGTAAGCCACTCTGAACACTTTTACTACTGGTCTGCTAGCTCCTTTTGTTGGTCATTTGAGCCCCAGAAAGCCTGCTAGGTAAGACAGGTTGCTCACAACCTCCTCCTTGAACCTCAGGACCAGTCTTGGCTTGATGTGTAAGACTCATCCCAGAAGACCCCAGCGTGGCATTGCCCCGGTAGGTCTGTGCATGACCGATGCCATATGTGAGCACAATCATCTTCCAGCACCATTCAGACAATACAGCAGGGCACCCTATTCTCCAGAGCTATCACAGCTTCTGATTTTCTCTGTTAAATCCCTTTCTTCTAAAATCACTGCATCTGTGTCCTGCTGTTCTCCTCTTACAGGCTGTGTCTGTACTCTCTCCTAAGGGCACGTCCCAGCATCCAGGACTGGGCAGCAGCTGAGCCCAGGCTGCAGGTAAAGGTACCCATGGGGCTCACAGCCACACTACCATGTCTGTCCTTCATCTCTCCCCCCAGAGGAAAGCCAGGCATGCATGCTGGATGGACATGTCCACGTACTTCAGAGGCTTTCTGGATGATCAGGAGACCAAGACTTTAGGGCTAATGAAGCGCACATCGAGACGAAGGATGAGCTGAAACCACTAAGAACGTAAGTTAAATCCAAAGATATATAACCAGAAGTTACAAGCCTGATGCAGCCACCCACTCTCCAACATCTCAGTAAAACCGTTAGGGACACATCTACATACCAGTGGAGGAATTGTAAGAATTTTTTTGAAAGAAGTCAGGTGTAAAGGAGTCTAAACTACTTTACCTTACATGCATATTTTAGCCCTTATGTTTTTTATATAACTATCAGCTCTTAACAGCGGTGTCACCTCCCAGGCTTTCATACAGGCCTTCTTCCATTTCTTTGCTGAAGTCATGTCTCCAAGAAGATTCAAAATGTAGCCTGAATCTATCTTTAATTTATGATGTTGGACCTTATTTCCCCAAAGGTATGAGTTCCAGGATGCTGGCAACCTCATCTTTACGTTTCAGCTCTTGTGCAATGTATTCAGCCTTTAATACAGTTCTGATAGCCGTGAATTTGGGATAAGGAAATGTCTCAGATGAAACCAAATGTTTACAGAGGTTCACTTTGCTACAGTATCAAATCACTCTCATTTCTCTCTGCCAAGTCATCAGTGAGGTGAGAACAGGGTTGTTTACTGTACGAATGCAAAGAAGAAGTACAAGAGGAAACAATAGCAGAAGAAAATCTAGACCTAAGCACTGGTAGAAGTTGCATGGCAGTAAGTAAGAAAGCTAATAAAATATGTGATCTAAAGGAAAGGAAACACTTGTTAGCGACTCGTAAATGTAGAAAATACAACATCTTATGCTTTATTCCAGAACAGTTTTTCTGTGTATCTGTGCACTGTGACAACAGCTCCGCTGAAGCTTTTATTTGAGGCATTGGCAGATTAGTCAAAATGTAGAGTTCTTTAGCTCTGCAGATCCCTGGCACCATCTGAAATTATTTCCAGTACACACACACAATACGTCATGCTATGCTGCACTTATGTGGACGGTATTGTGCATATTCTGGGGTCTTCACTTCCTTCAATCTCCACTCTTGAGTATACCCAGATAAGTTGTCCTGTTACAAAAAATCTACATCCTTGGTTACTTTTTAATAGTTTGCTAAAGTGTCTTGGGGATTTCTAATTAATCCTAATTCGAATCATTCTAATTTTAAAGCAATTCTAAGCAACATTGAAGTCATTCTCTGCAGAGAGATTCTGTATGGATGGCAGATATGAGATCATTTACATGCTCAAGTCCAGATCTCAGCAGGTCAAAAGAGGAGGGAAATCGAACAAAGTCACATTAGTTATTATGCTCAGTACAGTTTTATCCTGTTTTCCAATGCAAAAATCATTTACTCACATAGCAGGAACTTGAACTGTTGAGGACCTGCACAGTGCTGCTGGTCTAATGATGTTCCACATTTTCTTTTTTTAGTCTGTGTGATTCATTCATCCCTTGCTCTTCAGTAGATTTGCTAAGGTCCAGAAGAAGGTTGTGACCTATGGAGGATACCAAATGGTGACAGGATTGAGTCAAACACACAGTCGAATAGAACAGCTAAGATTGCAGCATCATTTATGGGAATCCAGTAAAAGCAACATGTCAACTTTGAACTGTCAAAGAAAAATATACCTGAAGACTGTTCTAACCGTAGTAAACACTGCATCTTAATTAGAAGCAGCTTGCTTTCCTACCTACTTTTAAGTTAAGACAAGCAACTTTTTATTGCATCAGCTTTAGCAATACTTAAGTAAACAATTTTGAAATTTAGTAGAAAAGCTTCCAGGTGAGCTTCATTTTCAGACAGGTAGGCTTTTGTTTACAAAATTGAATGGAAGCTCCCAATCAGATTTACAATGGAAGTCACGTTTCAATTTCAACTGGGAATGACTATTGTTCTCCGTATTTTATTTCCCCTACCAAAGCATAAAACATGTCAACAATCCAATCATAAGATGGTGCCAATTATATAAATATATTATGCAGTATGTAAGGGAAAATTTCATTGGGTCGCTTTGTGAAATCCATGGACAATATCTGTATGCTGATATTAGTGGTCGGTTTTTGTTGTGGTGCTTGGTAAGCTTCACTTCAAAATGAAGTTTCTCTGCAGAAAGAAGTTGCAGAAGATACACTGTATAACAAGTTCTTTGCATGCACATGAACTACTACACAATCTACTCTTACTAGGGCTCATCACTTTTGTAATCCATCCTGTAGGGGGTCAGTGTTAAAATTAAATTATACCTGCCTACCATTCTCAATCTAATCAGGCTGTGAACTGAAAAATAAAACAATTAAAATTAGAGACAGGCCAGCCTCCCACTGTTTATGATCTCATTCTATTTGTGAAGAGTAGGTGGAAATTCACCCGTGGTGAGCATTTGGTTTATGTCAATTTTTCTTGTTATTACAGCTGGGCTTATTTTGTGAACTGTTTGCAGCTATTTCTGCTAAAAATAAGTGGATACCAATTTAAACTTCCTGGCGATATTTCAAGTCAAAGTATCATTAGTAGATAGTTATTATGCTGCATTTTATTGTAAGAGATCCTGCCACGAAGCCAATCTATACAAATATAAATAAAGACACTTAGAATTACCTTCCAAATGACTCTATTGGAGGTTATTCACATTTGGTTTAGCAAAACAAGCTAAGCTATTTGCAAGAAAAGTTATTAGTTGGAGGAGCACTGAGTTAATAAGACTTCCTAAAACTCCTTATCAGGTTAGACTGTTACACTTAGAGAGAGATCAGGGATCAATTTTGCCTTTTTGCCTCAGTCCTAAATAAGCGAAACTCACAGTTCTCCCTTGGTTTCTAAGGAATGTAATTTCTTTTTGTCACTCCTCCCTGCTCTGCTGTGCAGTCTCGTAACAAAATCAGCTTCCCCAAACTCATTCCCTCACAAAAAAAGAAAAGGTGACAATTACATACAAAATTCCCTATCTTTTAGTGGCAGCAAGAGCTGAGATGTGAAAAGACCACATATTGGTGACTTGGTCATGCTGCTGCATGTAGTTTCCTATTTAGCCATCGCAGGGTTTACTTCTTGGCCTGTGAAGATGAGGTCAGACCCAGGTGCCATTAAAGTTCTCAATAGGAACCTCAGAGTCTCAGGGAAATTACTTCCACTGTTTCCAAAATCTTCACCTTAAACCCAGGAGGTGCCAGTGTGGTCACATACAAGTGCTTGTGTCTCGTGCATTGGTCGAGTCTAGTCTGCTGGTAGAGACATAGCCAGAAAGTTAGTATATGTATTGCACAAAGCATAGCAGAGTTACCCCTAAGCTTTTTAGTCCCATGGAGAGACACAGCACATTCATGGAGTTGAAACCAATACCATAGTACCATTATTACCATAGCAATGGAGTCATATTTCTTCTTGGTTTTGGATTAATTCCTTTAAATAATATCCTTCTGAAATAATTGCAATGCCTCAGAGCGGTGTTCATCTAACACACCTGACTTTAGCTGTCTAGAAGATAGGGGTCTAGTCTAAACTAATTGACTAGTCTACCTCTCTGTCAATTCTTCCTTCCTAACTTAAGTAACCCTTTTTAGTCTGGAAAGCATCTCCAGATATCTGTGCTGATCTCTGGCCTTTGTCTAGAAGCCCACTTCCAGACAATTAAAAGTAGCTGAAATGGGAAGAGACATGGGAAAAGAAAAGGTTCTGAAAAGATTATCGGAGGAGAATGAAATCAGTCTGGTGGCACAACTCCAAAAGCTAGGCTGTTCTGTCGATTTTCAAGGAAGGGCTTTAAGTGTTCAAATGTTTATTTCTAAGGATCTTAAGGTTAAGAATGCAGATCTAGTGTGATTAACTTGAACATTTAAGCAGAGTGGTTTAGACATCTTGTTCTGGTGGCAGTGTAACACTTAAAGTTAAATTAGATGACCAGGGATCGAATACATAAAATGGGGGGAATTTACCCATCCAGCTGGGAATTACAACAGCTAGTACACTGTTGTTTACATTATATTTGCTCCTTTAGTTAGCTGTCTATCTGAATTTTAAAATAACTTTGCAAGAATAGTGTTCAAAGCATATATTCTTCCCTCAGTGCTTGCTTTCTTTCATCAGGTGCTTACTCCATTTGCCTTTAAATTGTGAGACCTGGGTACTAGGATCTCAGCTACACATACAAACCTAACGCTACCTATAATCCAGAAAACATGCTTTACCCATGCTTCACCATTCACCTAAAAGTTGGGATGAGATTAGATTCATAAAGGATTAGAATAACAGAAGTCTGAAGCAGACAGAGAAGCAGAGATCCAATCATGTGAGTCAAAAAGACCCGAACACAGAAAACAGATGTTGAGGGAAATGTTGGGATTGCATGTTTTGCAGAAAAAAAAAATATACGCTTCCTGAGGAATCCAGAAAGGAAGAGATAACAAGAACCAAAAAATGTTTAAATTGTGTGAATGGAGGAGTGTTTTCAATATCTGTTGAGAAAGAGAAGGATCTTACGTATTTTCTAGAAACAGCAATGACAGCAGTATCAATACACAGAAATAGATACATTCTCCTGCTCAATGCGAGAGAAGGGTCTAAAATGACCTCCAAAGTTACAAAGCATGTCACTGAGTTTTGGCAGTGGCACTGACAGGGGATTGGCAACTGACAGGGTTTCAGAAGAAGGGTAAGGTATTTGCTTTTATTTCTACTACACTTCAAAGGAGGCGGAACTTACAGAAAGTCTTAAGGGAAACAAGGCAGGCAAGTGTGATGAAGGGAGACATGACAATGAAGATGTTGGTATGAGAATGACTGATGTAAAAATAGTAAAAGCAATCTTGTCTTTGGTTGATGTCTTAAAGGCATATTAGTCCCTAATACAATTCTGTGTCCAACAAAGGAACGAAGTAGCTTTTTTCTCACTAAGGTAGTGGAAGAGCAGCCAGAGAAGTAACTGGGAAACCAACAGTAAACAATCGAAATACCCTACAAAAGAAAAGAATACTAAAAAGGAAAATGCAATCAGAAACATAAAGAAGCTTTTGGAAGAGTGTGAGGAATGGAGAGAAAAGAGGGAGGTCAAGACAGTCGTACTTAATCTTCTTTTTGAAAGAGAAATTAAGACATTGCATGGAGAAAGTGAAAGGCTAGAAGTAAGGAGTGTTTTAAGATGCTAAAGACTGTAATTAAACTAAGGACAAAACATAGGCATGATTTCATTATATTCTGGTTACAGAGAATGGCAAGTCAAATATTTTTATTACTACACTACCAACACAAATGTACTTTTGAAGTTTAAGAAGCGGCTCCATTAAATTTATTCTGCTCTTTGCAGTGCAAAGTACATCATGTTTACATAAATACATTCAGGTGATTTAGCCAAAACTGTCATGCACATGGTATGTTAATACTCCAGTCTTTTAAAAATTTGTATTATTGTGATTCTTTAATTCACATGCCTACTGTTGATTGATCATTTAATACTTGATAAAATGGAGTATAAAACTACCAAATTGGAATTTTCACTCTATACTTCGCTAAGTAACTATGTACGATTGGAAGTTACTGTACTATGTGCAAAACAGGAGTGACTCATGCCATTTGTACCAAAATGAGATTCCAAAAGACATATGAGCAATGTTTTTTCAAGTGGATGGAAGAGGCCCGAAGAATAATGTAAATGTGTTTTCTTTCTGCAGATAACTGACATAAGCCAAAAATTTTGTTGCATAAATTAAGGATGCCCCTAGACATGCTATTATAAGCAATTCACACTCATGCAAAGGGTTGCAAGAGGAACTCAGTAGTTCAGCTCCGTCCTGATTCTTCCAGACTTCAGTCACTGGAGACAGATTCCAACCATCACGCATTAAGATGTGACAGTTTTTCCCTGGATATATTTTACCTATCATCTGCCCAGATTATTGGAAATCTGGTATTAAGAGACCCAATTCTGCAAAAGTAAAGCAAAACAAAACAACTCCACTCCCCAGATTAAAATACCTCTGTTACATTCAGACTGGTGTCACACCTTAACGACTCCCACATACTTCTTGTGTCAGAGTTTCAACAGCTGGATGATCTCCCCTCCAGGAATACTGCTTCCTATCACTCAGTTTTGTCAAAATGAAGTCTGCTAAGTTAATGCATCTTTATCCTTCTTCTTTTTCTTTCTGCAAGCACCTGTCATTAATGAGTTTTTAACTCTTGACAAAGGAGAGTAAGTTAACTCCCAAGGAACTGCAAATCTCCGTGTAGCTATTTGGCACCAGTAAGTTGTGTTTACTTGTTAGAGAGCAAAATAATGGCCAGTGAATTCCACTGCCATCGGCAGTCAAAACTTCTCTAATACGCCTCTATTTTCTGCATTAGTTTAGGGTGAAACACGACCAAATCTCTTCCAGACAAAAGGCGCTTCTGTCAGTGGACTGTTTCACTGAGATAAGAATAAAGGAAAAATAAGTCTTTATGCTTTTAGCACAGATTGTTTACCTTGTGATAAATGTAGGCAAGTCTATCACTGGGGAAAGTTGCATTTCAGTTGACATGATTGAAAAGTATATTAAATCTCTCTTTTTTTTTTATAAGCTAACTATGACCAGAATTAACTCTTTCTGTTAAATCCTGGTTTAATGTATTGGCCTGCCTTTCTCTGTTTTTTGGTGTTTTTTTGGTTTTTTTTTTAGAACACAAACATTTCCGTAACCATGAAATGCAGTCTCTTCTCTACGAGCTCAGTATCAGATTTTGGCAATTACACAGTCATTTCTCTTCGCTGACAGTTAAAGTCACAGGGCATAGCTGCCATTTACTTTACTGAGACCAGAATTTGAACTACTTTGTCTCGACTGATCCAGCCTGGAGAGTCCTCTGTGTTGTCTCTGTTATTCATCTTTTGCAATCGAAGTAATACCACACTTTCATCCAAAGGAGGCCAGCACTCCCCTAGAGAGCCTGTTATTCCTAAGCACAAGCAGTACGTTCAGCACCGCTTCTGTAGAACATAAGGATAATCTGTGCTTGAAAGGTCACGAAGCTCTTAGACTTCCAAATTCAGAGATCTCAGGCTTAAAATTTAATACTAAATCCTGCAAACATATTTAAAATTTTACATACATGAGTTCTGTTGGCCTCAGTGGTATTACAATTCTTAAGCATATGAATATGGATTTGTGCAATCAGGGTTTAAAGAGATGGAGAAGTTGAAACATTTGGGAAGCTGAAAAGACGCATACATTCTGGGTAAAATTTATAAGTACACTGGTGTCCATTCAGATATTTTTTGAGTGAGCATGCACATGTGTGCGAGCGCTGACTGAAATACGTCACTATATTATCCAGTTCCAATGACCAGTCTGACACTTCTAACTGCTAGGAATCATAGAATCATAGAATCATAGAATGGTAAGGGTTGGAAGGGACCTTAAAGATCATCTGGTTCCAACCCCCCTGCCATGAGCAGGGACACCTTCCACTAAACCAGGTTGCTCAGAGCTCCGTCCAGCCTGGCCTTGAACACTTCCAGGAAGGGGGCAGCCACAGCTTCTCTGGGCAGCCACAGCTTCTCTGGGCAACCTGTGCCAGTGCCTCACCACCCTCATGGTGAAGAATTTCTTCCTAATATCTAATCTAAATCTGCCCTCTTTTGGTTTACAGC
>Ga0065711_1034709_pt1 | contig 23349 bp, 10 predicted proteins | sample Hoacrofraction12_FD_59098 | JGI IMG/M metagenome (GOLD analysis project Ga0065711, IMG submission 59098) | Hoatzin crop microbial communities from Cojedes, Venezuela - Epithelial fraction 12 v2 (version 2) | ecosystem: Host-associated > Birds > Digestive system > Esophagus > Crop | place...
GGTCCTGTGCAGCCTGCTGTAGGTGACCCTGCTTCGGCAGGGGGGTTGGACTAGATGACCCACAGAGGTCCCTTCCAACCCCTACCATTCTGTGATTCTGTGATTCTGTAAACTCTTACTCGCTGCCTGCTCATTTCCCACCTCACTAGGACAGGGATGGGAAATGGAAAAAAAGGGAAGAACAGGAACAAGAAAGCTCAAAGTTCAAGATAAAGCCTGGAAGATTGCTTACTAATTAGTCATGTGCAAAAAAGATTAATTTTTGTGAAAATGAACTTAATTTATTGACATTTAAAATAGATTTGGGTATTTAGAATCTAAAATACAAATATTAAAGCAGCACCTTTCCTCCTCCCTTTCCTAGGATGGACTTTAGTCCTTCACTCCAGACTCCTCTACCCCCATCGTAAGTGTCACGATGTGGAGGGGGGCAGACTATGGTCAATACATAGCATTTTGTCTCTGCTGTTCCTTCCTTCTCACACCATTCCTCTGCTCCAGCATGGGTTGTCAATGGGTTGTAGTCCTGTCAGGAAAACGTGCTCTGGCATGGGGTCCTTCACAGCATGCCATGCAGCACCTGCTCCTCCGCTAACCTTGGTGTTCCCGCTGTTGTTTCTCACTTTGTGTTCCCTACTCCTCTCTCTGTCTGTCATTTGCAGCCCTTTCAAATATTGTTTCACAGAGGTGCCATCACCTTGGCTGATGGGCTTAGCTGTGTCCTTCGTTGTGTCCGTTGTGAAGCTGGCTGGAATGGCCTGGAACCAGGCGTCTGGAATGTGGCAGGTCCAAGCTGTTGTTACAAAGGCCACCCCTGCAGCTCCTCTGCTACCAAAACCTTGCCACGGACACCCAAGATATATATACACCTTCATCACCGCAAGCTGAGAATCCTGCTTTTAATAAATGACTTTTTTCCATGGTTTATGAGTTATGATTCAGAAAGTTTAAATGCAATCTCAGAACTGCTGAAAACCAAAATATCTGTCTTGAAATTAGAAAGAATGTACTGATAAAAGAATACAAAGAAATAAATTGTTAGAAAAGTTAGAGAAAAAGAGGAAGCTAGAGAAAAAGAGGAAGAAACCTGACCACCTCTACACACACACAAAAAATGGAAATGTCCCTTTCAATGCCCCTTTATTGAGCTTGGTTTATGTACCCCAAGAAATGGTGAAGGAGGAGTAAGTGCTCACAACCATAAGTGGTATAAACCCTAACGTGGATATTAAACAAAATGTTGTGGAAACTGTTCTATTTAGGCAGGAACTCTTACATGTTTAAGAAACTTTTATATATGTAATCTTCTATGTAAGAATTTCTGCAATGCTTACTAGCCTTAAGAAGCAGAGAGTGGCCAGCCCCTCAAGGTAGCCAAGACATTAGAAGATCTTCAGTGTAGTAAGGACCAGTTTCAGTTCTGCCTGTATTGCCCCAGAGGGTGGAGGTGCTGCTGGAGCTGTTGCCTCTGCACAGTCAGCCAAGACTGCTCCTGGAGCACAATCCTACGGAGCAGCTAACAACAAAGCTGAGATTCAGACAGGTTGTGCTTCAGTGACATATTTTGGGGGTTGTGTGTCTTTTGTACCTATGTTTCTGTTTTGTAATCAATTGGCCAACCTCACACTTTGCAAGAACAAATTTGGCTTCTTGCCTAATCTGGTCTAGTAGGCATATTCTGAAGCTACCTACCATGACCTGCAGTCTCTGTTTCCAATGAACTGATTGGACTCCCCACCTCAGGCGCTGAGGATTCACTCTTAGTGCCTGCTTGTCAACATGTTTTCAAACTATGAAGGGCTCTGCAGTGGACTGTGAGAGTCGTTCTGGTTATGAATGACATCAACTGTCAGGTAAATGGAGAAAAGATATGCCATAGACCATGCACTTCAGTGTTTTGCAATAGCAGGAGACAGGAGTGGAACAGGCAGTGTTATCTGCACTGTCTGGTGTCAGCATGGGCAAACGTTAGCCTGTAAAGAAATGTTAAATGTTGAAGATTGATGTAGCCTCAGTTCAGTCTCCTTCCCACATGGATTTGTCTTGCCAGACTTAGTTCTTGTTCAACACATATCATACCTACGCTGCATATATGTTGAGCTAGTTCAACAGCATGGTCAGCAAGACTTGGTGGTGGGGTTACCTGTCTGCTTCACCCTGAGCCTTGAGATACATACATGTCTTGACAGAATTGTCCTCACCACAGCCAAGAGAGATACATACAATAGAAGGTTATTGTTTCTTGCACCAGCATGAATGGCAGCAGCATTTCATCAGACATCTATCACATATCCTGAGTTGCCATATGGTGTAGGCTCCTGCCAAGTTTATTCCTATCCATACTCCAGTAACAACCTCCTTTTTGTATCTCTATTGGTCTTTTTAGCCTTCACACTCTTCAGGAAAGCAGATGTTGGGGTACCATCACAGTGAAGTATCATTCTGATTCCCCTGCACCTTGCATTCTCCCTTCCCTTCAGAATTATTTGATGACACATTTCCTTGTTCAAAACTATGGAAGCCAAGAGAACATATGGTCCATAGTTTATAATAAACCCCTGGCAGTCTGCCTCTGCAGATGTTTTGGCACATTGTGGGGACTTGATAGCTTGCAATATTGCCTTCTCAGACAGATCATTTCCTGGTAGTTAGTGTTGGCTGTGTTGACAGCTGCAAGTTTGTGTTGGGACAAAGAAACATTAACATGGAATGAATAGCAGTAAAATGCCTGTATGATACAGCACTGAGAGGTATAAGGGTTTTCACTAAAAGCTGGACTACTGGCCTTCTTGAGACAGCAATGAAGAGCCTTCTCTCGTCATAAAATGCAAGTTGATTCCCCCTTTCCGTCCAACCATTCATTACCCTTTTTCTTAAATGCAATGGCAACATTCATAGAAGTCCATCCTCAGGAAAAAGGATTTCCAGATTCTGAGCTCATTTAATGAAATTTCACAGAGATTTTTCTCCAGGATTACAGATGATATGAAGTTTCTTCTCTAGTCACGGTTTCTTGCCTCTGAGCTATAACTTCCTGCCCCATGCATTGTGCTGATGCAACTGCTTGCTGGATTTACCGCCGGAGAAGTTCCACCGTTAGTTGCATTGAATGGAGAGACAGCTGACCTGTGCCATATGTAGGAAGGGATCCGCTTTGCTTTAAGTGAGATTGAAACCACATCACATGCATCCACAGAAAGCATCACTGCATTCATAGATACTCTTGACCCTTTATCTGTCCTCAAATTTGTATTTTGTCTTTACCTTGGCAGTGTTCCTACCTCTTCCAAGACTCAAATTATGGTTAATTCAGTTCCTTCCACCAAAAAAATGAGGCGATGGACTGGAGACAGGATTAGTTGCCTAAAGAGGAGTAGACTAGACAGTAATATAGAATCACAGAATCACAGAATCATAAAATCACAGAAGGTTTGGGCTGGAAAGGACCTTTAAAGATCATCTAGTCCAAATCCCCTGCCATGGGCAGGGACATCTTCCATTAGACCAGGCTGCTTGACGCCCCATTCAACCTGGCCTTGAACACTTCCTGTCATGGGGCATCCTCAGCTTCACTGGGCAAACTGTTCCAGTGTCTCACCACCTCCATAGAAAAAAATTTCTTCCTTCTCTCAAATCTAAGCCTACCCTCTTTCAGTCTGAAACTGTTGTTCCTTGTCCTGTTACTACAGGCCTTGGTAAAAAGTCCCTCTCCAGCTTTCTTGTAGGCCCCCTTTAAGCACTGGCAGACTGCTGTAAGTTCTCCCTGCAGTTTTCTCTTCTCTGGGCTGAACACCCCCAACTCTCTCAGCCTTTCCTCACAGGAAAGCTGTTCCAGCTCTCTGGTCATTTTTGTGGCCCTCCTTTGGACCCGCTCCAACAGGTCCATGTCTTTCCTATGTTGGGGGCTCCAGAGCTGGACACAGGACTCCAGGTGAAGTCTCACCAGAGCGGAGCAGAGGGGCAGAATCACGTCCCTCAACCTCCTGGTTGTGCTTCTTTTGGTGCAGCCCAGGATATGATTTGCTTTCTGAGCTGCAAGTGCCCACTGACTGTTCATATCTAATTTTTAGTCCACTTGAGATGCCATAGGGTATCAGGATGCTATAGCTTATCTGTACCAACATAACAAATACAGCATAACTGCTATGTAAGACCCTTGCTCTTCTAGGCGGGCAGTGGAAGACAGGCAGGATAGTACGTAGTGACTAATATGTTCCTGAGCATCTATTCAGGCAATAGAATCACAGCCATGTGAAATATAGCTCCCAGGATTGCTTTTGTCTTGGTCTTGCAAATTCCTCTTCAGGGACAGGAACTTGTCTTTTTGCTGCTCTTACACACCCAGCTGTATAATGTGGATAGTAAATAGAGATCAGCTACTTATTATTATTTGCCTTTATTTTTCTCTCCCTAGGAAAATGCTCCACATCACCACATTAAAGAGGACTGTGTTCTTATAGAGCGCCAGTTGCACACTCTGACAAGGTCTCAGTCAAAGGAACGAGACATAGCACAGAAAAAAGCCTGTTCTATTTATTAGACCTAGCTCAGATTGTTCCCACCCCCAACCCATCCGCACCTGTTCATTCCTGCTTCTGTCAAATGAACTTCGTTTTGAAAAAGACTGCTCTTAGAACTGTACTTTTTACGATCTGGATTATTTCACAATTCTGAATGCAGGCACAGTTTTATGACTGAGCAAGTCCACTGAAATGAGTGAATTGTAACCTCTGATGATAGGGAGTGAGAGGCAAAGGAGGACAGAAGTGCATTGCTTGGTGGGGGAAGGCTGAGGGCAGGAGCCTGAAACTAGCTCTGAGCATTCCCCTTGGAGACCTGGTTCATCTGGGCCATGTGCTGGATGCTTATGCTCCATTTGTTGACAAGAATTAGCTTGGAGCAGTTTGGACTTTTCTTGTCTGTTATCCAAAGGTGCTAAGCATAGCACAAGGGAAACACAGACAATATCTACCACCTGATCTTTACCTTGTAAGATTTCTCTTCCTAATCCAGCCTAGAGCAGATTCTCTAACTTTGACAGGCCAGTCAGCCTCATCTCCATCCATGGAAAAGTGATGGAACAGCTCATTCTGGATGTCATCTCTAAGCAAGTGGAGGAAAAGAGGATTATCAGGAGAAGTCAACATGGATTCACCAAGGAGAAATCATGCTTGACCCATCTGCTAGCTTTCTATGATGGCATGACTGGTTGGGTAGGTGAGGGCAGAGCAGTGGATGTTTTCTGCCTTTACTTCAAAACGAGTTGACACTGTCTCCCATAACATCCTCCTAGGGAAGCTCAGGAAGTGTGGGCTAGATGAGTGGTCAGTGAGGTGGACTGAGAACTGGCTGAATGGCAGAGCTCAGAGGGTTGTCATCAGCGGCACAGAGTCTAGCTGGAGGCCTGTAACTAGTGGTGTCCCTCAGGGGTCAGTACTGGGCCCAGTCTTGTTCAGCTTATTGAGCAGTGACCTGGATGAAGGGACAGAGTGTACCCTCAGCAAGTTTGCTGATGACACAAAACTGGGAGGAGTGGTTGATACACCAGAACACTGTGCTGCCATTCAGCAAGACTTGGACAGGCTGGAAAGTTGGGCGCAGAGAAACCTGATGAAGTTCCACAAGGGCAAGTGCAGAGTCCTGCACCTGGGGAGGAACAATCCCATGCATCAGTACAGGCTTGGGGCGAACCTGCTGGAGAGCAGCACTGTGGAGAGGGACCTGGGTGTCCTGGTGGACAACAGGTTGATCATGAGCCAGCAGTGTGCCCTGGCTGCCAAGAAGGCCAATGGTATCCTGGGGTGCATTAAGAAGAGTGTGGCCAGCAGGTCGGGGGAGGTTCTCCTTCCCTTCTACTCTGCCCTAGTGAGGCCTCACCTGGAGTACTCTGTCCAGTTACGGGCTCCCCACTTCAAGAAAGATGAGGAACTACTGGAGAAAGTCCAGTGGAGGGCTACAAGGATGATGAGGGGACTGGAACATCTGTCCTACGAGAGGAGGCTGAGGGAGCTGGGCTTGTTTAGCCTGAAGAAGAGAAGGCTGAGAGGGGACCTTATGAATGCTTATCAGAAGGGTGGGTGTCAGGAGGATGGGTCCATACTCTTTTCAGTGGTGCCCAGCAACAGGACAAGGGGCAACGGGCAGAAACTGAAGCATAGTAAGTTCCGTCTGAACATGAGGAAGAACTTCTTCCCTCTGAGGGTGACAGAGCACTGGAACAGGCTGCCCAGAGGGGCTGTGGATTCTTCTTCTCTGGAGATATTCAAAACCCACCTGAACAAGGTCTTGTGCAGCCTGCTGTGGATGACCCTGCTTTGGCAGGGGCGTGGACTAGGTGATCCCCAGATGTCCCTTCCACCCCCTACCATTCTGTGATTCGGTGATTCTGTGATTCTCTGATCTAGTTTAACTATCTAACAAAGGTATTTTACTAAGAATAGATATCCAGATTTCAGGCAGTTGAAATTGATTAAACTGTCTCAAACCATCAAGTGTTTTTTGAACAATGAACCTAATGGAATTATTATTTTTGTCCTCTGCTTCCTGCAGAAGTTTATTTCATCTTCCTCCTCCCACCACACTCATCTAGCTCTCAGTTCACTTCGTTCTCTGAGAACAAGGAGCCTTGTGCCTAGTCTACAGTGACTTTCAGTGAAAGTCAGCATCTAATATCTTCAGGATTCAAGCTAGTTTTATGGAAACCCCAACTTGACTGTACAGGGGCAGACAGAGAATGGTAGTGCCCTTGAGGAATCCTTCAGACACGAAGTCATTCAAAAACCCAGTAAAACTCAATCAAAGTGATTTGATGAGAAAGTGACAAAACTGTATCTCATCTTTAAGATCCCACTATATGGAGGGTCACATCGCTCCTCTCAGGCAGAAAGGCCATGAGGCTGGTGCTGGTTCCTCTGATGCATATAGTCAGCATTGCCAGTGCCAGTACTCTTCTGTCCCTGATACCTCCTGGAGCAAACTGTCAGGGCTGAGCAGGGGCTGAAGCAGCTGATCTTGTGTAGGTACAATGTGCTGGTAGTTTGTTAAAGTAGCTTCCAGCCTGCTGCACTCTATGTCCCAGCCTATGAATACATCAAGATGCCATTAACTGCCTTCCTGACTACACTAATCGCTGCTATTCTGCATAAGTGGGTGCATAAGAAGTCTAGCCATGAAGATCTAGATAGAAATATCCATCATTTAAATTGTGTCTCATGGGTTGTAAGGTGGATATTAGACACTAATGTATGGCTTCAGATGAAATGGGCTTTCAAATTTGTATTTTCTCCTCACTGTTCTTTTTTATCCTTCTGCCTCCAACAGGTCATTACAGCTGCTGAGGACATGCGGAGTGACAGATAAACACTGAAAAAAACCCAAGGTATTTACAAAATTGGTCCTTCATTTGCAGCCTGTGCACTAAACCATTTAGGTGCATTTTGAAATGCATTTTGATGGGATGGCTGTGTATAGTAATGGCACACATTACTTATCAAGGAGAGTGGAATTTCAGATTTTTCCAAGAAAAAAAGGGGTTTCTGAAATAGGATCCTCATTCAGTTGAAAAGCTTTGAAAAGGGAAGGTGAGAAAGAGAAGAAAAAAACAACGGCTTTGTACCTCACATGGATGAGTGAGTGCAGAAGGAATTCAGGGGAGCAGAAAATGAGACTGCATTGGTATGAGGCAGTAAGATGAAAAAAATCCAGACAGCAAAGAAGATGTAGTCTTGGGAGTGGTGGCACGCTGTGACAGCAATAACTGATGGAGTGTAAACATGACTGCAACCATCTTCTAAACACTTTTGAAGTTCACTTTGCTCCTCAGCTATGTTGTTCTCTTCACAGTCCTCCTAGGCCCCACTATTTAAGGTTGGAGGTGTCCTGGGTTTTGTACAGCGCTTACCACAAAGCAGCATGAAATAATGCTGCTTGGCAGTGCTATATAAGGATTGTGAGGGGAGGCGGGGTCACCCGTGCTGACACAGCCAGTTCTCTCCCACATCCCCACTGCAGGGAACCAGCCCCCCTAACACAAACAGGGTTTGCTGTAACTTGGCCTTAAAGTGCACAGCTCGAGGCTCCAGGCCCTGTAAGGGCATCTCGGTGGAGCAGGGCCCTCGTGAGCCCTCCCCAGAAACCAGTGTGTGTCTGCCCTCGGAGCACGGGCCTGTTCGGCCGCTGCTGGGAATGATGTGTCTCTCCTTAGGGCGAGGGGCTGTCCAGCCTGCGCTAGCAAATAACACCGGTCTATCTGCGGAGCGGGGGCCTGTTCAGCCCTCCCTGTGAATGAACGTGTGCGTCTTCTCGTCCTGGTCCTTCATCGTCCACAGAAAAGTCCTGGGCATGTTGGCAGGCATCTTCCTCGGCCTGCACAGCAACAAGTTGCTCACTACATACAGACTGCACCAGTGGCACTGTAGGATTCTGACTGTAGAGTTCTTTGTTTCATTTTACATTTGTCCCTGGGCAGAACAATAATCTTTGCTCACGTACTTCATTATTTGGACAGGCTGGATCAATGGACCGAGGCCAAAAATATGATGTTCAACAAGACCAAATGCTGGGTCCTGCCCTTTGGTCACAACAACCCCATGCAACGCTACAGGTTTCGAGAGGAGTGGCTGGAAAGCTGCCCAGCGGAAAAGGACCTTGGGGTGCTGGTTGACAGCCGGCTGAACATGAGCCAGCAGTGTGCCCAGGTGGCCAAGCAAGCCAAGGGCATCCTGGCTTGTATCAGGAATAGTGTGGCCAGCAGGAGCAGGGAGGTGATCGTGCCCCTGTACTCGGCACTGGTGAGGCCGCACCTCGAGTACTGTGTGTCAGTTTTGGGCCCCTCACTACAAGAAAGACACTGAGGTGCTGGAGTGTGTCCAGAGAAGGGCAATGAGGCTGGTGAGGGGTCTGGAGAACAAGTCTTATGAGAAGCGTCTGAGGGAGCTGGGGTGGTTTTGTCTGGAGAAGAGGAGGCTGAGGGGGGACCTTATTGCTCTCTACAACTATCTGAAAGGAGGTGGTAGTGAGGTGGGTGTCAATCTCTTCTCCCAAGTAACAACTGATAGGACAAGAGGAGATGGCCTCAAATTGCACCAGGAGAGGTTTAGATTGGATATTAGGAAAAAATTCTTCACCAAAAGGACTGTCAAGCACTGGAACAGGCTACCCAGGGAAGCAGTTGTGTCACCATCCCTGAAGGTATTTAAAAGATGTGTAGATGTGGTGCTTAGGGACATGGTTTAGTGGTGGACTTGGCAATGTTAAGTTAATGGTTGGATTCGATGATCTTAAGGTCCTTTCCAACCTAAATGACTCTATGATTCTACTCCCATTGCTGACAAAGAATTTTCCTTGTACATATCATAGGATAATTCTACTCACAAAATATTTTAAACAGTTTCATACAATATTTTTCCTTTTACGAGGAGCGGCTGAGGGAACTGGGATTGTTTAGTCTGGAGACAAGGAGGCTGAGGGGAGACCTTATCGCTCTCTACAACTACCTGAAAGGAGGTTGTAGTGAGGCAGGTGTTGGCATCTTCTACCAAGTAACTAGCGATAGGAAGAGAGGAAATGGCCTCAAATTGCATCAGGGGAGGTTTAGATTGGATATTAGGAAAAATCTCTTCACTGAAATGGTTATTGAACATTGGAACAGGCTGCCCAGGGCAGTGGTGGAGTCACCATCCCTGGAGATGTTCAAAAACATGCAGATGTGGCACTTCAGGACAGGGTTTAGCAGGCATGGTGGTCTTGGGTTGATGGTTGGACTTGATGATCTTAGAGGTCTTTTCCAACCTTAATGATTCTAGGATTCTATGATTATGACTTCCTTCGTCTTGTTCAGTTCAGCTAGCAAGACAGATTGAGACCCTTCTGCTGCAATGATCAGAGGATGAACAGTGACACTTTCTGGATGCTACTCTTTGGGCTCTTCACACAGAGCACAGAGGGTGGCTTTTTCGCTGTTCTCAGATACAGAATCCACTGTGTATACACCGGAGAGCAAATGTATCTGTCTTGCATCAGGGGTCCATCCAGCCCATGTGTACATATAGTGTCTGCCTACCTGTGACAGCAGGGTGCATTTAGCCCTCCCTGGGAATTAATACGCATCTCTCCTTGGAGCAGAGAGAGCCTGTGCTTGCAAACAGGGCCCACCTGTCTCTGGAGTGGGGACCTATGCAGCCCTCCCTGGGAACAAACACATGTCTCTCCTTGGAGCAGGAGTCTGCTCAGCCCTCCCTGGGAATTAACCCTTGCTTTCCTTGGAGCAGGGGCCTGTTCTGTCCATGGTAGCAAATGGCACCTGCTTATCGGTGGTGTAGGGACCTGCTCAGCCCTTCATGGAATCAAAGCACGTCTCCAGCCCTCCCTAGGAAATAACATGTCTGCCTGCCAACTGAGGCTCCCCTAGGAACTACTGCACATCTCTCTTTGCAGCAAAGGCTTATTTAGCCCTCCCTAGAAATCAATGCACGCCTACCACCAAAGTGTGGGTCTGTGCAACCTTCCCTAGGAGGTAACGCATGTCTCTGTGGAGATGAACCCTGTCCAGCTCTCCCTGGGAAGTAATGTGTGTCTTTCTCTGAAGCATAGGAAAACAGATCTCTGCAAATAGGTCCCTGGAACACAGCACCTGCCTGTCTGTGGAGTGCCTTCCCCGGGAATTTATGGATATGTCTTCCTGGAGCGGGGGCCAAGGTCACCCTCCCTAAGAATCGACGCGTTTCTTGGAGCAGGAGCCTGTGCAGCGCACACTTACACACAGGGCCCATCTATCTGTGAAGTGTGACTGTGCTTATCCCTCCCTGGGCATGAAGGCGTGTCTGGCCTTTTAGTGTGGATGATTCTGTTAAGGGATCTTGTGAGACGCAGCCACCACCTCCTGCCTCTCCAGCCAAGGACCTCTCCTGCCCAGCCCAGCATGCCGGGGGTCCTGGGGCTTCTGCCCAGGCTGAGGGATGAGGCTCTCACTTTCCTGTTCGCAGGTTCAACCAGTAGTGAAGCTGAGCACATATCCCAGAGACACACACACGCAGGGACACGCACCGGGAATGCGGACATGGCCAGTCACACAGACTGCCACAGACATGGCGCTGCCTTCAACAGCACCCACATATGGGAATCACGTAAAACAAAATAGACAGCCAAGCCCCCTCCCCCTTGCTCCTCCGCTTCGGCTGGTACCCCTACCCAGATCTTGGACCCTCTTAGCTGCTTCAGGAGTCCACTGCTTGCCAGCTAGTCCAGCTTGATGCTCACTAGCAAACAGGGGCACACTCACACACTTGTCCCACGCTCCATGCTTGCACGTGCCCCTGGACATACTAGCACAGACCCTTGTCTGCCTGATGCCCTGGCCCAGACCTGAGGCCACTCTACTCGCCAGCTAGTCCAGTCTGAAGTTTGCTAACAAATACTTCGTTCTTCCTTACTCTCTCTTCCCCTTGCATGAATCCCCTGGGTTTGTGCAGCTCTATCTGTTCCCACAGCCCTACCAGCCCAGTGTCTGTGGTCTCTCCTTGTTTACGGTCTTATCAGTTGCAACGTCCAGGCTGATCCCCCTGGAAGTGTTGCCTGTAGTTTCCTGGTAGCCCATCAATTAGTATGACAGGCAAGGTTTTTTTTCGTCATTGTCTCCATGTTTGTTTTGTCAGGTCTGTGTCTCTGTATATTTTGGCTTCTGACTTCTCCTTTTCCCTTAGTTTACAAGGTCTGTGATCAGATAACCTTGCTGAAGTAAATTCAGGCCTCTCATGGAATCCAGCAGTTGGAGGCTGACGATGGGTGTATTCTGACTAGAAATGGGATGACAGTTTTTAATAGTAAGGATAATTCAGCAAATTAGCCAGCAAAGTTTGTGGGTCTGCTTGCACCATAGTGGTCTCATCTGGATTTGAAATGCAAAAAGAGTAGCTGTGGGACCAGAACAATCTCAAGACTAAGCTATTCCAAAAATCCAGCTTTAATTTTGACAGTAAAATTTGGTAGTGCCTCAAGCATTTCTCCATCATTGCCATACTAAACTAATTATTTTCACACTGTTGTAAAGTAAAATAATAATCAAATTTTATCAGATAAATTGCAAAGAGGATTCTGATAAGCTAATGAGCAAGGAAGCAACGAAAGTAATTTAGGAGGAAGCCCTCCCAGGATGACCTGGCATGGGCTCAGGACAATGTGCTTTTGTACAGGCTGGAGAACAGAATCACCCATACACCGTCACATTAGTTATGCAAGCAGTAACTATCTATGATGGCAAAAATAAGACCTAAGCAGTGGGGGATTCTGCAGTGGATGAAGGTATGCCACAGAGGTGAGCTTCCATATGCAGCCATGCCTGTGCAAGTGCACAGAAATCAATGTGGTTGCATGGCTACAGGCGAGGACAGCCTTTGGCATAGCATTCCAAGAGGTCACACAAACAGAGCAGTTACATCACTTGTATTAAATAACATTTGGAAAATGACTGTTTCAGCAACAAATGAGCAGCTCCCTTGAGATGCCAGTCTTCATTTCAAAATGCGTCCTTTGCATATGTCCTCAAAGTTGTGCACATGAATTAAGTGTGCAGCTGCATACTTACAAGTTTCTTACTTTGGTCCATTACTGAGTATCTCCTGAGCATTTTTTCTATAAGTTAAAAGGGCAAAACAATAAAGGTGAAGATTTGGAGGGGGAGATGTGGGGAAGAACTTGTCATGAGGGCCTCATCACAAGGTTGTGGTGGGTTGACCCCAGCTAGCGGGTAAGCCACTAGCAGGTAAGTCGCTTGCTTACTCCCTCCCAGTGGGATGGGAGAGAGAATCAGAAGGGCAAAAGCAAGAAAAATTCATGGGTCGAGATGAAGACAGTTTAATAAGTAAGGCAGAGTGGCACATGCAAGCAAAGCAAAATAAGGAATTCATTCACTACTTCCCATCAGTGGGCAGATGTTCAGCCATTTCCAGAAAGCAGGAGTTCGTTGTGTGCAATGGTTACCTGGGAAGACAAATGCTATAACCACAGACATCTCCCCTTCCTCTTTCTCTGATCTTTTATAGCTGAGCGTGACATCATCTGGTATGGAAAAGCCCTTTGGTCAGCTGCCCTCGTTATGTCCCCTCCCAACCTCTTGCCCACCCCCAGTCTGCTCACTGGGGAGGGGAGAGTGGGAAAAACAAAAGGCCGTGACACTGTGCAAACACTGCTCAGCAACAGCTAAAACTTCGGTGTGTTATCAACACTGATTTGGTCACAAATCCAAAACACAGAGCCATACAGGCTGCTATGAAGAAAATTAACTCCATCAGAAGTGGACCCAGTACAAAGGTTCATTTTTAATTCTGACACAGTTGGTAGCACAGTTAATGCCACAAAACACTTCTGGCAGATGCGTTCCATGAATTCTACTAAAGCTTTCTCCCAGCTTTGCTCACGCTGATCCCTCAGCAGCCAGGAGGCTGCATTTTTATCCCCAGTAGCTGCAAGGGCAGGGAGACAAAGAGTATATCTTTACTGAGAAGTGGCTGAACAGGGACATGCCTGTCAGTTCCCATATTTTGCTTTCAAGATATTTTGGTTACTTTACCATCCTGTTTACCCAAACTCAGTTAATCAAAATTCTTAATTAAATAAGGATTAGTTTTGCCGCTCAGGACTTGACAATACTATTTCCTGGATCCAGAACACCAGAAGTCAGTATCCCCTGGACAGCTTCCCAGCACAGCACTTGGAGAGAGCCACACTGCCGCTTGCTGAAAGCCAGTTATGCTCTGTGTTCCCACATATCCCACGCTCATATAAGGGATGGCAGAGCTGGCTTTACAACTTTGGTTTCTTGTCAAGCATTTAATTCAGCAAACTCCTGCTCCCCTCAAGTTACCTGAAGGTATATATTCCAAACTGCTCCTTTAGTTTTTGTACATTTTAATGCATTTGAGTTCCAAAACACTGTATTTATATGAATGCTTTCTTCCCTTCCTGCGTATCTCACCTGAAAAGAGAGCAGCAGGTGCAGTATGTACAACTAAGGCATCTTTCACTACACTTCACAGATATCTTCCGATACTGAATTTCCAGTAACACGCTGTGACTGGAAAAGTCCTTGCTTTGCATTTGTTTCAACATACAGGACATAGGAGGATTCAGCAGAAGCTTCTCTTGGGGAAATGCATTTGCAGTGACATCTGTTCAGTTATAGTACTTCTGTTCCATGAGATGTGATCAGTGATGTTGTCCTGCATGCAGATAGCCAGGATTGTTCTGCAAATTTTGTACCAATAAGAATGCCTTTCTAGATGTATCTAGATGATGTATCATCTAAATCCTGTGTTTTACGAAGTCCTAAAGCTTAGTTTGAACTCCACCAGTATCTACTTTCCCCACAATGTGATGTGGCTAGATGTAATTATTCACACTCTCCCTGAGACTTGAGTCACTCTTGTACAGAACATGTACAGTAAAGATGAACACTAGCGAAAGTGTTAACTAGATTATAAAAAATATTAAATGAGTAACCATCTGAATTTCAGAAGACTGTCTTGATAAAAAAGGCCGGAATGCATGATTTTGAAAACAAATTATAAGACAGTTTCATCCTTATTATCAGACATATTGCCTACATTAAGTTCTGTGTGGCCAATTGTTGTTTTTTATCTAGAAAAATTACAATGAAGCAAATACCATACACAAATGACACTTAAAAATAACTGCTCAGAGTGTTTGCTTCTCTTTGCAGCTTTTTTGTCTTGTCTTCCTTGCATGAACAACTTCATTTATGTTAGGCATAGATTAGAGTTTTGTCATCGAAGATGAGAGCTGAAGTTTTCAGAAATTTTGCCAAACAAGTGCAGACTCAGAAATTCTACCTTCAAACATTTTGGAACTAAGTTTTGAAGCCTATGGAGCAAACCTCAATCTGCCAAATAAATTTTACCTCTTACACATATGCTACATAGTTCACATAAAAATTTTTTAGATGTTTTAGAGATATTTTTCATGCTCAAAATATTCAGATTTTATGCTCTTTCACACACACAACTAGATGCCTCATTTTTCACTAGCCCCAGAACTTAAGCTTAGAATGATGCATAAAACCTCCTCCAAAGTGATCTAAAGAATAATTCACTGTAGGGAGGACTCATTTACCTGCAAGAAAGCATTCAGATAAATACAGAACACCATTTTCTAACAGGGAAGATTTTAAAAAGATAGTTTTTCATCCTGCTCAGGAGACTGGAATATCAGAGCAGGGATGTATCAGCAAGCTAATGTGACTGCAGTCAATGGGAATACACTACTGGTCTCTTCAACATGCAGTGTAATTTTCCAGTTTGACATGTGATTGCTCATTTCTCTTGGAAAGGTCCTGCTGTGTGGTACCTTACAGAGTTCCTCTGCTTCTGTCTTCTGGTTCTGGGAAAAGTTCCTTGTGGGAATATATCAAAGAAGGAAAGTAATACAAATGCACACTGAAAAAAGTAAAGCTGCTATCTATTAAACGCACTGTTGGCAGCAGTGCATCCAAACATGCAGGAGACAAGTGCTGTACGTCCTTACAGAACACATTAATATTTCACTGTAATGAGCATTTAATGTCTTAGACAACTTTCTACAGAAGCAGAGAAAAAAGATGCAAAGATGTTTATGTGGAGCAAACTCTTAAACCTAGCCAATAATTACTATTAAAACCGAAAGGTGGCCCGACTATTAAATGGATAGGTATTGGGAGGGGCTTTTTAGTTAAATGTTGTGTTCAAAGGACAGGAAGGAGTCTGAAAGCTGGACATTGTAAATACCAACAGTGCAAAAAAGTTAAAGAAGTGTCACTGCTCCAGGAGTGACTATTCAGACAGGTTCTGATTCATTGCTTTCATCAGAAAGAGGTGAAAATAGGAGAAACTGTATTATATTTTAAAAGGGTACTTCTTAAGTAAAGCATCTATGATATTTTTTAAAGCAACAAATGACATTTCTTGCAGTGAAAATTACTTGATTGCCTGTAATTTACAAGATGTGTTCCTTTAAGCAAAAACTAATATTAACATTAATGCTTTACCTTTCTTCATGTGGCAATTGCTCAAGACTTGCTTCTGGCTCCAAAATTGATCAGCTTCCCATGGCAAAGTGACCATTAGGTTGAATTTTAGCAACAGCAACTGATGGCTGCTGTCATCACACCTGATAGCTTTGCACTAAGAGCGGAGTACTGCTCCGTGGCCTGTCATGGTCTGACGAGTGTTTTTGCAAAAGTATTCATAACTGACACAGTTTGTTTTCCTGGAGATCACCCAAATACTTGCCATAAAAATGGTTTGCCTGGAGCGACACTGGGAAATGTATAGAACACATTTTTCTTCATTCGAGCTGGTAATCTCGCCTGATGGGATTTATAGCCGCATTGAAGGCAGAGCTGGCAGGGAAAGTGGCCTGTATAAGAATGAGGGGGGACAAAGGCCATAAAGTACACCATGATGTTATGTTTTGTGAAGAAAATTATCCCTTAACAGGGAATCTCGTAAACTGTGTGTAGAGATTCCCGTGCAGTTCTGACAAAATGGAAGATTTTGCAGTAAAATATGTACGTAAAGAGGAATTTTAGCTTCTACCACACTGCACACTGAAGAGCTCTGAGGGAAGCTACTGCATCTAGCACGTTTGTGCCAGGCTTAGTCCACGCTGCACTCCTTTCCTCTGGCAAGTCTTTCTTCTGGGAGGCAGCAGAATCTTTTCTAGGGTGAAAGTCCCAAAGCCATTTCCCAAACACCCACTGGAAGTGATCAACCTCCTTCTTGCCTAAATTAAGGTGCCTTGCCCTGGCTCAGGACTCTTACTATTAAAGCACAACCAGTAGCTTAACGGTTAAAAACAGTCTGTAACAAGGCCTGTCCCACCATCATTGCTGTCTCCCAAGAACTGTACCCGTTGCACCCACTGTACCCACCTCAGTGGATGGTTTTCCCTCCTTCTTATTCAAGCATGGACTCCAAAGTCCCTTTTCCAACCATATTGCTTGAGTCTGCATGTGTGTTTGTGTGGGTGCAGTCTCTTATGGCTCTTTGCCATTTGCCCTGCAACCTTGTCCCCAAAGCCCATCTCTGGGACTGGCTGATATTCCTTCAGTGTGTGCTCCTCTGCAGGATCAACTTGCATGAACAGAGTGGCATAAATAGGGCAAAAGTATTTGACTGATGGGATTAATATGTGTGACATGATGTCATTTCACTGCTTTGATTTTACTTTTTTTCCAAACCAGCAAGAGTCATGGAGGTAAGACATCCAGGTGATGTCTAACTAAGGCACTCTAAAATCCTGAGAATGAATGAAAATCATTACATTTAAAAAGAATATATTCAAAATCTTATTTACCTGACTTCTTGCTTTTAGAAATAATTGGGTTATTTATTAAAGGAGTTTTGTTTGCTTTATTGCTTTTTTCCACATTTAAGCTTACTGACAAAGCAACTATGATGTCATGACAGTCACCTACCTCGAAGTCCTAGGTATTTGAGTAAAATAGCAGAACCCATGATTATACTGCAAGAAGGCTCAGCATAATAAACTAGTGTATCTGTGTTCAAGTAATTTGAATGACACAGAGAGTGGATGGAGATCACTGTGTAACTGACGTGCACAGACGCTCAATTGTGTCGCAGTTTAAGCTGATCTGCTTGAATTTGGGTTTGTACCACAATGATAGTTATAATGAGTTACTTTGGTTAAGCTGACAGATATTAACTTGTTAGAGTGAGGTTAATGTGTTGTTTATTGCACTCAGTTCATACCAGTGTGCATATGGTAGCAGAAGAGACATTTTTAGTACCTGGTTTGGTTTGTTGTTATTGCAGACATCTGTTGCACAGGAACTTGTTCATTAACATAACAAGCTTCTAGACTTACACCAGCTGTGAGTTCACCTATTAAACTCTGAGGACTGGAGTGATTCAAGTGAGATTCTGAGCAGTGGAAGAGGATAATTTGGAAATGAGTCCAAACTGGAGGAGAGCAGAGAAAATGCTGTCTAATCTGGGAAAAAGTATTGCTCAGAAATGCCAGGAGGACACAGGCTTGATCGCCTAAGAAGGATAGTTAAGCCTACAGCATTTATGTCTGGTTTTACTACTCACAGGGGTCTATGAAGCATCCCAGATGCATGGGAAAGATTAGCAATCAAGGGTGTATAAACACATTACTTAAACAACAGTGAAAGGTGTACACTTTCTGTAAAATACATAATTTTTAAAGGGATTAGAATTTCTTTCCCTTTTCTTCAGTGCAAAATTTTCTCATATTTTTTTTCTTTACAAAACTAGTATGCTATAAGCTTCTTTCCCTCCACACGTTTCAGAGCAATGTGAAATAAAAAATGATGTGGCTAACTTTATTTATTGCATCCTATGGATATTATCCTGTACTGGACATTTTCCTCTGTGGTACTAGTTTTCAAATTTGTATTTATTTGAAATACACTGCATTTCTAAAAATGCACTCTGACAAACTGCTTGAGTATCAAGAAGTCTGCATAAGCAAGTTACAGCTGAACCAAAACATCACATGGCCTCTTCCATGGCCTCATGGTCTCCTTTTAAAGCCAACAATGTGATAGGCCCATATAGATATGAGAGGACACACAGAAAGCAATGACCTGGTTTCCAAGAAGCGGCTGAATAGCTGAAGACACAAAGAGATGTAAGATTAATGTAAATTTTAGATTTCATGATTTATGTCAGATTTTGGGTGGGCACAGATGTTCCTCTTTCCAAATGTTTATTCTGCAAAATACACATATACTGCAAATTACTCTTTAACTTTTTAATTCTTTCAAGATGTAGAATATACATAAGTTTACTATACATAAGTTTACTTGCTGTATGAAGGGTAAGGGAAAGCAACTCCTTTCATCTGCTATATTCACATTGAAGTTAGACTTCAGATAAAGTCATGGTGAAGATTTGTCTTGCATTTTGCTGGAAAACAATTAACTTAATGTATATTTAAAATCAATAGAAAAGTGCAAGGACAAATTTTTTGTAAAAAATTTCTTCCTTATATCCAGTCTAAAGGAAGAAATTTTTTACAATGAGGGTGGTGAAACAATGGAACAAGTTGCCCAGAAAGATATAGGAGCCCCCATCCCTGGAAAGATTCAAAGTCAGGTTGGACGGGGCTCTGAGCAACCTGATGTAGTAAAAGATGTCCCTGCTCACTGCAGGTGGGTTGGGCTAGATGACCTCTAAAGGTCCCTTCCAACACAAAGCATTCTGTGATTCTGTGATTCTATGATTCTGTGACATTTGTTAAATATTTTAAGACCTGTAAATAGTCAAATCTATGTAGCCATTTTTGATGATATGTATAAAAAACCCAATTTAAATTCATACTAATTCCTGTCAGGTTTGGAAACAGCTTTGATATTGTAGTAGACCATAAGCTGTCAGGGTGAAACTGCTGAACATGCAATGATCAGAGATCTTCAGAAAGAGGCATGCTGTAAGAGAGCGAGTTTCCAGAACACTCAGAGTAGAACACATAACTGGGTGGAAGTAGATTAAAATATGTGTAATTCAGAGTAGTGACAGACGTTGCTGGATATCTTATTCCAATATAGAAACCACTATTAAGCATGGAGACTTAATATTGCAGTGTTTATTAGACTTGCCAGCCCACACAATCCTTCTTGTCTCATACAGTCGTCTGATGTTTTAAATACCCCTTGGACCGCCTACTCTTATGCTCTCCTGGGCCTCATATCTTGGTTGGGAGGAAATTTTTAATGTTTGATTATCAGATGTATTAAAAAGTGGAGCAGTGCTTTTAGTGTCTGATGGGAAGGATGACTGTCATCAACTTGAAATTTTAAATTCTTCCAAAAATGATGTTAAGACGTCAGATATTCAAATTACAGACTTCTTCTGTCCATCGTTGTGGAGAGAGTGCCTGTGTTATAAACCAGTCCATATAATAAAGTTTCCTGAGAGACTGTTAAACCTCTGTCTGTAATTAGAACTCTGTTAAATAGCAGAAATTGTAAGTTTTAACTAAGAGTGAAATTTTTGCCCCTGGAAGGGGCACTCAGTTAGGGGTTGTCATATTTATAATTGAGGAGCTCCCTTAACAAGAGACCTCTTCTGTCACAGATTTGTCTTCACATCATTTTGATAGAGTTACAAAAAAAAAAAACAACCCACACAAAACCCAAACCAGAACAGTGTGGCCAATGTATTATGTCATTTTCATATGAACCATACATGGGATTATAGTACTGGGTGCTCTGTTGTTTGAGGTCCTGATCTTGGTGGTGACTATAAGCAGGAATGTTTCTGATACTGTCTCATGCTTCTTACTGGTGAATGTTAGGAGCCCTCAGTAAACCACTTAAGGGGTCTAAGAAGTAGCCAGGAGTCCTCATTCCCTATGGGAGAAATGCTGAAGAGCTGTGGCAAGCTAATTATCACTTGAAGTTGTGGGTAACCTGGTAAACCCTGAAAAAGCGTTATATGTTTAGAAGAGTCTTCCCACACAGTTAAGAATAAAAACCATCAGTATGTTCAGACAAAGCAAATAGGTGAAGAAATGGGTGGGAAGCAGTGGTTGGAGCTGTGCGTTTGGAAAATAGGTGAAAAGGGGAGGGGTAGGGAGAGGGCAAGTAGCTTGTATTCATGTGATTAGCTTCTTCATGCTCCCCACGATGCGCCCTATTGTTGTTGAACCTGTCCCTCCTCCGCTCTCATCAGGATTCAAATTTTTGATCAGAACTGTCCCATCTCCTGTTTATCCTGCAGCTGAAACCCGTAATTTCCTCATGGGAATTAAAAGCCAGAATCACAAAGAGATGTACCTGCACCAGCAGGCATATCTCCTGCTGACTAACTAGTATCACCAACCAACCCTCCCATTTCCCTTTCCATGCTCCTTCCCGTACTGTTTGGTCATGCTGGCTTTTAGCAGTATTAGACCACCTAATCTGCACAGATGGTAATGTATAGATGGGATGGTACAGCAAGCCCAAGACTGCTGAACTCTCCAGTGCACACAGCTGTTCACTTCATTTGCAGTGCCATTCCCCTCTGCTTAACTAAAAGCCATATTCCCTACGCTCCTTCTCACACTATGTTTGCCCTTTCTAACCGGTCTGTTGCCGTTATTCTAGCTCTTGTGGCAACAGAATCACAGAATGGTTTGTATTGGAAGGGACCTTTAGACGTCATCTAGTCCAACCACCCTGCAGTGAACAGGGACATCTTCCACTAGATCAGGATGCTCAGAGCCCCGTCCAACCTGACCTTGAATGTTTCCAGGGATGTGTCCTCCACTACATCTCTGGGCAATCTGTTCTAGTGTTTCACCACCCTCATCGTAAAAAATATCTTCCTTACATCGACTCTGAATCTGTCCTCTTTTAGTTTAAAACCATTACCCTTTGTCCTGTCGCAACAGGCCCTGCTGAAAAGTTTGTCCCCATCTTTCTTGTAAGCCCCTTGTAAGGACTGAAAGGCCGCGATACGGTTCTCTTCTCACTTCCCACTAATGGCGGCGCAATGTTTTTACATGATCTTTGGCACATTCCCAGCCACTTAAATTGCTCCCTATACTTATCTCATGCATATTCCATCTTGCCTCACCATCCTTCATCACACAGTTTTTAACTGGTGAATATCTTTAGCTTCAGGCTGCATATGCATGCAAGACCCATGTGTCCAGTTTTTACTAGTTATCTGCTAAAGCCTGATCTGGATATCTCCCAGTCTTCATCACCTCATCAATGCCAGGCTGCAGAAACCTTGTGGCAGACTTCAGACTTTTGTTGGTTCTGTAATGGGCTGCAGGCAACTCTTTCATTATGCAGCTATTTATCAGCCACAGTCCCAAGCTTGCTATTACTTCAGCTGCACAGTCATAATAAACAACCTTTATGATTTTAGTGCCTGCATGGCACCGTATTGGCCTTCGACTAAACCACTGGGCGAGTTCTAGAAAGCAGATCTATTTCCTTCTCCTCATTCAAGCTCGCAAGTCACTGCGGTCTCACTGAATTTAATTTGAGCTTTATTTTCTTCAGATGTAATTTTCTGATGTTACCACACTCCTTTTAAAATAAGTGGTTTCATTTTCGAGCTGTGTTAACTGAAACATATGATAAATATGCACAGATAACACAAAAATTGCTTCTTCTATTCTCCATTATCTATCTACTTATCAATCTATCCATGTTGCAGTGAATAACATATATGCATCTTCATTACTTTAATTGTTCAGAAAATTTCTGATCTGTTATCTTCCTGATCATCAATCTACATCCTCATTTTGGGCTAGGCAGTACTTAAGATCATCCCAAAGAACTGAACTATAATAATACCCAGTGAAATCAGTAAGATTTTAAAAAATTGCAGGGGAGGCGGGGGTGGGGTGGTTGTGCAGTAGCTCTTGAGAGTTTCCACCACCAGCCATGGCCTGCTTGTCAAAACTGGTGGCCAGTGACTGCACAAACACAGGGAAAAAAGATAGTACCTGCCTCATCAAAATGAAAACTAAGGATGGGATTCATCTCCTCTAACTTTAGTAACCCAAAAGCTAAGGCTCAGACTAAGCTAGTAAGAGAGAAGACAGTTCATCCCATTCTAAAAGAGATGCCTAAGAAGAAACAAATGTACCATGAGGTACCACATGGGTCACTTTCTTTCCCCGTTGATAACAGATGACTAGATGGCTAGCCTGCAAGAGACACTCAAGACCAAGATGGGTAAAGTTAGATAGATGAACAGTATCTCAAGAGCCTGGGCATCTGATGTCCTTAGCATTCACTGGTTATTATTTTCATAGTGTTCCATCTGTGAAATTTTGTATTTCCCATAATTTGGTATAAAGACAGAGTATTCATGAAAACACTCTGATAATCAGTTTTCTCCTGTTGGTTGAGGAATAGAGCAATAAAGAGGAGTTCCTGGTAAATAATTCTTCTAGTTACTTAGTTTCTCCACCTCCTGAAAAGTGTCATATTAATAGAGAAGATTTTATTTCAAAATCGTCTACTTCTTTGCTTCCTAACTCTAAGCATTAGCAGTCTTTATAGCTACAGTACTCCGTAATGTAATGGCAACCCTGCACTGTAGAACAGTGACCATCGACTTTGGTTGTTTCACATGCATGTGCACAGTGACTTCTTGTCCTGGTTTTGGTTAAAGCAGAACGGATTCTCTTATAATGGATCTTCCTTACAGCTCAGTTCTTCTAAGTAACTGCATTTTCCTGAAGCTGGCTGCATATTTTACAGACACTGTCCGCTCCAAAGCTGATAACACCTAACATTTATAGTTACACTGAGCTAACGGTAGGAAAGGAATGCAGAAAAAGGCCCCTGTTTATAATTATCACTAT
>Ga0065711_1034710_pt1 | contig 23349 bp, 15 predicted proteins | sample Hoacrofraction12_FD_59098 | JGI IMG/M metagenome (GOLD analysis project Ga0065711, IMG submission 59098) | Hoatzin crop microbial communities from Cojedes, Venezuela - Epithelial fraction 12 v2 (version 2) | ecosystem: Host-associated > Birds > Digestive system > Esophagus > Crop | place...
TATATAAATTTATATTATATAAAATATATAAAATTTTATATATATATACATATACATATATGTACATACATATAGATATGCTTAAGCGGATGAACACACAGAGTAGCCATTTCAGATGGCACGCAGCAGTGCCAGCTCGCACATCTCTGCTTTCCCAGCTGATTCTCTCACATCAGTCGGGGCCGCTGGCGAGGAGGAACCCACCACAGAGAGCCACGGGGGTCTCTGCGTGGACTCCTGCGCCTTTGCCCCGCGGTCTCCCACCCCTGGCAAGGCAGACAGGGCGGCCGAGAGACGCGAAGGAGTCGCGGCAGAGGAAAGGGCACTTCCCAGAAGGGGCAAATGAACGGTCACGTTGCAGATGTAAAAGCACCAGTGCAGCCCCGAGGCGTTCGGAGCCTTCCACATCGTCACGCCAGGCGAGCGACCACCCGTCCCTTCCTCCCACCCTGCCCACGGCCCCGCGTGCTGCTCCCTCCCTCCGCAGAAGAGACGAGCAGCCCCAAGCATCTCCCAGCTTTCCAGCCGCGGCCCGGCCATGCAGACACCCACGCAGCGGGGCTCCCAGCCCACAGCGTCCCCCTCGCCCGCGCGGCCAGGGCCTTCTCGAACCAAATGGCTTCCAAGTGCCTGCCTCTGAGGCGCGGCGAGACATGGAAGCCCTGGTTTATACCTGGGTCTGCTCATAATCTACAGAAGGCAGCAGCTCCACTTCAAAACAGCGCTGCCTGCAAACTATCAAATTAATCCTGGGATTTCAACAGCTTTTCTTCATTATTTTTCGTTTCAACCAAACCACAAATTTACTTAATGACTAAACCAGGCGAGCGAGTACTTTGTTTTCCAGACAGCGGGAACCTTTCTAACGGCATCCAGGTTTTCAGACAACACGTTTACCTAGCACCAGGCAGGGAGAGGGTGCCATTCTGAGATGCGTCTGACGCTTTTTTGAACCTCCCCGAACCCGTCGGCGTCGCGGCCGGGGTATCTCCGCGTCCCGAGCCCGAGGAGAGGCGCTGAGCAGGGCAGGGGGAACACAATAAGAACACTGTGTTCCAGGAATGACTCAATAAAGCAAGAGCATGCTTTTGGCTAGAAGGATTCAGCGCACTAACTCTGTCTGCCGCTTTTCTTCTCCATCTGAAGCAACGTTGTTTGTCCACGCTTCTCTGAAATGGAAAGTATTTCCTCTTGCCTGCTCGTTCCAAGGAAAGATCTGAGGAGGCCTGGTATAACCGGGCAGAACTGGGGATTCTCCAGTGCCTGGATTCTTCTTTGCCAGAACTTCTGCTCAACAAGTAAGGGCTAACAAGAAAGAAATTACGAGCAGATTTCTCAGGAACTTCAGTCCAGGGCCTGTAGGATGAGTAAGTTTTTGGACGGGAACAAAGCACCCAGCTTTGGCCAATGGCTCCAGACCATTCCCCTCCTTCCTGCAGACCTACAGAGCCTCTGGAGTGTTCAACAATGTGGGACTGGCCAGGGACATCACAGGCAGGTAGACCACATCGGGGAACAGGAGACATTGGAATCAAAAGGCAAATACAACCGCCTGGGCTCAGTCCTTCCTTAGGTCACTGAAGCTTTTCAGCAGGGCATAAATCCCAGCCCTGCAACCCGCTGCCTGTATTGCTTTCAGGGATAAATTTCCCGATACTTAAATCACAACAGTGATGTTTCTGATGGGAAATGAAAGGGAAAGCCACGAAACTCCAGAGGACTCCATTTGACAAAGACTAGTGGCAGCTTTGACATTAAAACTGCTTGCTTGTACCACTGGGCTGTGCAACTTAGGCTGAGCCACACGACCGCAGACTTGCTAGCCTCACTTCAATCCTCATCGAAACAACGGCTAAAACTCATTACTCGTCACCAACTGATTGCCAACAAACGCATGATGAGGTGGGTAGGATTGCTGAGGGACCCCTAGCAACAACCCTGCACAAAAAAGAATTCACTGAATAAGGTCTGGCACATCAATGCACATGAAATGGTCTGCCTCCAAGCAGAGTCGCTCACCGGTGTCTTAACTCCTGCAGAAAGGATCCAAGAAGCTCCCCCAATTGAACAAGAACCTTTGAGGTGACCGAACTCTGACCTCAGCTGCTAACAAAACCAAAAACACAGAGGGCTGGCAAGACCTGGCAGAGATAAAGCTGAGAGTCAGGGTTTAACAGTGCTCCCAGAGGGGAGATTCAGCTGATTAGAAACATCCTAATCTTCTCTCTCAGTGTACATTAAAGGTCAAGAAGCGGGATCAGATATTGGCAGCACATGAAAAAACAACTCTGTTGAGCAAAAGACCTTCACAAAGACGTTTCATACCTTTGCATTAAAAATTCCTGCAAAGCCTTATTTAACGCCACTTCTATCTAGGGAACACATTTAACTTTAAAGCCCAGAGACCATTAGAACTGGGCAGAACAGAAGCTCTCCCCCCCAAGAAGACTTCTGCCTTCAGTCAGTACTTTATAATGAGGAGGAGTTCATAAGCATCAGTTCACTGCAACCACGACAGATATGTAGGTCTCGGCAGCACAGCACCTCGAAACAGAGCTTCTCTAGCAGTCATCTGGAGTACGGCGAGCTCCCCAAAGGGGGTCGTTGAAGGATATTTGCTGGATCGTGTTAACTAACGGTGGGCTGTAGCAACAACAACATACTGGCAAGCTGCAAACAGCTTTTAAACTTGCTCCATCATTCACTGCTCAGCTCTGAAGAGATGTCAGCATCACAGTAGATGTATAAATCATAACTCTGCTTCCAGGTCTCTGCTGCAAGCCCGTAATCTGACATTCCCTTCTCGGCTCAAACTCACCTGGCCAATACAACGCAGTGGCTGGGCAGGACGAGGGTGGACTGAGTCACGCTGTCCTTCTGACAAGGTCCATTACAGGCTGATAGCAATGACAAGCCCCCAGAAGAACTGTAACAACCAGAAGGAATTAACCGCGTGGAAACCGTCTCAAGGAGACAGACGCTGTTAAAAAGCACCTGTCCTTTTCTACCTCTCCTAGAGATACTTTTTGTTTTCCCCTGTTTAAGAGTTTAGCAGACTAACAGCACATAACTTATTGCTGTCCCCAGAAAACAGGCATACAGAGGGAAATTGATCTTGCAAAGATGCTACAGCCAGCCTTCCTTTTAAATAAGGACTGAAGTAACTTTTCCTTAGATGGTGCAGAATGAAGTCTCCTTTCATAGCCCTAGTTTTGGGGCAGTCACCAAACCTCGCATCTCCAGCCAGACCTGGAAGCCAAACCATCAATCACTGCGTTGAGATCACACAAAGTCGTATTTTAAAATGATGACTGAAATCAGTGGATTCAGGTTCTCATTTCTTGTAGTTGTACTTTTACAAACAGATCTCAATTCAGCAGCTGACCGGCAAACCAAGAGCAAAGAATTCCATTGTGAGAAAGACTGAAGTGAGCATCTGAAGCCAGCCGGCGCAGGTTGGTTAGTAATCCCTGCTTATTACGCGTATACCTTGACCGTAACTAGCAGCACTCTGCTGGGCACGCTCCGCTCCTAAAGGTGACAACATCCCCAGAGGCATTCACTAAGCAGTTCAGGGTGTTAGAACGAGTTTACCTCATTTAAATGGATATTAAAATGTAGTGAAAAACACCTAAAGGAGGCAGGGAAGGGAAGGAAAAAAAAAAATAAACAGAGTTGCTTAAAGACAAATGGCACAGGAGCTCACAAGGTAGCTCCTGGGACGCTGCAGTACCAGAAGGTCCAGCTATGCTCCAGACCAGCAGGTGAAATACCTTCAACTTCAGCGCGAGCGCGCTCGGGCAGCTGTCAGGGAGCTGATATACACAGCCCACCCCGTTACTGGGCTCACCGCTGCTCACAAAGTCCTGTGCTTGTCACTTCTCGGTGCACTTTACAGCAAGAGAAACTGGACTTCAAGAACTGTGCTGGGGTTTGTTGTTATTTTTGCCTTACAGAATTTTTCTGTTTTGGTTCTCATCCATTAGAACAGGCAGATATATGGGCTTTTACCTTTATTATACAAATTCCACAGTATCTTTTCATCTGGTATGCATTATTGTGGGGATATATATGAAGTACTGTGTCCATTTAAAGTGCTGTAAAAGAGCCATTTGAACTCTCGTTCCATTCCTACAGATCTTTACACAATTAAAACCAGTTGACAGTTCTATTTAGGAAAAATAAGTGACAATGCAAGCAGTGTGCTTTTTGTTCTAAATAAATTTGCCACCATTCAGATAAGACACTTGTATTTTTTTATACCTCACTTTCTTAAAGAGGGAAGGCTAGGTGATTGAAATCTCTGCGTTCCTGCTGATGTCTTTTTACCCCCTCCAGAAATTCTGAGTACAAGGTATTTGCTGACACTCAACCAAATTCAACAGGGGAGGGAGGCCCTAGAGACACTGCAGTAATTAGTGAAAACAGGAAGGTTTGTAGAAACTCCAAGTGCTCTGAGTAACGATGAGGCTGTGGCCAGATCTCAGCAGAAAACCCCCGTGGAGAAGAGGCCTTACAATTGACTCAAAGGCAAACAGAAGTTTCAGCTCTAGCCGACACCTTCCCAGACACCGAAGTCAGTATGGGCCCACTGAAAAAGCCACATTTTGGGAGCCCCAGTGCTGAGATCTGGTTTAATTCTGCATTTTGGATGGCCGTGGACGAGCCTCAAATCACCTCCAGTTGACACGATGTGTTGCTGCTACCGTTCTCTCCTTCCAGCGCAAGCGGAGCCCAGAGCAGAGCACCACGGCTAGTCTGACCTGCTGCCACGTGCTGCAATCATCCCGGCTGCCATAATTAGAAACGAAATCCTGCGGATGCAGGAAAAGGCTGTGTTCTGTGCAGGGCCTGGAGCACAAGAGCTGTGAAACACTGGAGCCCATCTGTCCGACACAAACTCACCATCTGCTACAGAACGGGTATGTGCCGTACTGCGTGTACAGCATTTCATTGACCAAGCAGGTAACACAAAAATGCCTCACTGCTTTAGATGTTTTCTCCTTAAGACAGCAGGGAAAAGCAATCCACAGTTTTCAAAAGAAAAACTACCTTCTATTCACCTTTCTCGTGCCCATGTATCACACCGTCTATTACTGATCCTGCACTACCTCCGCAGAACTACACTGCTCAGGGCACAGGATAAATGGATTCATATCCTTATTTTCCCCATCTTTGTACTTCTACATCACCCAAATCTCAGGCTGAATGCAGCATTATTCACTTGGCTGGAGATTCTTCTATGGCAATTTTCACAAGTGAATCTTTTATTTATTTGCGATGCTGCTCTGGAGGAAGGAAAAGCTATTATCATCTTATGTACAAAAGCCAACTGCAATGCTGAAATAGTCAAAATTTTCTCAAAACGTGGATGCTCAATTTGAAATGCTCTGGGCCTAATACTCAGCATTTTTGTAAGACTCCTGCCTGGATGCATGCTCAGCATATCAGTAAGTCTGATCTGGCGCTTAAGCTGCACACAGAAAGCTAAGGCCTGCGTGACAACCCTCTCCCAGGGAGAAGAGCTGCCTTACAGGGTGTCTCTGGCAAAAACCAGCTCGGAAGCACTTGTGTTATTCTGCTTGCATCTCATTCTTCCACTGCAAGGCCTTTTAAAGATGTAACGCAGGTGCCCTGGGCACCTTCCTTCGCACCTGCCCTGTTAGTTCCACCAGCACTAGCCATCCCACGTGCCGAAGAAGCAAGAGTCCTAAAGAAAAAGAGTCTACGACCACACACCAACAAGTAGCTGCAAGAGCAGAGAAAGTTATGAACTGCCCTGTGATAGCACTGTGCATCAGGCTTACACTGTCCCATGCCTACAAAGGGCGAACAGTGGGTCAGCAGTACCTTCCTCCTGCGTAACAGGCGTGAACAGGCAGCTTCAGCTGCAGCACCTGAAACCTCCGGGAAGCATCGGAAAACCCCTTTCTAGTTTCAACACCCTGTACAGCCTCGTCTCTTGCTAGCTCCCAACATCACCTGCTCACCTGTGGAGGATCTCACCCTCCTCACCTCCTCCCCATCACTGCCCAAAAAGCCTTTTTTTTCGCTGAATGCCTTTTCTGGAGGGTGAGAGCAGAGAGCTGGCTCACCTAACAACGAGCATTGGAGACTCCAGAATCATCACCATCAGCAGCAACAGCAATTGCAGTTTCCAGTCTCTGAAGTCTTAGCCACATGCATCGTCACAGCAAATACACTTTTCAGATACTCTGGCTGCCAGAATTTTAAACTATCTACTATAGAGCTGGTGTAATTGCCACAAGCTTACAATTTAATCAAACTGGATGGCTTCTCACATGGACAGCACAAGGTACGCTCCAGCTGCCAGCGCCCCTTCCGCCTCCAGCAACCCGCTTGCCAAATGATGCACCCCTGCTTCAAAGCAGGAAAGCTGGAAGGTTATCAATGAAAAGTAAATTGTACGACTCTGACATGAGCAAAACAATGTAATTTCCTCCCCCTCTGTTTTTGCAAAAATTTGCCAAAAGAATTCAGCCTTAGGCGGAATCTCAGCGTGGAAGGATACCAGACAACACAGTCGGATAAAGATATGAGCAACTACAACAAAGTTTTATATAATTGGAAATGTTGGGCAACCGTAACTACAGCCATCGCCGCCAGCTCCGCCTATATAGTAAATGATATCTGAAGATCGCTATTAACCCCCCGCCCCGCAAAACGACAAGCGAGTCTGTAACATGAGTCAGAATATCCTTGGCGTACATTTCGATCGCAAAGTTGATGAAAGCAGCCGTCCCCGAACCTGTGTGCGAAAACCATAGATCAATTAATCAAAACATGCAGGAGCTTGTGACACCGATGTCTGAGTCCGCACGTTTGCATCTGCAGTTGGGAGGCTCTTGCACGACACGACGCAACAGCACAGAGCCTTGGCTGCCAACTTCTGCTGCCGGTACCTTGTCACATCCAGGGAGGAGGGAACAGTATTTGCCAGTGGTTCTTATTTTAGGACTGGCCTTTCTGGACTGTGTGTATCTCCACAGTATGATGTAAAATTCACGCCGCAAATAAGTGAGCAGAGAGAGACTCATCCGTTTTCCATGTGCGTGCTGCTAACACAGCAACTGCTCAATGGCATCATCTCCTCTGCTCAAGATGACGATAACAGATGTCTGTGTATGCTGCAGACGTGCGTTTGTGGTGCAGCTTTAAGCAAATAACAAACTAATTTATGAATTCCACTGTTGGTGACTTACAGAGATCCTCCACACACAGGATCACTTCGTTACTTGCCCATGGGCAGCAGGCTGCCTGCCCGATGGGACTGCCTGCTGAAGGGCTGTAATTTCTGACCTCCACGTCTTCCACTTCACAGTCGCTCTCAGCCTTACCACTGGAAGTCTACCTCAGTCCAGACGAGCAATCAGAATAGTTTATCAGGCTGCTTTCTCCAGTGGCAAGGAAGAGGGCTTTCCCAAGAAGCTACTTCCCGACACTTGCCTTGCAAATCTCCCCGCAGGGTGTATTCTCTTGGAAAAGTTAGGGAACAGGTTGGGACAAAGCAATACCTGCACATTTCCTTGACTGAGGCCAGCCCTAGGAGATCAGGAGGCCATACACGTCTGAGTGGCTGCCCCTGGGATCAGGAATAGGAATCTTCACTTACTGTTGGAAATGCACTTGCACCCAAAAAACCTTTTGGGGATTTTACTCGCTGCTGCAAGCTGAGGAGATATGGGGCCACGACAGCTCTAAGGACACTGCTCACAAAGATGTGGGCAGCATTTTCGGGAAGAACACCGTTGCTGAGGAAGACTCCTGTCTCCCTGGTAGTTTAGGGCAAGTTGATGAAATGATACAGCTCTGACACTGACCTTCGCTGAAAATGTGGTAAGAATCCAGAAGAGTGAATACTTCCCCGGAATGGTGCCTGCTCAGCTGTGACTCTTGGGGAGGAGACGTTTCCATCAGTCCTAAAAGGACCATGATCTGATCAGCAGGAGAGGATGTGTCGGTGATCATCAGACCCTACAAAATCTTTTCTGATCTTGATCAGTGCCACTTTCCCAAGTGACGAGCACTAGCAGGCCAAGGTCACCTGCCTGGCTGAAATTCAGCCCAGGAGCGCTGGTTCAACAGCACTAGGAAAGAGGTCTCTTCAAACAGAAGTCTGAAACGTGTGGAACTTTCAGTTCCAGAGCAAGAAAAGATCTTGACCCAGTTTCAGATTTTAAGTCTATCTCCTAAACAAAAGCAGCTGAAGTTTAAACGAGCCAATTCTGCAGATCATTACGCTGCTATTACACAATTCCTTCTAATCCCTGAAGTGTGGAAGATGTGCCAACGCTAACCCAGGCACATCTTTGTCATTTCAGCTGGACTTCCAGCCTTTCCACTGCAAGATTTCATTCTGCTAAACCATTCTTGACACATGCCAAACGCTAAAATCTCCCAAATATTTATTGTAATTTCGTTGGCCACGCTATCACAAGTGCCTAAATTCCGCTTCTCAGCTGGAGAGCTATCCAGACCAGAGGTCCCCGAATCTCTCAGCTTAATAAACATCACAAAGGCTCATGAGCCCCTACGACTAGTAAGGGAGAGATTGTTTGTGCCACAAAAGGAACAAAAATGACCAGCCATCCCCTGCTGGCTCTTCTCCTCCCCCAAGAACTCAGTCTAATCTCCTCCACCCTTAAAAAACAATGTGCCAAGGAAAGGGAGCAACTGCTATGCATGCTGATTCCTCCCCCAGCTTGGACGAGGCTCCTGGAGGACCACTGCCAGCCAGCTGCCAAGAGCAGATCCCCCCGAGGTGCCATGCCAAGGCAGAAGGTGGCTTTTCATCCCTCTGTCTTAGGGACTACCCAAAGCAATTGTCAGGCTGGTTGCAGCTCTCCTGGGCTCATGCAGCAGCAGAGCTCTTCCCTCAACCTCTTCGGGTCTCCAAAGCCCAGCAGATAAGCCATGCAGGGAACAAGTGCCCAAAGTACCAGGGGAAAGGAGGAGGATACGCCAGAAACACGGGGTTATGGCAGCTCTCAAAGCCACCCCTCTGTGCTCAAGCAAGACAACGCCAACGCTGGAAGTCCTGGTGTCTCTAAAAGAAGCCACAGTTGAGAAGGTAACACTATAAATCTATAAAATAAAATTTTACTGCTGCTGACTAGCTGGGGCATGCAGAACATGTGTTGCAGGGAACATAGCATGATTTTATTAGCACACACAAAGCCATTCAAGCAGAGTGGCCCATACGGGGTGGGTTGAATTAAGAGAACAATAGCAGCTCATCAGATGGCCTTTTCTTTCACATATGTCTTCAACTTACTATGCTAGCAAATACTTACAGCAACTTGGAAATACTTTTTCATCTGAAGAGCCTCATGTTATTAACACACTAGATTAAAATCAGAATAATTGAGAACATGATCCATTCCTGATGCCACTCATTAGATGACTACATCTGAACCATTAGCACCGCGCCAGCCTCCCCCTTTTGGAAACTTACTTGTGATCAAGTGACCATTAGCCCGACTCAGCCCAAGCCAGCACTCTGCAGCTCTGCTGAGACTAAACGGGAGAGTCTTTTGGCACTAAACACCACACGGCCTCACTGCTCGAGTGCGTGGGTCACAGGAGAGCCGTGGACCCCTCAAGCTGTCCAGCGGAACATGTGCTCAGGCTCAGGCCAATCTGCAAGGAAAAAAACCCACCCTGCTGCGTCAGAGGGTAATGCTAACCACGTTTCAAATTTATCATGGATTCCAGTTCCCCAAATAACAAAACAATAGGCACCAAAGAGGAAAAGTGGAAACTGCTGCTTGGGGAAACTTGCCACGACACGCTGGCTGGAAGTGTGCTGGGACTAAACCCCACTGCAGCCGGGCTGGGGCTCAGCACGCCAAGGCAGCCTGCACAGAAGGCAAGGCTGGCCTCCCCCGTCGGAGCTGCCTGCTGCCCTGCCGGCCTCCCGCCCCGTGTCACCTCCAGCACTCCTCACAGCGCCCGGTTGAGGCACGGTGTTTATGCTGCTCACTCAGCCCAGGGTGGGAGGGATGGGAACAGATGAGCAGGAGGGACAGGGGACAGCACAGAGATGGGCTGGGGAAGGAGCGACTTCGGAAGTCACACAGCAGGCTCCAGCTCTGAATGTCCTTGCAATGGGCACCCCTACAGTGACTTCAGGATCTAGAGTTGCTCCGGTTGTGTTTTTAACCTTAACCATTTTTTAAGACGTTGCTTTGCAAAACAACCAGGTATGCGAGCAGAGATGCTGCTGCTTTAAAGCTCAGTGAGGAACAGGCTGCCTACTGTTCATGGCTTAAATTACAGATTTGCCACAGGACACCAGTACAAATGATAAGGCAGCAGCGCCCTGGCTTAACCTTTGTCAAAGAATTCCTAATCTTCTCCAAGATTAGACTTTTGTTCTTCTTAACTGCCAGCCCAACAAGTCACCTAGACTGCAGGGGGCCAGGCCCACAAGCACAAATTAATTACATCAGCTGTAATTCACACCTCCGATGCTTTTGAAGCGATTCGCTAAGTGCTTTTGTGTAAGACAGTTGGGGGAAAAAAAACTAGTAGCGTATCACTGAAATACAGATTTCTGTTCTGGAAGGAGTGCTACCCAGATTCCAGCAGACGCGGTTGCCTCGGTGCTGGTCTGTGTGTCCGCCAGCTTGCAAAGTCCAACTCAACACCTCTAGGATCTGCCACAGCAGCAACAGACCGGCCATAACGCGAGCTCAGCTCATCATTTCATCAGTTCGCTCCCCAGAATTCAGTCCCTTTCCCCCCTCCAAGGGCTCAGGGACAGAGGAGCTTCCCCAGCTGCTGCAGATGGCAGCCCCTGCCCACCAAGCTGAAACACCACTAAGGAAGATGCTGTTCCTCCAGCGCTGGAAAATCCCCCATCCTAATGGAAATGGTAGCATTGTCATCCCCCCAAGCCGAGCGAGCGGGGCCTCCAGACACCACCACTGTGCAAACAGTACATGAGAAGTGTTTCGGCTATGACAGCCTTTGCAATACAACCTTGAGGCGAGCTGCGTGCCACAGCTGGTGAGTCTCCGGAAAGCGCACTCGGCGTCGCCGCTTCGGCCAGCAGCGGCAGACCTGTGGGTAGGACAAGGTTTGGTAACCGTGCAGTTGTTCCCGCTGCTCAGCACCCCATGGGGAAACTCAAAGATTTAGTCAATCCCATGTTGGTGCTGCACAGCTTTCAAGAGAGAGGGACGAACTCGTTTTCCTATAATGCACTGTAAAGAAACTGCAGAGCAGCTTGGTTTGCTCAGAGAAAGACAATTCCCCATCGCACGGGGGTGATGGCTGCAGCAAGGAGCAGACGCAGCCATGCCTGAGCAGTCGGCACTGCTGAAGCCATGCAGATCCCGACCCTAACCCATGCAACGACAACATCCAAAGGGAAATCGCCACGCTTTGGTCCTCTCCCCACTTCCTTCCTGCTCCTTCAATCTGGGGACTACAGAGAGAGAAAACCACCAGCAGCTTAATGACAGGTGGGCAAAACCTTTCGGCGTATCAGATGATCACTACCGGGAGGCTGATGGGGGAGATAGCGGCCCTCAGCTCATCCTGCCGGAATGGCACGCCAGAAATGCCGGTGCCTCTCTGCCTCCCAGCGAGCAGGGCCGCAGGGGCAGGACAGGGCGGGCGAGATTGGTTTTAGCCATTTTTGCAAGTTCAGTAATCCTACAGCGACCACACGCCGCACAAGAACAACCTCCAAGCCAATTAGAAAATTAAAAAAAACCCCCAACGCTCAGGACTAGTTGCTTAAGATAAAAACACCACTTATCTCCCAGATGATTTTCCCTGACCCTTTGATGCATGGCAGTTCTCTGAATAAAAACGTGAACTATTTACCCAAGGTGGGATTTTCATAAGGGCCTGTAGGTGTGTCAAGACAAGGTCAGTAAGGAGAGAGGTTTGGGGGTTTTTTCCTTTTAATTTTTCTTTTTTTTTTTTTTTAAAGGCCAACAGCTACAGCTTGGAGGAGATAGCAAGCATGCTTTCAGGCCCTGTGATTACCCTCCTGGTCTGCAAGAGAAGCAAGAAACTGAAAGCCAAACACAGGCTGAGAACAAATGTTTCAAGTTAAATACGCTAATCAAGGAGCTAATTGGAGTGAAAATGCTGCTCAGTGCCCTCGAAGAGGCTTGGAGAGGTTAGAGGGGGGACATGTGGCAAAGCTGCAGACAGAAGGACAGCCGTCCTCCGCAAAGCGCTGAGGTTACGTGGTAGTGAAGCCTTAAGACATGCCAGAAAATAAACATCCTTTCCTGAACTCGGGATTTTTAAGATCAAGCAGAGAAACACAGCTCCCAGGCCCGTCTTCAGAGGCACCTCCGACGCCTCCACTGTGAATTGGAGCTGCTCCTCAGTGCCCGTCCCCCAGAAATGCACAGTTTGCTTCCTGGAGCAACAGCCCGGCAGGTCCCCATGCTCCACCTCCTCCTCCAGAACTTCCAAAGCAAGCTGGTTTGGATGGAGGGCTTTCCTCGGGATGGAGAAATCCTCCACAGGTGTGGGGATCCTGCAGCACCAGGCCTAGGTAAGGACAGCAACCACCTCTCCGTTCAGACCCTGCCCGTGGACCACCGCCGCCAGAACACCACGACTCCAACGCAAGGCCAAGCTCTTTCTTTGCATAGCATGGAAAGAATGCCAGCAATTTCAACGACGGCAGTCTCCCTGCCCGCCATCTCACGCGCGGATTTTCGGCGCGGCTCCTCGACGCTGCCGAATGCCCGGCAGCCGTCCTGATACCCCCCACGAGCGAGCTATTTCAAACATTTCCAGCCCGTGTTGTTGTGCGCTGAGGTAGAGTCCGGTGTGAAGAAAGCGCTCGTTGAGTTAACTCCGTTTTACTCGGCAAGTGGAACAAATTTCATCACCCCCTACAAGCCCATTCTGTTTTCTATTTATACCGCAGCCATTTGGTGCAGGACTCAGGAGCAGCAGGAACAGGTGATGTAATGCACTGTACAAACAGCATTCTGTTCATACAGTGGGAAAATAAAGTGCATTCTCCCGGTTTCTTTGATCACGCTTAAAACAATCAGATTAGAAGTCACAGATAACCCAATACATGTTGGAGATGAAAGGACTCTGGAGAAATAAATCACCCAAAGTTAGATATTAAGCAAGATTTCTCTCTCAACAATCAACCTATCTGCGGAGAGAGGAGGAATGACCATGTGGTTTCAAAATCCTGCCAGGCATTTTATTTATTTTTATAATACCATAAAGCTACTCCACCCACTTTTTCAGAATGAACGTTGCATTACACAACACATCAAAGGGACTTTATGGCCTAAATTAAGCAATAAAATAGTTGAGATTGTGCGTTATGCTGAAAATTGGCTGGCTGCTGGTGCCTGGTGAGATGGGAGGTGAACACCGCGAGTTCAGAGCACCTGAAAAAAGCTCAGGGCGGCGTGGCCTGAGGTATCAAAGTGTGTGGCACTTGCATTTAACAGACCAAAGCGAAGTTCGAAGCCTTCAGTACCCATTGTAACCCTCTCTTGCCCAGGGGATGGTACCAGCCCAAGGCATGGCACGGGATATGGGTGCCGCCATGAAGAGCCTTCCTTCAGGCCCATAACCTTTAAGGTTTGGTTTACAGGCAGAGCTCTGTTGGAAGCTGTGGGCTTCATGGATGCAGGTGTTCGTCCCCCACCTGTCCCCTCCCCCCGACAGCAAGCCATACCTTGGGAAAAGGAGACGGGAAAACCCAGGGAAAAGCAGTTAATAAGTCTGCAGCATGGCTACACTTCCCACCATCTGGCCATCTCCTGTCTCTCCTACCTTGGTCAAAATTACACAAAAACCAGAATGAATTAAAGCCCCTCTTAAAATGTTTTCTGGTTTATATGCATTTTTAATTGAAAAATAACCAGAAGACGGGATACGTAAGCGTGCTGTGTTAGTGCTAAGTGTCTATTTTCCAGCTCTGCCTCATGTCCTTACACAGAAAGGTGAGAAATGAGAAGATATCAAGAGAGGAGAAAGTTGGCAGGTCCATCGCTCTGGAGCAGAGCAGGAACCAGGCAGAGTTTCCACCGGAGCAGCTTGGGAGACACAACAAAAGTCAACTTGCAAATGGCACATGAGCTGGCGGGTCCCACACACCCCGGTGCGTGGTCCTCTCCTTCCCACTCTCAAAACTGGGGTTAATAAAAAAAAAAAGATTTAATTCATTTGGGCCCTATCATGATTTTCTGCAGCCTGACTCATAGCGTTTGATCTCCCAAGGCTGGCGAGAGGTGCTGGAGCCTGCCCTCAGAGCCCCCGGCGCTCCAGCCAAGCACCAACAATGACTAGACAGACTTCAGCGCCACTCCTTCCATCTATCAATAGAGTCACTGTTGGGCGAGCTGACTCACCGCCCTCCCCCAGAACTGTTCGGCACCAGTTCTCCATCAAAAGAGCAAAAATAAAACTAAATAATTCTATGTTTGCAGAGAGTTAGTTTAGCAAGAAGAGGGTTTTTATTTTAAGGTTTTGTTTTTAGGACGTTCCTCCAAAGGAAGCTTGCGCTGCTGCTTTCGGGCTGCCGAATTGGCCAGGTGCTCCTGGAGGACACTCTCAAGCGGCTCTTGCTTCCAAGTCACGCTCTGAAGGCACAGCGAGGAGGATATTTAAACCTACAGACTGCATGTCAGGAAAACACACGTACACAAAAGTTCTGGGAACCCCCAGGTAGGGTAGCAGAACCGTTCATAAACCAGCCTGTCTTGGCACAGCGTCTCCCAGGGCTCCAGTGAGGAATGAGAGGGCTTTTCATTTTCCCTTGACGTCCCCCTCCACCTCCTTACATGGAATGTAAAACCCCAAACCGGCCAAGTCAATCTACGTCACATCTTCTTCCACCGCTCCCCAGAGCTGCACTTGGGCTCAGCACAGCCTGGCTCGGCTGGAGATGAAGGAGGGGTGAACGTACCCTGCTCGACACTTCTACTGCTGCTGTAAAACATGAAAACCACCCAGAACTACAACAAAGAAATCCCCAATAACGTCTAAGTTCAATTAAGTAATAATGTTTAACATCCCACCAAGGACAGACGCAGCTTGGCAAGATGAAGACTACGAAAGCTTCAGCATGAGTGAGCATGACACGAACCCGGGGAGACGCGAGCTTACACGTAGACCTTGGCCATGCAACATCGCCCAACTGAGCCACCCCAGTGTCGCAGACCCGCATTCCCAGCCCATGCCCTGGTCCTAGAGGAATGCCATCCCGGCTGGGTCAAGGGCAGCTGAGCAGCAGCAGCAAATGGGACCCAGGGACCAACTCCTTGTGCAGACACGTCGGACTGGGATAAGACACACTTCCAGCCTGCAGCAGATCCGAGTTCAACATGACCACTCAGGCCTATTCTCTGCTCCAGGTACCGTCACACACTGATCAGAAGTGGGCTTCTCTCTATCTATCAACTTCCTTCAGGCTGCTAAGCTTTAATTAACTGATTTCTCCATGGTATTCGTGAACGTCAGCAAGCTTTACCACATCTTCTGATTAACTGCATTTAAGCAATTAATTCCAATTCAGCCTATTCCTCCTTGCAACTTCATGCAACACGTCAGAACAAAGAGATGCCACTACCTTGCTAAGATGACGGTAGCTGTCTGAAGAGTGTTTCAGGAAAGTACAAGCCAGACTTCTGCACAAGAAGACATAAAGCCCGTATTTAAGGTTTCCAGGTTCTTCGAAGGCCTCCAGGACTTCACAGGAGAGACCAGTCCCAGTACAAACAAGTCACCTGATGCAATTACAAGTCACAACGGAGTCCCCAAACTTATCTCAATCAGACACTCTTGATTTCCTGTTTGCGGCATTGACAAATAAAAAGCTCTACATTACAGGTAATTATACTTCACAGAGGACAACAATTAAGAAACAGCCAATTACATTTTACAAGCTCAGGATAATCAAAAGCTTCCTCAAATATCTAGAGTTGCAATAAGCACTTAGAAATGGCAACTCCCAACAAATTGCAGGTAATTTAGAGCAATTGACACAGCTGACATATTTCCCTATCTGTGCTTAAAGCCTTCAGATTCGGTTCTGAAAAATACTGCAGGAGTTCCTGGAACGTATCCTTGCTGACTTCTACAAATTGTGCATTGCCCATTCCCACCTTCACTGGCCTCGGAGGCAAGACGCAGGACCTCTGGTCACCACACCGCAAAGAGAAAGTCACCACCAGGAGAACAGATTTCAGATCAGATATTTAAAAACATGGCAGGGTCCTCATGTGCATACCAACAAACAACAACAACAAAAAATCCACCGCTCCCGATTTTTGAAAAATCTGCTCGATTTCAATACCACATAGTTTGATTTAAGCCTGATAGCTTTTAAAGGAACTGCCTTTATTTGTAACCCACTGCTGCAGCTCCCATGTAGTCAATGCATAAGAACCAGGACCACACAGCAAATTCAAAACCATTAGATGACCGAGAGGAAAGCAAACATGCCTTTCTCATTTTTCAAGCTTAACCTTTCCGACAGGAGATTTAAAAACACCCCAAGAGGCGCAGAGGAGGAGAGACGGGCAAGGATACAATCTCGTGTAGATGGCTGTTACAGTATGGCAGTTTCATCCCTCACTTTCAATGCACATTTTTTGGGGGGGAAAAATACTTTTCCTTGCTCATGTGGCTTGGCTTGCTGGAACTGCACTTTCGCCTCAGAGCAGGGCGCTCACACCGTATTTCACGATTTGTTCCAGTGATGGCTCCCTGTCTGCTGGCCACCAGCCCAGCTGTTTGTGTCACTGCTTCAGCTGCACGAGCACATGAATTTCTGCAGGGCTCGTTGCATAAAAGCTGATGAAGTCCTTCAGACATGCATATGACAGAGGTGGATCTGCCTGGCAGTTAATTCAGCACTAAAATCACAGTGCTATTAGTTGGAAGGGGCCTCTGAAGGAGCAGAGCAATCCAACCTCCAGCTTGAAGGGACCACTGTCAACACCAGGTAAGGTGGCCATGGCTGACGTACTTACTAGGAACATGAGTATTTTAAGAAATCTGGTGAGAGGAGTAGAATTATGCTCAGCTACAGTGAGATACTGAACAGCCTTTTCTGATCTCGCATCACAGGGACTGCGGGAAGAACAAGGAGGAAGGATTAACTTCAGCAAAGCCAACAACGTGCTTGAAAAAGCCTGGGACAAGCTTTAACACATTTCTCTCCAAGCAGTGACGCACGCCTGTTTTGTCTATATGGGAAGCTGGAGATAGGAAGGATAGTAAAGCGCTAGCAAGGCCCTCCCCTCCGGGACTCGGAGGGCCCTCTGCCCTCAAACCGCGCCTACTCTCTCCTCTATTCCACCTCCTCAAGCCCGGAGCGCTGCAGGCTGTGGATCGCAGGCAATGCTTCCCCACCGCCCTCCCCTCCATCCCTGCTACAGCCCCACGCTCTGATGCCCCCCAACTCCACGCCCACCCCAGCACCTGAGAAGGATTTCCCACCCCCGAGGTCCCCACCACTGAAATCCTGCTCGCTGCTTCCAACTCCGTGCTCAGAACACAGCAATACAGACAGAACCGATGCACTGAGTGCTAGGATAGCGGAAGGTGAAATCCAGCGGCCGAGCACAAATACAAAACACGGTTGCAGCGTCAGCTGGGGAGGGGGACTTGGTGCAGAATGGTCACCTGTATGAAAGCGAGAGCTTGTGAAAATCTTTTTAAGGCCCGAAGGGGTTGGCTGTTTAACACACAGTTCAGATCTGCAATACGAACAGCTGACACTAAAAAGCAAGAAAAATTTATTTTCAAACTCTATCATCTCCACCATAACTGCACTGGCAACAAGATGGTTAGAAAGAGACCCCTGTACCATACTCCAAGACTCTTTTACTTGTCGTCTATGTCAAACGCAGAGTAACCTGATGCTGGAAATCCTGTTCACACTCCGCTATCGCTCAGGACTGAATATAGTCCCGTTTGACAAACCTGCCTGTTCCATTCACTTGCTAACTGCAGGAGTTAGGTAATTTCAGATGCTTGTTCTTACATTCATGATTTCGCCTACTTGGCCTATCACCGTATGTATGTATGTTCAACTTAAAAAGAAAAACTATTTTCAAAATTAAAATTTTCAAGGAAGCACATTTTTCTTCCCTGCTAATTGCCTTCTGTGGCTTGGCAATACCTTTGTGGACAATAGGTGTTCCTGCTACTACTGTCCCATCTGGAATGAGAGGTTTGGCTCCAGTCCCACCCCCTTTCTTCAGCTCAGGCTTTCAGGATGATTTCCAAAGCTGGGAAGTGAGAAGATTATGCTACTCCACGCCACCCGAGGCAACACACTACGCCCAAGTCCACAGCCCAAGATGGGCTACCTGGGAGGGTTTCTGATGTTGCTGGTGCCAAGCCACAGGTGGCAATTAACAAAGAAAAAGGGTTGCTCGTAGCTTGACTGCTGGCAATGTGGTTGATGGCTCCAGATTGAAGAACCTACCTGAGGTGAGAAAGGGAGCAATCCACGCAGAGCTGACTCAGGACGTCACCGTCAGGGACCAAAACCCTGATGACCTTGCTGAGCCTAAGCAACTGCTGCATCTCAAGCATATCCTATCACCGGTGAGGCAAACCCACTGAGCTGTAGGAAGCACCTACCCTTCTGAGCATGTGGAAGAGCAGTGGGCAGGCACTGGAGGACTGCAAGGTCAGCATCTTCACCATAAAATTGGTGGGATATCAGCTCACTCACTACAGCTCCAGTAAGTCCCCAGGCGGAGAGTGCCCAAGTCAATGATATTTGCAAGGACAGTCGGCTCTCAAAGAGAGGAGCTCTAGCACTGCCTCAACAAAGGAAAATCGATCAACATGGGGCCAGCTGACTTATCTGCCAAGACTGCTGTAGGACCAGAAAAGCCTCCTTCAGCTCCAGACTAAAGCTGCAGCTGCAGGCAGCAGGGCTCACCAGGACAGAGGCCAGAACAGGCACTGGGGTTTCTGCCTTCCTCACATGTTAGCATCGAAACAACAGCCCCGGACAAACCGTCAGCCAGTTCAGTGCAGCACATTTGCAACTCCTTGGCAGTCAGAGAGAGAGAAGCGTGTGAGAAATGCCCCTTCCTCAGCGCAGGCTACCTTCTACCGAATACCGCATGGCTGAAAATAAAAATACTGAATTTTGCCCGGCTGGGCAGGAAGCAGCAGCACATGCAACGACACGCCATGAGGAAACGCACCGTGCCTTCCAACGCCCCTAAAACCAGATGTGTCCAGTCTGCCGCATCCCAGAGGGGCCACCCAAAGGAGCTTCCCTCCCTTCTTCCCTGGACCACTACAATCCATACAACAGAGAACTGCTGGAGGGACATACGGAGAGCAGAGAGCCCATAGCTTGGCTGCAGCACACCAAGCTGCTCCCCACCCACCTCTCCACCAGTCCCATCAGCGTATTTGTCACCCAGCTGCTACAGCCTTTGCCACTTAAACCTACAGAGAGCAAATCTGCATGAAACGGTTATTAAAACGGTGTGAGCCTCAGCACCCTGCCTACCCCCGTGCCAGCTGCGGCTATGACTGGTTCCACCTCGCTGGTGAAAGCTCTGGAGGCGGAAAGGCCAGCAGAGACAAAGGTGTGCTGGGTTCACCTTTGAAGGGATTTAGATCTGGAGCGCTCAACACCGACAAACTGCTGAGACAGGCACCTTCTCCAAGTGTATAAACATCACAGACGGCAAATGCCAGCCTTGCAAGAATTCTCCAAAGCCGAAGCATAAATTCAATATGTTTTTAAACAATTATGGATGAATCATTCGAAAAAAAAACTTTCTACATTTTATCTTCAGTGGCTGACACTGATGGTGCAGCTGTTTTTTTTTTAATATAATTACACATTCCCACCTACTTGCACTCCCAGCGTGTAACAGCGTACTTCAGGTAGCAGAAAACCTGAAGCAGAGGCTGACATTTCCTTTTGGCCTTTGGAAGTGACGGAACAGTTAACACACAAAACTCAATTTATTTGAGGTAGGAGGGGGAAAGAGGCCGCAAGTTAATTTCCCTCAGAAGCCCAATGGTCTCCACCCAGAAACCTGCACACAAAAGAATACTGCCTTTTAAACTGGTAGGTTAGGTCTGAGACCAGAGCGAAGGTTTGTCAACCATGACAAGCTACGGCTTGTTTAACAGTCAACCGACCGGAGGGTTGAAAAGTCTAATAAAACCAAAGAGCCTTCCATAACAAAGCTGCTGCTGCCACTTACGGAGAACATTCACACCCATTCATCTGGGATTTTTTTCAAACATGCGAAGGTATTTGGAGCCACAAAAGTGAGCGAAGACACACCAAAACCCAGCAGCTAGAAACCGAGGCTGGAAAAAACTGCAGGGAGCAATGAGGAACACTCTGGGAACAGTGAGAGTAACTAACCACGGGAAGAGATAACAAAAACGCTGCGTGACCTCCCATGGATGCCTTTCTAAAATAGACACTTCGGCCTGACCACACATTATTGTGCAAGACTCGCTGGGTGAAGCTGCATGACCTGTTATCTCCAGGATTACCAAAGGAAAGTTTTTCCCATGCCCGTTCGGAAAGCTTCCTCTCTTCAGAAGGAGGAAGGTCTATGGATCAGTTTTAGCAGGCTCCTCCAGCTTCTTCCGGGGAAGACCCAAATCCACAGCTCACGGCTGGTGGGATGCTCAGCCTTCTCCAAGGCCGCGCCCGGGGCCGGTGGGATGCTCAGCCTTCCCAAACGCCTCCAGTCGGGCTAATTTCCCCAGCCAGCAGCGCTCACATCACCCTCGGGTCACAAACTTCACCGCTTGCGCCTGGAGGGGAAATCCCGCAGCGCTGTTTTACGATGGGACGACACCGCAGTGACACATCCACACATCCTTTGCTGCCCGTTTCCATTTTGTTTCAAACCCATCTCTTTTTGCCAGCATTGGCCCACCTTGATGAAAAGAGGGTCAAGCGAGCCTTTCCAAAGTAGCTTTTCGCAAAAGAGGAAAACAAATTTTCCCCTGAATGTGCAGATGTTCAGATGCACGTTAAATATGAATACTTGCACAACAAAGAAGGCGGCTTCTGCCATTTCTTTTCCTGGCAGAGCCTTGGAGCAAGCAACAAAGGGCTCGGGTCTTCGCCCAGTGCTCTCCCATCAGCAGGAGACACATGCTGCACACACCTGAGGCTGCCAGCGCACCCAACGGCTTTCTTCTGTGGCTTCCCTCAAGCAGCAACATTCTTCATTTCTTAGGAAATAAATGTTATGACAGTCACATGGACCGAATTAAGAGTACAAAGACAAGGCTTCTCAGCCAAAGACCCCGACTTTTCATTAAAAAAATAAAAAAGACATGCCTTGTGGAAATCCAATCTGGGTAGGGCCATAAGGAGAGCAAGAAGGTTCCAAGGTCATGTTTTACAATCTTTTGAAGCAGGACTGAAGCCGACGTCCGAAGGAGGCATTTCGTGCTGCAATCTGTACAGAGCTTCCCTTTCTTCAGCACGCTGCAAATGTTACAGTGCAAGAACTTGCTGTCTTTGCCGGGACACTCGTATTTATACACAATAAAGCCCTTGTGCAGGAGATCAAGGCTGTATTTCATTGATTTGACATGATGGTTAACCTGTGAACTTTGCCCCTGCTAATAGAATAATTTCTATTTGTTGATTCCTCTTTTGGGATCCTCGAGGGTAACAGTCGCTTCAGCCCAGCTCTTATTTGCATGTCTGGTGCCAAACGGGTTTACAGCTCTTACTTCGGTGGCGCAGAGCCAGGACAAAGTCAATCCAATCCAGTCACTACAGCTGGATACAGTCACCTCTCTTCCCCGATCCTACCTGTAATTCCCAGGAGCTATCCTGCAACTCGGCTCCGATTTCTACTTTGCTTGTGAAAGCTTGAAGAGGTCCTCGGCTACCAAACGATGGATCCCACGTGAATACATGCACTGGATGGAGGTTCCAAAGCAACCACCTGGGCCAGGCTGGCAGCGATGGCAGAACAAGGAAGCCCCTCTTCCAGATAAACCTCACCCAGTCTGAAAACCTGATTGCCAGCCAAGAAAAAGACCCAAATTTATGACTGAAAAGGGTAAATCTGTTGAATACTGAAGGCATGGTTTTCCAGCAGAACTAACGCACTCTAAACGTGGACAGCTGAAAAAAGGCAATCCCACCTCCCCACGCCTACCGCTCTCCTCCTTCCAGCATCAGAATCTCTCTGAGTATATGGAGCTAAATGAGAAAAACCTAAAACCTCCAGAAAAACGGAAAATGAAAACGGAGAGAGGGAGAGGACTGAGACTCTCTGGTCTACAAGAAGACAGGGAATACAAGGGGGTCAGAGGGTCGAAAGAACAATAAAACCCAGCAGCTCCTGGTCATTGGCTCTGGAAGTAGGTCCAGGGACTAACACAAGGTTCTGGTGCTAACCAGGAGGTCACACCGGGTATTTCCAAGAGTTTTCTTCCTCTAGCTATAATTTTCCCTCCCTCCGCTGTTTTTCATCAGGATAGATGAAAGCTACTCATCTATCAGCTATTTAGACCAGCTAAAGGCCTTCTAAAAGCTGGTACTTTCAGGACAGGTTGTATCTTGGGTGCCACAGGACCAAAAAAGTCAAGGTCTTACCATAAAAGTGTATTCTGTACAAACGTAAAATCCTATTTCCACATGGGTTTTACAAAACTTGGATAATCTGACTTAAAACTGCAACGGTTGTACTCAAATTCATCACTGCCTTAACGACAGCAAAGAAACTGGACCAGGGCTGCGAGTAATGATGTTTTTGCTTTTACGCGCAAGCGTGGCCTGCCGCAATTTAATTTCTGAGCGTGGGTCCGCAATTTAATTTTGGAGCGTGGGTTCTGGCAAAGTAGCTTGCCCTGGCACATGGCAGAGGGGAACAAGAAGACGCGTGTTTCCAGGAGAGACCTTTCCTGCAGCGCCCAGATGACGAGTGGGGCATCCAGGGCTGCACCAGCGAAGGGGTGTCTTTGCCTCCGGTGAGCAGGGACGGGTGCTTGTAGCCCCTGGAGCAGCTCAAACCCAAGCCACGTCTGTCGGGAAAAAATAAGCCTCTTGACGAACTGAAGCAGAGGAAGTCCCGTCTGAACATGAGGAAGAACTTCTTCCCTCTGAGGTTGATGGAGCCCTGGAACAGGCTGCCCAGGGAGGTTGTGGAGTCTCTGTCCCTGGAGATATTCAAGACCCGTCTGGACAAGGTCCTGTGCAGCCTGCTGTAGGTGACCCTGCTTTGGCAGGGGGTTGGACTAGATGACCCACAGAGGGCCCTTCCAACCCCGACCATTCTGTGATTCTGTGGTCTTGGCACATAGATTGTACAAGCACAGTTGCCTTAGATTAAGACCAGCTGG
>Ga0065711_1034711_pt1 | contig 23349 bp, 16 predicted proteins | sample Hoacrofraction12_FD_59098 | JGI IMG/M metagenome (GOLD analysis project Ga0065711, IMG submission 59098) | Hoatzin crop microbial communities from Cojedes, Venezuela - Epithelial fraction 12 v2 (version 2) | ecosystem: Host-associated > Birds > Digestive system > Esophagus > Crop | place...
TTTTTTTTTTTTTTTTTTTTTTGAGAAATAAAAGCCTCTAGGTAATGAAATCCCTTAAAAATGCAAACATCTGGGAAAGGAAAAAAAAAGCTCAATGGCAAATGTGTAGAGACAACCACTCAGACATGTCAAAGATGTTTCTACTAGCATACAAGAGAATTAAAAAACACTAAAGAATGGTGCAGGATGTTAAAAAAAAAACAGAAAAAAGGAGAAAAAAGACTGAGAAGGGAAGGACGAAGGCACCCAAGAGGAAATTCTGCCCTAGGACATAAAAGCAGCAGCCATCCTCTTTTTACAATTTGCTTCAAAAAGCAATTCTGTTTTTTTTCTGACCATGTTCCAGGGTGCTTCAAAACTATACTGCCCATATTTTCTTTCCTTTAAAGTAGACTGGTTGCAGCCGCACTACTAGAGCATTGGAAGAGATCCTGGGAGCAGTTATCTGTGCCACAGACATTCATCTGCTCCGCGTTACGATGCCAGCTGATTCCCTCCGACCACCGAAGCCCGCTGGAAACCACCAGCACAACCCGCGGGCTCCTTTGCAGGGCTGCCATCCCCATGCTGGGCGGGCACGTGGCCAAGGGCACTGTGCGCCCCGGAGCAGATGGCAAGGCACATCAGGCCCATGCAGATGCTGCTGGGTGACCAGTTAGGGTGCTGGGAGCAGAACTACCAAATTAGATGATGGACAAAATTACTGAGCTTTCTCTGAGGAGACACATAGCTCCTCCACTCCAGAAGGACTCTCAGGTGTGATCTCACTTCCATGCAACGTGGGAGTCGCCAAGGCAGCGGTGTGCGTCTACACATGGTAATTTTTTGTAAAAGCTTCCATGCACTAGATAAAATGCTGACTGTTTTTCCCAGCACACCTAAACTCTTTAGAGCCATTGTCCATCAGTTAATCATTCATCTCACATGTAGGCACAAACGTGTCACCACCACTGCAATCATATCCTGATGCCACTCTCATATTATGGTCCTTCCACTTAGCAAAAGGCAGGCTTTTACATACAGCGATGTTGCTGAAGTCCTGCTTGCTGGGTGCCTGTCACCTCTTGAACAAAAATGCTTTCTCTGGTGGGACTACCTGGGCATGAAACACTGCAGAGCACACAGTTCCTAAAACTGCTTTCAGTAATTCCTTTATATCATTAATTTCTTCAGAGAAATCTGCAATTGCAAACTTGACTTTTGTCTGTTAAAAATCTGACTTTTAAAGTATCATCTAATAACAATACCAGAATTCCGGGGAGGAAAAAGTAAGATCCTTATTTCCAAAACAGATTCATTTCTATACCAATCATTAGCTTCAGCTACTTATAACCTAGCCGTTTGCACAACACTGTGCATTCTGAGCAGGAATACGAAACTGTATAAAGCGCGAACAAAAGAGATGGAGAAAATGGTTGGGGAAATGCACAAATCCAGATGTTACCTTTCACACAGCAAGCGTAAAGAGCCACTTGGTATCAAACTTACACATTAAAGCCTACGGCATTTCAGGTTAAGTGGGAGCATCTCACTGAGAAGTCTGACATCAGCTACTCTCTACAGCAAAAGTGGTCACATTTCTGGAAAGCAGCACCATTAGCGGTACCAACAACTCTGTCATTTCTGCTTTTAATCCTCTTGTAAGGATATTAAGGTATTCAGGAACGTGTCAGTTCCCTGGCGCAGCACAAGTAGCCCAGCACTCAAAAGGTTAAGATTATCCTGCACTGTTAAGACCACCTGAGACTGATAACTTTTCTGTATCTTCATCTCCCCTTGTCCTCTCTGCAACTGCAAGTTCCCCCAGTAACCACAGCAGCCATCAAGAGAAAAGTCTGCCGGGTTTTTTTGATCAATTTTCATCCCTTCTAGCAGCTTTCCTGCCGCAAGAGTGTAAGTGTGATCAGAAGCAGGCAGGATGTTAGTTTTCATCCCCAATTACAAAGGAACTAGAGCTCTTACAAGCATTCATGTTTGTGTTTTTGCTGACCCTTCTACAGATGGCTGGAACATTCTCAGAACAGAAGAGTTAAAGAAAATTCTGGATAATGAGGGCTGTAATATGGATTAGAAGCATAATTTGTATTTTTTGTTTCCAAAAACATACATGCTGCATAGCATTCCATTCCTTTAACGTGAAGACACTAATATCAAAAAAGAAATACGACATGGTTATTTTAATTATGTAAAACTGTAATTGGCATTTATTGCGTAGGGCTTCAGAGGGATAGGAGCATGGGATGGAAAGCTGATTTTTTCATTAAATAGCTGCCCCAAGGCAGATACGTTCTGAACAAAGCACCTTTTCATGAGACATACCTGTCCCATGGAGAGAACAACAAAGGGAATGAGGAAGGGGAGGTAGGAAGCCTGAACAAGGAGAGAATGATATGAAAAGAGTCCATTAGAAAAAAGGATAAAAGAGAAGGTAGGAAGTGGGATGGAATGGCATGGTATAGTCTAATAAAGGTTAAATGACTTAATCAATAAGAAAAGGAAACCTTCAAAGGAGAAGGGGTAAAAAGAGGGAAAAAAGGAAATTAAAAGAGCACACTTAGAGGATGAGAAGGATTAAACCTAAGATGGAATCACGGGGAAAAAAAACCTCTCCAAAGAATGGGAAGGAAAAGGCAAAAAAATCACATCCATGCACACAGACCACGTCAGGGAGCAAAAGGCTCGTGCCCGTTTGCATCTGCTGTATCTTACATTTGACTATATGGCATTCCTCAGCACTTCTGACCACTTAAGGAGCATTAAAAAGATGACTCTTCAGGGATGGAGGTAAGGGCAGACGAGTCTGGAACGATCTCTGCTTTCTCATCTGCACTTACCTCTTCCCTGCTTTGCCTCAAGGTGGCTACCAGCAGTTGGGCTCAGAAAGTGCCCGGAAAGAACATCTCCCTGCCTGTTTTCCCAAGATGCGGGGTGGCATCAGAAAAATCTGTCCCCTAATCAGTTGCACACACTCCTAGTGGAATAGGGGATTCATGCCTGCCTCTCCATAAGAGATCTGAACCTTTGACAACCCCAGAAATTGATACAGTGTGGCGGATGAGCAGCCTCCAGTCCTCATTCATTTACTTTTCCACATGGGGGAACTGCGCTTACGATGCCTGCCGACACTCCACAGCAGTGGAGCAGCGATGGAAACCACCATTCATACTGTGGTAAACAACGAATGCACCAAGAAAAAGGGAGCTAATTTCCTAGCGCCTTCTATGGATTCAGAATCAGAGGCTTTGCTGCATCACCACTGGGCTTTGCTCATACCTCATAGTCACTATTAATGGACTGATATGGCAAGGGGCAACTTCTTTCCCTCCAGAGATTCCGGTGGTGTGATGGAAACCGCATTTTAGGCTTATTAACCTACAAAGGAGCAGCAGAGCTTTGCTCTTGGAGGCAGAAATCGTGGCAAAGAAGCTGCCTGATAGTTACGCCAGCAGAGAGTACGTTTTTGAGTGGCAGAAACACTGGACCCTCTGCTATTTTTTTCCCTTGCTACTCAACACCTCCCAAGGAAGCAAACAGAACTAGGGCAGCACTGATGAGGCAGCGAAAGACCACTGAATCCTGACGTTCCCATACTTCATAACTCCTAGGAGCTTCTCCCAAAGGCCTTCCGCAGATGCCATCGAATTGCTCAAGTCTTTGTAACCACAGGAGTATACTTCTCACGTTTCTTTAAATACACTTTAAGTTCTATTGTAATCATGGGACTACAGCAACAGGAACCAGAAGCATAAGCATATGGTAACTACAACTTAACTCTGCCAGGATTTAAGCCTTTATTTGCACTTGTGTAAACAGAGCGTCACTAACCATCACCACAAAGATGAAAGGTTACTGCACTGACTATAGACTATTCACTGTTCACATTTTATTATTTCCAGATCGATGTCAGAGAAAAATTCTATACTACCAACCGTACATAAAAAAAAGCTAAAAATCTTTTAATCGTTCTCTTGATTTTCTTTCTGCCTTCAAATTTCTTGAACTTTTAGTGGAAGCAGCAACCTCTCCATCGCTCCAAAATATATACATAAATACCTGCCAGTTTAAAATTCCAGGTGCAAAATTCATAGTGACTGTCTGCTCCTTTAAGATATGACAGAACCGATATAATCTGGGGCAGAACACCACACAAGAACATCAACATTGCTAAAGCATGCATGAAGGACATGGAAGCTTCCCCAACTTCCCTAGCATGGAACTAGTGCTACAGGGTACCTACTTCTAGAAATGTGTGGTTACAATGCTTAAGTTTAAGCATTTTATTCTTTACTAGCTTGCTTTTTAACGGTCTTAAGGAATTTTTCACACACAAAGGGGAAAAGTAATCTGGTCTGTCGTGGCCACTATCATAAAAGGTTATGATATTGTAATGACGCAAAGCTGCATCCAAAGTTCAAGACTGAATCAAAAGAACTTCCAGATAAATTTATTTAACAGACATTTTGATCTCTCTGAGTATTACTAATGATAAAGCAACTGGATAAACCTGGGCAGGCTGTACTACTCGGCTATTATTCTGCTGGTCTTTCTCTACAACACTAGCCATTTTAATGTCTAGCTAACAGTATAAATAACCGTAACAGGGGAGGGAAGATTTTCCCCTTCAGGCTCCAAACAATGCAAGCACACCGGCTGACGCCTCCGCCCTGCCCAGGAATGTCCCTCAGGGCCTCCTGTCCCAGGCGGCTTGCAAAGCAGTTTATTCTAGAGGGCTTTTTGGAAGCTAGAAAGGAGTCTTAAAAATATCTAGCCCATCCTCCCCCTCTGCCTCCGGGTTTGCTCGCTCAGGCACACACTAGCCAGATTTCACTACAATTAGGGGAGACAACAAAGGCTCCTAAACAGGAGGCGAGATTAAAATAAGAAATAACCCAACTTGAGCGAGGAAGAGATCCATCCATGATGTGCCGAGCATTCTGATGCCAATTATTTTGAGTTATTCACACAAAACTGTAAACAAACAGAAAACTGTTCCATATTACAAGCCACTGATTAAAGGCCTTGAGGAAACAGATCAGAAAGGGCATCTAATAAAAAACACTGCGGTGAATTTTGAGAACTATACATTACAGGGCAGAAGTAACTATAATATATCTCTTGAAAAATGCATCATAAAGACTTGAGAAAGAAGTATTATCTTTGAATTAGCCAGGTAAATATGCCAAAAATGATGCATACCTGCAGACATGTAAGATCTAAAGGACTTGGGAATTGAAGCTTACGAGGGACCAATTATTGTTTGTATTGGTGCATACCTTTTATCTGAGCATTATTTTATATTCTGATGTCAAGAAGATTAAAATGGTGAAGTGCTTCTTTCTAATTTTTCAGTACCAGTAAAAATTACTTTTACGTTAATTAATGAAAAACGGGTCTTTGGACAGTTATCACACGCTCATAATCACAAGCAACTTCCTTACTAATATACCGCTGCTTTAAGAAACTCTATCTTTCAGCTTTTCCATCTTTATCACCCCCATCTAGAGTGCCTGCTGGCAAACCAGCAGCATGTCGGAAAGGGATGAAGAACATGAAGATATACAAGTGTGAATTTCATGAAGTCTGTTGCTCCCACCACGCTCTATACTTTTGGCCAGTGAAACAATGTAAGTGCTTAGCTCCAAAACCCCATGTTGCGCATCTCATCCCAGTAGCAATTACAGCAAGAGTCCAGCTGTAAAAACCTGATGGAGCTGCTGTGCAGATTCGAAGAATCAAAAGCGCAATTCATTAGAATTGCTTCACTTGCTTTCTGCAGCATTTTCGATGCTGGTGTACACAGAGAGAGGGGTGCAAGGTCACCCCTATCCTCGGCTTTTCACCGCTCAACAGAGGACAAGCTACCAGAAGGTAACCTAGAGACTCAAGCAACGCCACAGACAGTATTTTAAACCTTTCCTGAACACCCTGCAGGACACCACTGAGGAGAAAGAAGGGAGCATGCGACAAAAATACCTCGCGGTCTTTGGCTTTAAGAATGCACAGAACAACAAGTCCCCTTACACCAACTACTAGCAACAGAATCAAGGGAAAGCTTTACTCTCCTGCGAAGCCTTCTGAAGGAGCTAAAAGATTCAAACAGCAGCAGGTGATACTTCGTACTCCGTGATAGCCAAGTCAGCCTTCTGTACATTCAGCTATCATAATGTACATTTTTGTACAAATAAATTCCATTATGTTGTTTGAGTAGGTACTGCAGTGTTAAACTAAAGCTTTAAGAAATGCATGTAAAATAATATTTAAGAGAATATTTCATGTGGAGCCTCCAGGTTATGGCAATGATGGCATAAGTTTACTGCTGATTACTGCAAAACAGAGTACGTATCAACGCAAAGATGAGTTGGACTGATGGCAGAATTTACAGCAACTGACTTGCTTTTAACTTGCGACTACCCTGCACTTGCAGCATTTCCAAACTGAGTGGGTTTTTTTTTTATGACAACAAAGTATCCTGTTACATACACAGAACCATTCTTTTATACTGTAACTTGCTGCTAACTGCTATGGGAATTATCTTCAAGGGAAGAACAGCAATAGAGAGGCAAATTAATTCAGTTTTCTGTAACCATAGCAGGGATACTAGTGCAAACATACAGAATTCCCATGGAGAGAACATTTTTAGTCCTTTGTAATAAACGATTAGCAACTTAGTAGACAGAAACATCCTTACATGTATTTTTTTTATTCCTCCTGGCTCAGAAAACTTATCTCATACCTATGAATTCTACCGATTAAAATAATTCTACCAATTACTTTGCTGCATTCCATTATGCATAGTCAAGTATGTAATGCAATAAACTATGCCTGAATGGTCTGTTTACCCCTCAGCAAGTTACAAGGAAAACTCTCCCCCCTTAAAGGACTTGTCTCTTTGGAGCGCGGAGGCTGGCAAAAAGCCAAGGGAAGCTGGTGCTTAAGCAACCAAGACTGAGCAGTGCCTGTGTGCATTGCAATCTCAGCCAACCGCAGTAAATGTTATTGGAGTTTTTGTGCTGTAAAATTGCTGCTTTCATGCCCACTGCATCTGACAATAGGAATCCTTGGCCTTGCATGAGAGAGGAAGGCTGATGTGCCTTCTAGTCAGATCTCTGCATCCTTAAGAAGTAGGGTTACTACTCCTGTGTACTCCTAATGGGTTAGTGACAAAGAGATTCATGTCAATGCTACGTCCAGACACAGAAAGATACTAAATGGAGAAGCCTTTTGTGTATGACGTATAAGAGCAAAGAAATTATGCTTTCAGTGTAGTCCCTAAGATTTTAAAATCATTGATAATATTGCAGAAGATAAGGGATGTTAAATTAAAGGTGGCATATTACTTAGCTTTTTACTTTTCAAAGCAACTTCAAGATACGCTGCTTTCACAATCATCCAATGCACATCTATTTATTTTTTGCTTGGTGACTCAAGCGCAAAATCCTCAGTGTTTCTTCTATGAAAGACCACAACAAGCATCTGCTGGCAGAATCTGCGAGAGTCCTGTTTACTTCCAGCAAGCAGCACGTTTAAAGCACTAAAACATCGCCCTCCAACTTACAGCTAGCCAGAACAGCGGTCAAGTGCAAGCCAAAAGCCAACAAGGAGACAAATCAGGTTTTTTTATTTTCGTCAAATGCTCAATTTATTTGCTACAGTGACTTTTCCAACACTACAGAATAAAATGTGTTGCAGTTGCATTCCAATGACTTGACTCCTGTATTAACCCCCACTGGCAACTTCCATTTAATCCAGCAACAACCCGGCTTTCCTCAGAAGCACAGAATCCGGCCCTAGCATGGTATCAACATTTAGCAGAACTAAGGAATAAATTAGGTATTTTGTGTATTTGCACAGCTCTTTTCAACAGTAACTAAAGACTCAGTCCCAGCTGAAGGAAGAAACATTTCCACGATCAATAGCACAGGATAGTGCACATTATCCTTACTAAATCCAAACATTTTGTACCAAGCTGGCAGATGTCTGGTGCTCTCCAAAGCATCAGCTCCTCACAATGACCGTGACTACATAACTAATTTTAATTCAGCTAAAACAAACAAAAAAAGAAACGACTGAAGATTAAAAATATATTAAAAAAAAAATCATCAAGATTGTATCAAAACCTCACAACCTTTGGCTCATTCTAAGTTTCTGGAAGAACTTTTGTATTCTCCAAGCTATCAAGGCTTGCAGAGCACTACAGCTGCTGAGAAGGGCTTGTAAAATTGTAAGCTCAGGCTGTTGCCACTGAGTGAGGAACAAATGCCAGTGCGTGTCAATCTTCAGTGCTCTCTTCCTAAAGAAGGCTTTAAAAAAAAAAAGATTTTGTGTTGTGGTACAGAGTTTAAAAGATTAGACCTTTCCCTGAAATAAAATAATGAAAACTCACAAAGAACAGAGTTTAATGTGACGATGCGAGACACTTGCGTCTGATTCTGACCTCACCCGAGTCAGCTGCTGTGTGCCTGCGCACCATTTGTACCTCTGGAAGTCAGCCTAAGCAGCAGCTGGGTCAAGTCCTCAGCTTTGTAATTTATAATGAAAATAAACTCTCTGTGTGACTGTTTCCTTCTCTTTTTACCCTCTGCATTATAAATTGACATCTACCATAAATTTGTTAGAGCCTACTTTTCCCCACAAGAGCAGTATATCCTCGTGCCTGATCGTGACTTTGGGGCTCTTCCATTAACAAACTGCGACGGAATTTAAATTCAAGCTCCTTACCTTGCAATTAGAAATGTCTGTTCTGTAATCAAGGTAGTCAAAGGAAATGATGGGTGTGCAAGCACTGGCAAGCAGGGAAGGGATGCATTTTTGACTCTCACGTTCATCTATACTGCCAGGTACATGTCTGTTCAGTTTAAGTGATCTGACATTTGGATGTAGCTTTCTTCCTTCCCTAAAACTATATTCTGCTTTTATATTTCACTGCACTTCAGAATCAATTTATCTTCACAGATTTTCTTAACTTGCATGGTTTTTTGTAATATGATTTTTGATGGGGAAGGGAGGAGGGGAGGAAATGTCTCTACATCAGATCATATCCGCAGTACGATGCACAGTTGGCAGGTTGTCCCATCTGGCATGCGTTCGACTATAAGATGGATAATTTGTCACTCTGAATCCTTTGATTTGTGAAGAGGCCGAAATCATCTTTGGAAAGATATTTTGCAGCTAATGATACAGGAGGTGTGGGGGAGACTGTTCTTTGAAGGCTACAAAGGCCACAATCTGAGGAGAAATAATTGGTCTTGGCTCTTCTATTAAGTAACAGAGATCGAAAACTACAAAAATCTTTAAGAGCAAAACATGACTTACAACAACCAGATATGAGAACTAATTGCCCACCACTTTGCAAAATTTGATTTTCGAGGGGTGAGAGTGAGATTGGGGAACTGTAATTTGCTCTTGGCAAACAGACCGAATGCTTAATTAAACTGAACAAATGTACATTTTTGTACATTAAGGGAACAATGTTGACAGAAGTTTGGCTTAAAAACCAAAGAAAGAGGATAAAAGACGGATTCACAAAATTGGAATCAAATATCAAAAAGGGATCAAAATAAATTGGCTAGCATTCAAGAAACAATTCTGAAGGTTTTAAAGCAACTATATTTGCCCCAAGCACGTGGAACAGATAAATTTGTCAATCTGTACCTAAAGGATATTGGCCTTCCTGCATTGTCTTATTTTCGACCGTAAGAGATTAAATGCTTCTGTAGCTACTGAGCAAGCCTGCAAGCCCTGCTACACAGTGGTTCAAATATAACAGTCTCCGACCTCAGAAAAAAGACAGCATGTATTTTTATAGCCTGAACTTATTCCATGTTTACAGAAAGCTTGTCAAATACCTCTATTCAGCATCACGGGCATTCTGAATTTATGGGTATCAAACATTTTTGCTTACGAAGTATTTACATGAGTATGCACATGCCCAGAAGACACTGGCAGTTTTCACTAAGAACAGGCAACCTTAATTTGTAATTTTGCAGGATATAAAATGGTCCAAGCAAGTGGGAAGGGAAAGCGTCTGTTTTGCCAATGATTTATTGTGGAAGGTGTGGACAATTTCAGAGGGGAGTCTGGGCTATAGGACAAATTGCAGCTTTCTGTTACATTTAAACAGACAATGCCTTGCATTGGGCACGTTGCTGAAGAAACACACTTACCACAGCTGAGTACCATAATCCCTGCTACAAACTACCAACTCACGCATACCTGATCTGAAATGCACAGCGGCATTGCTATGAAAGCTCCAGGAGGTTGCCTCACTCCACCTTCTCCTAAGCAAATGCAGGTTTGTTCTCAGCAGTTTGACTGACATTTTTATTTATTTTAATTTCATGCTGCGAAGTGACAGAGGTTCTGTCACTTCCCTTGGGATAGACTTAGACATCTTAATACAGTTCACTGTTAAGATAGTCTTTCCTGATAATGTGCCTAATCTTTCCTTTCCTCATTTTCATCCTATTGCTTTTAATTGTATCTCTACATAGTATACAACATGCTCCATTCCATCTTGGGTTATTGGTTTCCCTTTATCAGCACTTAATTAGTACTTAGGCTATGTACTGAGTCAAAGTTTTATTCTCTTACCTATTCCTGTATATTGATACCTCTAACCGCCTAATTGTTTTAATCCAAATATATCTGAAGATAGAATAAATAGCAGTAATTCTAGAAGTAATAAGAGAATTTGACGCAAACTTTGAAAAAGCAAGAGGCCCCAATTCAAAACTTAGATTCCATTGATGCTGTGTCTGTGCTTCCCTCTTTGCCGATGTATTTGTATATCCGGCTCCAACTGCACTTGTTACTCAGACCATGTCGCATATTTATGTCTGATTAAAATTTACTATCACTGCCTCTCCTCAGACTTTTCCTGAATATTCTGCATGTCAGTCCAGCTTACATTTTTCAGTTCTAACTTCACTTTATTAGTTTATGGCCATACAATTAATGAACTTTCCTTGTCCTTTTCTATCCGCATTTTGTCCCCAGTTGGCACTCAGAACTCTCACTGTTTAGTATCATTGGGAAATTTTATTAGTGCCATTTTTACGCGTTCATCCACATAACTAATGATGATGTTAAATAAAACCAAGATTATAGCATATCCCCATCATGTTCTTCAACACAGCTCCTCCTAGTTCGACCTATTATTCTTCATTTATTATCAGACTGTTTCAAACCAAACAGGTTTGAATTAATTTTTTAGAGCAACATGTCTTAGGACCAGTTTCAGACCTGAAGACAAATTGTACGTACTGATACAACAATGACAAAACTTAATCTAGTGTAAGAGATAAAAAAAATCTCATTAGACAATGTGTAAGACGACAAAGAAAATAAGGCATGTGGATACCCACGGAGTTTCCAGGGAATTCAGATGGATTGCCAGTTCTCAGAATGATGGAGAGGAAAAAAAAGCAAACCCACACTTCACCAAAGTAAGCCCAAACAGCTTTTAAGCATTCAATCTCACATCATCACGTTTGTGTTTCCTTCTCCCCTAGCGCTCCCCCCCCCCTTTCATTCCCCAATAATCAGAACTAAGCCGCCGCTGATTACACGGCAGGTGACAGCCTGGTTGCTGAGTTCTAGTTCAGCAGCACATGCAGCTTCCCTTGTGAAATAACTACGGCAAAGCAGGGATGGAATAAGGGCTGGGAAGTGGTTTTTAGGCACTAAAGCAGGACTGCCAGAAAGCCACATCAGGTACTTCCAAGATGTTGGCTATGACTGACTTAATTTGCTGTGGGTCTTTTCAATATTCACAGGTTATTTCCAACTTCTCACAAGTCACTGGGGTATGAAGGGGGAAATGACATCGTCCTGTTCCTACCCTCACAGAAGCAAGTTCAAGAGCTGCAAAGGAGGAAAAGATATCTTAAAGTCACTTGCCTCTTCCCCTAACTTTTAACACAAATCTCTGTGTGTACCTCCATTCACACTTCAATTTCATGCTTCTGGTGGGAAGGAAAAGGCAGAAGAGGGGGGAAAAGGAAATGGCAAATTGCTTAGTTCTGGTGGTTATACATTAATTGAGCTATCTAGGCAGGAAAATAAAACATGATACTTGGAGGGAAAGTCTGAGTTGTAACAAAAAAAAACCCTAATAAAATTCACACCTATGCTTTGCATGTGTGTTGCATCTGGTCATCACTGCTTCTGCTCTCGAGTGCTCGGCCTGTATTCTCTCAGGGGCTTTTAGAAAAGCAGAAGGTTCTGACTTTGGCTTCTTGACACTGTGGTATGACAAAATAGTAATCATTTCTGTATGACAGATACTTTTGTATAACCTCTCCCATCAAATTCTAATGAGTCGTCATGAACTAAAGTCCCCAAATTATGTTTATAGGAGAATTATGCCACCGAACATTTGGTGTCTGCAGAGTGAGATGTCTTGCAATGAGACCTTTGAATATGAAGAGTTCTTGTATGTTATCATTCAGCCAGACTTATTGGATTACTTCTCCTTCACAAATCAAAATTCAGAGTTGTGCTCTAGATATCCAAATTTCTTCTCTTTGCAGGAAAGCTTAGCCATTTTGAACTGAAAAGACCATCAATCTGCAATTCGCATGCGGCTGGAACAAAATCTTGTTTATTGTGCATCACCTGGCAGATCCTTGATCAAAGACAACTGAAAAACATTTTATATTATATTGAAATTTTTTCAGATCTTCCCATCAGATGAACTATCATCACAAACTGTTATTAAGTAGCACGAGAACCTTGTATAACTTCAATGTTCAAATACACGGTACAAATGTGGCTGTGAAATACACCTTTCTGTATTTTGCATTTCATGGTTCTGCCATAATTTTTCCAATTTAGGGAGTAAATATCCTCAAATGTGAATTTCTGATTCAGAGTCTTCATCTCCATTGTCAGTAGCAAGCACTAACATTTAAATATATCTTTTCTTCATAGACTGTTTAACCTAAGAACTTAGCACTGTATTTCTCCTTCTAATATGTCTGTGTTGAAAGACAAGCTACTACTAATTTTAATAAATTCCCCTCCAAATTCTGATTAACCTGTAATTTTTGGTGGTAAAAGATTAAGAAGATTACCAAGATGCTTAAACGCACACTTTACGTAGAATCACAGAATCATTTGGGTTGGAACGGACCTTCTAAATCCTCTAGTTCCAACCCCCCTGCCACCGGCAGGGACACCTTCCACCAGACCAGGCTGCTCAGAGCTCCATCCAACCTGGCCTTGAACACTGCCAGGGAGGGGGCAGCCACAGCTTCTCTGGGCAACCTGTTCCCATGCCTCATCGCTCTCAGAGTAAAAAATTTCTTTCTTATATCTATCTAAATCTTCCCTCTTTTAGTTTAAAGCCATTACCCCTTGTCCTATCACTCCATGCCCTTGTAAAAAGTCCCTCTCCAGCTTTCTCGTAGGCCCCTTCAGGTACTGGAAGGCTGCTATAAGGTCTCCCCACAGCCTTCTCTTCTCCAGGCTGAACAGCCCCAACTCTCTCACCCTGTCCTCATAGAAGAGGTGCTCCAGCCCTCTGATCATTTCTGTGGCCTCCTCTGGCCCCACTCCAACAGGTCCATGTCTGCCCTGTGCTGAGGGCTCCAGAGCTGGATGCAGGACTCCCAGAGGGGTCTCACCAGAGCGGAGCAGAGGGGCAAAATCCTCTCTCTCGCCCTGCTGGCCACGCTGCTGGGGATGCAGCCCAGGGCACGGTTGGCCTTCTGGGCTGTGAGTGCACATTGCTGGGTCATGCTGAACTTCTCATTAATCAGCACCCCCAAGTCCTTCTCCTCAAGGCTGCTTTTAATCCATTCTCCACCCAGCCCATATTTGTGCTAAGTGACTTCCGTTCTTTATAAGCAAACTTTGTTACATAAGGCAACCCTCTCCGCCTTAGTCACATTCAAGAATCCTCTCCTCCCAGCTCCTAGTTCATTCTCCCTCTCGCTTAAACAACTGTTCCTCTTCCCTGCTGTCATGTTCATATGTCCCCGTTTCTTATACTAGTTCACTCTTGTTTCTAAAAAACAATAAAACTAGTAAATTGTTCTGAAATCAGCAGACAAATAGGGTGACTGCTGGAACAGTCAGTATACTGAGCTGCACTGTGGAGAAGAGGAACAAGAAGTAGAATAAATTGGAGGCGCTATGTAAAGGAACACTGCTATGACTGATGGTCCTAAAATTTATGTCCTCCTGAATTTTACAATCTATTAACACACTGCTTTTAAAGAAATGAAATGACTCCTAGGAAATGGTCCACAACAGTCCTCACTGCATATGAATTTTTAAAGCTACTAGCAATATCTCGACGAAGACCATTTCTTCTCACGCCGTAAGCATTTGATAACTGATTTTAATAATTCTCATTTCTCTTTTAGCTAATTCCTCAAATGAAAGCTAATTCTCATTGGTCAACAAAACAAACTAATCAAACCCAAAGGCTTAGATTAATATAACTCTAAATACATAATCAGATCCTTTAAATTTTGAGGGAGTTGATCAAATAAACTACATTGATCAAATGAACTCAGACTAAAGGAAAACAAAAAGGTGTTTGCATAGACTAAAGAGAGGGTAATTTAACTTGCTATTCACATAATGTCAATGTAACTGAAAACAGTTCAATAATATAATTATTTTCAGTCAGTACCTTTTTCATCCTAAATGCTTCAAAAGTGATCCCCCACCCCCTGTCAATAGAAACACTGGACAAAGCAATCCAGAATATGGCACTGGAGTTATTTTGTACTGATTAACACGCGATAGCATGGAAAACTGCTTTTGCATCTGGATGAATTAAAAGACAATTGGTGAAAAAAAATCTTTCTTCTGTGAAAGTGCTACACATGCTGCATTACTTATCACTTTAGCTAAAGAAAATACAATACTCAAATAAGACTGTATCAAAGGCCATGATTCAATGATGCCTACTTTCTAGGGTAGATTTGGAGAGTTCCACATACTGATAAAAAAGCCACACAACAATGCAAATCATCAAGCAGAAGAAAGGTGTAGCTAACTTAGACATTATTAGCCTAATTATTAAATTCTGCTCTTGCCTGTTTTACAAAGAACACATTTTTTCCCCATCAACAGGCCAACAGTACAAAATATAAGCTAATCAAATAGATATTCCAAGCAATATTTATACATGTGCTGGATGCAAGCATCCCTTCTTCAAGTAATGCAAGCCCTGATCCTGCAGCTGACAGCAGGGATGGAAGCCTGCTACCAGAACACCCACGGTCTTCTCCTTGCCCAGCAGAAAAGCAAACAAACCCCACTTAAATTATGACTATCATAAATACAGTATCTGTGGTTAGCAAGTTGAAGCACTTCTAAAAACAAGTCTAATCTTGTGGAGAAAGATCATTAGCTGTATTATATGACCCTCAGCACTACCACATTATGTGTATATATATCATTGATTTAATTCTTTCACAGCGGGAAGCAGAAAGTGCAAGCACTTGTACTGCACACAAATACTGAAAGGGTCAATCTCAGACATCATCAGATAGAGGAGACAGGGGAGCACAGCAGGAAGAGAGAGGGAGTGGGAAATGAGCATGAACTTGCAGAGTGTGCTGGGTTTCCCTTCTGCTTAGCCGAAGTCTTACCAAGAACAACCCTCTCAACATACACCAAAGTGTCAACTTCTGTCCCACTTGTTATCAAAACCCCCTCATTCTGTCCTGCTAGAAGGCCAAGATTTGACTTGCCATGAGACCAGATGAAATTATTTTGGCTAGTCTGAGGTGAAAGGGGTAAAGGAACATTCCTCAAGTTTGGCAAACTCAGAGTGGCAAGCAACTGTTGAAAATTTCAGAAGCAGCACAGTGCTAAAACCTAGAGGAACGATGAACACCTATTAGCTTCCTAAGAGGCTATGAAGTATAAGGAGTTCATCCCAACTGTTCAAAAACTTTAGCAGCTTTCTCCTGCTTTTGCATTTTTCATTTATAGAGGAAGGGTTGGTGAATACAGTAATCTAAATGTATTGACTTGTTGAACTAAACCAGGCTGCCTTTTGGATAACACACGTATTTTCTAACACATCTCATATTCCTAGACATAAAGGAAAGGAGATATCTTCATAACATACCCCGATTATGACAAGGTATTACCATTTATTTTGAATTCTTCACAAATTAAATATTGAGCAAGCTGAACACACAAAAATAGTTATTATTGTTTATTTTAAAGATCTTAATCCAAGCCGCTAACATGGCAAAAAAAAAAAAAGTTGTCAAATTCACATACACAACTGCTCTTAGAAGATTAGCCTTTTAGACACAACACCAAAGTTGCACTCAAAGCTAGGAAAAGAAGCTCAAAGCTAGTGTTTTTGCTCTGCAGAATAATTTTGTCCAACCAACAGATGTGCAATACGTAGGAAAATATTTCTCCAAACCCCCTCTAGTGGTTCATCCGTAGGAGAGTTCTTTACCGTCAAAAGACAGAAATGTTCCAAGCTTTGCTGATCTACTGGGGAAGGGCTGTGAATTAACAAATTATTCTTCCAGTCTGCCTATGCCAAGAAAATCTTTTCAATCATACAACAAAAATGGAACCCTGTGGCTATTATTTTTAATGTTAAAAAAAAGGGAAAAACATGGTTTCTTGCGGCATGACATCTAAGTGGGCACTGGTGTTTCAAGCACGTCACTCCTGTTGTTTATTCATACTGGTCAGGAGGACGAGAAACATGGCAACACACATCGCAGGAACCACCCTTGCCTTCTCTCTTCCTCTGGACACCGTTCCTCAGTCTCGAGCGCCCTAGCCAGTAAGATACAAATCCCATTCTCCAGCCCCAGGGAAACTGAAGGAACAGCTGGAACCTGCCAAACCTGATGAGGTAATAAAAGGTAACCTTCACATTATACTGAAGCTAAACATTATGACGGCTTAACCAACTTCAGCCTGCCCTTTAAAAAGTACAACTAAAGGCTAGTCACTTGCTACAGATTACATTACATATTAAATCATTAATGGCTATTGCTTCATATAGGCATTGCATTTTAAAATAACTTAAACGAGCTTTCATACATTAGAAGTAACTTCCCACGCTTGCTTATCCTACAGTAAAGTAGAAACATCATTTGCGACATTTAAAGGAAAATCAGTCTAAAATACAAAGTCATTCTGGTACCTTTGATTTTTATTAGGCAATTTTGTAAGAGGATGGAAAAGAAAAGGGTATTCAAACTGTGGACAAAGTGTCCTCTTCTTACCATGACCTGGGACAGACACTGAAACAGTACCGGTCTGTACTAGATATGAGCTGGCAGTATAGTCCTCATCTGTATCAGAGTCCTGAACTGGCTGGCTGGCATTATTACTTAATAACCACCTCTGGTTGTCATGGAGATTGGGTGATGGAGGAGGGGAGTGTAAATGTTCAGTAACTGATGGACTAGATGAGGAGGATGGCATGGGAGGACCTATGAAAAAAAATAAAAAAAAAATTTAAAATATGGGTCAAGATATGACATGAACAACAAATCATTTACTGTTTATATCACCGAAAGGCAAATAGTCTACTTCAAACAATAGAAAGAGATGGACAAAGAAAATATGACAATACCATGTAATAAACTGCTTTAAGTGCTTTAGAAAACATAACACAATTGACTTGCTATTTCAATGGACAGTGTCTGTCACTACCTGGAATTCCAATGTCTCTGCAACACAGAATGACAGAGGAACAGTGCCAACTGAAATGAAGTATTTGTTGTACAACCAGTTGGAAAATACAGTATTTTCTACTTTTCAAGCCTTTAAGCAGAACAAGCGTACTGAAATACACGGCCAAATACAGGGCTGCTGCTTTCAGCGGGACACCCCTGTCTAAAATGTACTTATGGAAGAAAATACTACAGATAAGCAAAGAAACAGGAACAGTTTTCCAGTCTCATGCATACGGGGAACTCACAGCCCTAAATTTCTATCATATGAGTTACTCTGACAGGAATTCAAGTTTTCATCAGCGTTTCTCAGATACATATACTATTTAAAACCTATTAAAATGTTTCACCTGTCACACTCAAGTCCATCTGCACAAGTTGTTTTAAAACATACGTACGCAATGACTACATGCCATATCCACACCTTGAAAGTATCATAAAGGCATCATGGAGGATGACAGCTTTAAACAAAGCTTTAGGATATCGTAACAACGCGTTTAGTGCTTCAATGAAACAACACTTAAACCCACTAAGCGGCAGAGAAAGTGTTACCTAACCTACCCTGTGAATATATTGGTTCTTTACAGTATTTAGTCAGCACAGAGCTCTCTGTCAGACTGCTGGCCTACTTTTGCATGAAGTATTATGCTGCCTGCAGATGGGGAATTGTACCAGAAAATGACGTAGCTTTATTACATACTTTATGTTAAAAAACCGAGATTAACCTGCATGGACACCATTGATAACTATGAACCTAAATGTAAATTAAAGAGGGGTTTTTTTGACACGTAATGATTTGTTTTTATGGTACTCAGTAGTACAGTTATGCTGGAGAAGTGCAGCACCTCTCAATGCTATATTTCAGTTTAATACAATAAATAATATTGGCACTAATAGCTTGAATTACCATCTCTCCCTGTCTCCCTTGTACATTGCTAGAATCACGGTGATTTTTAAATTTTTTTTTCTTTCACATTTATTTATCCCATCACATAGTATCTTAAAGATCTCTAAAACACATTGCTAAGTCCTAACCAATTGGTTTCCCTGGAAAGAAACCTGTGACAGCTTCTCTGCAAACTGTGTTTGCTTAATTCTCCCACATGCCAGTTACCTCTTCTTGAAGTGAACAGCACAATATATATTATTACCAATTTTAAGACTCAGGTTTGGTTCTGGAAGGAAAGTGAGCACTTACTATCACTCAAGTAATTCCTGTGTGAAACCCAAGGTTTATAGCCAGGGAATTAACAAGGATGGGGGAATGACATTTTACAGGGCTCAGCTTGGGAATCTGCAAGTAGAGAGTGGGCACATTTTCAACTTCAAGAGAAACTGCTGCCAGATTTTCTTGCTACACCTTGATTTTTTACACTGCTTGCTTGAGTAACCTGATCCAAACCTGGATTTGTGGTTATTTCTTGACGGAGGATTTAATGCATTATTTGTGACGCACCCAAACTGATTTAGATAGCCGTTATAATTCATTTTTTGAATAATTCCAATAATAGTTAACAGTGTTTTTTTTCAAATAAGAATTAACTCCATGATTTTTGTTTTTTTTTAGCTTGGAACAGATCTTCTTCACTTGCTTTGATCTTCTCTGACTAGAGAGGAGAGCTATAGTAACATGTTCCAGATATACACTGTCTGAAGCAAATCAGCATCTCAGTGACACCTATGGAGCTTACGCACAACACCGTTCTCAATATGCTTCCTCTCTCCTTCTCAATTTACGCTCATTAACACAGCCTTGATTACACAAACCATAATCATATAAAATATCCTGTTGCCTGAAAACGTGTTATGTCCAAGGTCCCTTAATTATTTTCTAAATTCCCTCATTTATCCAAATTTATTAATAGTCTTGGTGCTGTGTGGCTAGTTGACACCGCACCGCGCTGATGAGCAGTCAGCTGGAAAGAGCATCCCTCGGGTGCCCCGGCTTACCGAGTTTCCCAGCGCGGGGAACACTGGGTGTCCTGCGGGGGCTGGAAGCGCGGGGCTATCAGCAAAGCTCCCACTGCTACGCCCAGTGGGCACAGGTCTCTGCTACCGCAAAAATCAGGTGATTCGGGCTGTGACACCACCAGGAAAATACACAGCTTTGGTGACTTGATTTTTCTAAATAAACCTAATTCTGGAAGGCAGGTCTTTCTCGTCACCAACTTACATGGTCTGCAGAGAAAAGGGAGCCCATTCTAACATGAGCCAATTCTTCGCAAGAAGCCTAGGCCAACCAGCTGGGACGCGCATTTCTGTACAGCTTCACCCAGCACTGGCAGACTTCTGCAGTGAGTTCCTCTTTGATTCCAAGTGAAAAGACAGACAGCTATCTATACTGCCATTTATAGAATAAGCTACATGTTACGAAAAAAAATGCTTCACACACTAGAAAGAGGGCTGGTAAGTGATGTGCATATTCCTCTCCGATTATTTTTTTTATATGGAATGAAAGGCATTTAAAAGTATTTGGTAATATCTCATATTGAAGTCTTTACAAACACATTTATAAATCACAAAAGTCATTAAGTATGACAAAAGCCAATTATATCGATTATAACACTTTTTCCATACAGCTTGGAGGCACACGTTGATGCAAAGAATATTTCATTCTAAGGAAAACCACAAAAATACAAGTATTGATTTTCTCCCCCCTATTCTCCTTCTTTTGGTACACATCTAGCAATAATTTCTGTTGTTCTGCTTTGACTTTCTTGCTCAAACTTTAAAAAAGCAAATGTTCTTGTTTTTACTATGTGGCCTTGATATACGATAGTAAGCTATTTTTCATGAGAAAGTATACTGGGCTTAAGAGTACGTGGATCTCATCTTTTAGGCTAGTTATGAGGATAACCACACTTTCATTTGTTGGCGTTTTCATAATCGAAAATACATGACTTTCAGTTATCTTTACGTACTTCTGAAAAAATTATCTCACACAAAAACACAAAAAGGATTTGTGGCAAATATAGGCAAACTCCAGCAGGAACAGACTCAATGTAGCAGTATGTGAAGATGTGAATAAATTTGCTAAAGAAATATTAGGAGTCCCCACAGAAAGTAAAACCCAAAGAAGACTGGTTATAAGAAGAACGTTAACAAAGAAATACACCTGAGCTAGTAACGGGTACATTAAATACATATATACACAGTAATAATGTTAAAAAAATTGTACTGTTCTGTGCAAAGATCAGCGCTGATCTAACAGACGGTATAAAATAAAAGTTGGAAGCAGAACTGATGTCACATATGGAAAAGCTGAAAGGGACAGGTATGATAAGTGCAACCCATGAAAAGATAGCAAATAAACAACAGGAGGACTACCATCAACATACTGGTAGTAATGGGAGGCCCAGGGATGCGTGGGACTGTCTGTATTAAGTATATTAAGGCTTAAGTCAGCCTAAGGCTGAGCCCCTGGCAGCCGCGGCTGCCTAAGGCGGTGGGTGTGAGAGCAGGGCAGCGCGGGCAGAGCTGTGCCTTCAGCCCCGGAGCCTCAGCGATGCTCCCACCCGGCCACAGCCCACAGCTCGCAGCCCCGTACAGGTGGCCTGCACCCCTCCCCTCAAGCAAAAGCCATCAGCTTATTTATATGGTTGTACGAAGGACGAACCCAAGAACCGCTCAGCTTTCATCTTTTTTGTCTGCCACCGCACGCTGAAGCAGCACTCTGCTTCGACGCCAGTGGGTGCGCAGAGGAATTACACACTGCGTCTTCACCAGACGTATTTTAAAGAAAATAGTATTGGAGGACACTTATGGAATGCGGCATTTAGGAGAAAAGTAGGATGGAAGGGAAGCAGTAGCAATGATCTCCTGCTGCTGCGGGGTGGGCGGGCTGGAACAGATGACCCAGAAAGTCTCTGCAGAGCCCTAAAATACAGGGACTCATGAAAACTTCCCAACAGGTTCCAACTCTTCAAACAGAGACGCTTTGCTGGCAATATGATACCAACAAGAAAGAAAAAAAGACTCATTTCTTTTCTTTTGTAATTATAAGTCTACACATTCTTAAGACCATATTTTAGTTTGGGAAAGTCTTTGCTGCTTCATGAATTTCTTTAACGCTGAAATTTTGTTTATATCTCTAGATTAGTTCTCAAAACCTGGCATTATCAATTCACCTCGCGTAAGATGTATTGCGAGTTACATACTTTGCAAAAGTAATTTCACTGCAAAAAATTTGAAGGGCCATTATTTTTATCTCAATCAGGACGCATAAATCCTACACCTAACTCTTACATACAACTTCTGATGGTTGCTTAAGGCAATGTGAGAGCAGACAGCTCTGTTTCGGCGGTTCGGCTATGGCAGAACGGTGCATTTTTCCTTTCACAGTCTTGGCAGCCCTTGTCACTGAGTCTGAAGAAAACAATTCCTCTATCTGCATCTCAAAGACAGAGGGGGGGGAGGCCTTATTTTGAAGTTAGTGGTAAAGAGTACTTACTGACTTCAATGTCAGTAAGAAAATGCTATTAAATTACAAATTGCAAGGTAGGTATCTCTTCTCTTTACTTAAATTAATGGGATTTTTGCTGGTGACTTCATGGAAATGAAGATTTAATGTTATCTTAAATGGCACTATTATGTCATATACACCCAAAATCATACCACATACTGTGGAAAAATATGTTATACATATAATGGCTCACTAACAGTAGCTATATATATCCATTTTGTACTTCGCTCCTCACAACAGGAAAAGACAGGTTGCTTTGTTTTTTTTTTTTAATAAAACAGTTAATGGGATCTTTCAAAACTGGGATCAGACAGGCAGTAGTTTGTGAAGGTCAGAAATAAAGTGTCTTCTGGCTAAATTAATTAGAAACCAAAACACTTTCAAACAGGCAGAAGGACACTTACAGCCCTTCTGAATCAAGCTGAGATGAATCTTCGCAATCTGTTCTAGGACTTCCCAGCGTGCTGAAAGCTGTAACACACTCCTGTTAAATAGGGCACCTATACCCTCATAGCAAGTTTACTGATTGCATTCCAAAATTTCAATTTCCAATGTGTCACATTTAGATTGACCCAAAACAGCTCTCCTAAAAACCCCAACCCTAAGCAACCAGATTTTGGATAACACAACAAGTTAGTAATAAGTAAGTTTTAATCGTAAATCCATTTTTTATTATGGACTCCCTGTATGCTCTCCAACCTGTATGACTTGGCATTGGCATTTATCTCTCTGCTGGATACTGCAGCCTTCTGCAGTCAGCCTACAGTGACAGTTATCTCTTAATTAAAACTCTACATGCAAATAGAACTACTGAAAAGTGTTGTGGCATAGCACACAAGGAATGATTATTTATGACCAGCGCAGTTCTTTTTACCTGCTTATACCAGAGTCTACCATTGTAGCTACTGTGAAGATCTCCCCAAGAAAACAGATGCATAGACAGTCTTTCAAATATATACACACGCACATACACATCTATATACACAAGACTGTGTAAATGCATCTACAGTGAAAAACACTCCAGTCAGAAGGGCTACATGCCAAGAATCCTTGTGAAAAGAAATGCATTTGAATGTATAAAAACGATGCTTGCAATCTGGAACAGGCTGCCCAGGGAGGTGGTGGAGTCTCCTTCTCTGGAGATATTCAAGACCCGCCTGGACGCGGTCCTGTGCAGCCTGCTGTAGGTGACCCTGCTTCGGCAGGGGG
>Ga0065711_1034712_pt1 | contig 23349 bp, 12 predicted proteins | sample Hoacrofraction12_FD_59098 | JGI IMG/M metagenome (GOLD analysis project Ga0065711, IMG submission 59098) | Hoatzin crop microbial communities from Cojedes, Venezuela - Epithelial fraction 12 v2 (version 2) | ecosystem: Host-associated > Birds > Digestive system > Esophagus > Crop | place...
TGTTAAAAAAAAAAAAAAAAAAAGAAAGCTAAAAAGTTCAGCTGCTAGATCTTATTTCTGGAGTTCATGAAATACCCTTGCTAAAGTGTACACACACAAACCACAGCAAGCCCAGTACGACAGATGACAAGAAGATCCAGAAACCAGAAATAAAGCATATTTGTTCTTAGAAACAAGGGAGAAGGTGTTAATCTTAGTGAAATAGGATTCCTGCAGTACTGGCAAAGTTACTGTCAGGATAAATTACTTGCTTCAGCAAATACCAAATACAGAAGCAGGCCTGTCAGGGTGCCAGACTAGCTCAAACAACCGCCCTTCCAGCAAAGCATTTCTATTGCGCATATTTAGTCGATACTTCACCGCTTTTCTCCTGTTCCTATTTCTGCGTCCCTGTTTCATCCCCTCTCCTTTGTGCAATTATATTCCAGATCATGGCAAGAATTTGCAATTTAACATTAAAACCATGACGGATGCAATGAAGGCGTTTTTTTGGTGTAAGCTGCACAGAATGTCTTCCTGAATGACACACATAAATAAAGCTATAACTACTGGTATTGCATTTCCCAAAAAGAAGATATGAATGAAAAATTAGTTTATAGCTATATAAATTATGATTATTCTGACACATTGAAACACCTCTAGAAGAACACATATTTTCAGTTCTCAGCATGTCAAAAAGATTCATTTCTATCTTTATTCAATAGAAAATGGAATGAAGTTCTAAATTGTAACCACAGCACAGACAAAACTAAATGAGCTCTTAAAAGCCAAAATTCAGTACGAGAATAACCTGGTCTTGAAGTCTCACTATGTATCTATTTATACTCTGGTCCTACTACATGAAGAAATGTGAGTAATGCAAGTAAACACTGGCTTTGAAGACCTATGGTGATTCTGCCACCATACTACATGCCCAGGGTGCCTTCTTCCAGCTCTGACAGAAGCATATTCCATAAGACACTTACTCTAGCAAAGTACCAAATTCTCAGTGGTTCTCCAGTAGCATCTGTAAGACCACACTGCATTTCAGCTATCTGTCCACAGTTCTAAAAATCACTTATAAACAGTATCAATTTAAACACTATGGAGAACATAGTATTACGCTATGACAATATTATAGGACCAAAGTTCATCCAAGTTTGCTTAAAGATGAAACTGAAACTTGGTGTTTACACAACACAATTTTATCTATCTTTAAATGCTGTCAAGATATTAAAAAAATACTTCTCTTCTAAGATCCTCTACAATATTTGCATGGAAATATATGGGGGGAAGGAAACTGAACAATATCAAAATAATGAGAAGAATATTGTATACTAATTGTAATACTGGCATACTACTGTATACTAATTCTAGCCAATTAGGTTGCATATAATGCAAGTCCTTAAGTAACTGGAATATGAGAAAATAATTTCTCCAAATAATAACTCATATTTCCAGAAAAGCTGGGATATAAATAGTAAACAATTCTATTTTGATCCAATAAATTGCCCTAATAAATTTCTCAAGAAGCTGCCAAAACATGCCATAACCATGAGATAAAATGAAAGATGTTGAAGTTCTGAAAAAAAAATCAATTATATGAATCTATAAACAAATCAATCATCAAATATTGTATTGTATAAGCAAACTACAGTATACGGTAAAATATAACCTGCAAAACTGCCAGACATAATATACTTATGAAGCCTGCGCTGTCTAAACATAATGGCATCTCAATAAAAAAAGACACAACTAAGAAATATATTAATCACAAAAGTCAAACGAAATATATAAAGTTCATATTCTTTAGAAAAATCAGATGCGAAAGAACAGTCCAATGACAGATGGAATGACGCAGGGTACGAAAGATCAGTATCTAAACAACAGTCTAAGAAACACAGATTTTAAAAATACTTTCTCTTTGGAATTATGTTACAGGTTTTTAGCACGATTTCAGTTTTTAGCAGCAAATTCAATACCACCACCCGTGTAATTAGCAAGAGACAGTGGGCTTATTTTAGGTATATCTGTACAAATTGTATGCTTATGTGAATATTGCAAAGCCACGTGTATCTTCCCAACCAATTTATTGTAAAAATGTATAATGTACAGCTATATACCCATATTTTACCCCTCTATACACAGTCACAATGAAAAAAGCCAGGCTAACACCACCAGAATGTGAACTATAATGACAGTCCCATACAAATAGAAACTATGAATGCAAATTCATTTTGATGGCACTGTCTTATTCATTCAGGGAGTTACCCAAAGCTCACTAACATCAATGCAGAGCTCTCCACTGCCTCGATGAGCTTTGAAAGAGATCTTTAACAAGAAAGAGAATTAGCCAGCATATACTTACGATAGTTGACTGATTTTACAAAGGTCAGTATGATTAGCAGTATTTTTATCCTGGGTTATCTTAAACTTTACCTTGAACGTTCAGTTTGAGTACTCCAGAAAAGCCAACTCTATTTAAACGTCAAAGTAGCCTACACAAAAGGAATACAGTTCTTCCTTCTCATGGGGAAAACCAGGAAAGGTCCCACATGAGTGGGACTAAATAGTAAATAACTCCGATCTGCTTAGATCTTAAGTGATTATTTTGGTTAAATCATTTTATCTATAAAATATCCAGATACACTAAACTGTCTCTCTCTATATGCACCATGCTAGGCTTATTTTGAAAGCAATCGTTGCTCCCCAGCACTGTGCCTGAGAAACTAAATATCAGGCAGGCTAGGAGTCCCAAGTTTAAGACACCGTCTGATCCAATGCTGCATCACAAAGTGTAGACGGAAAAAAAGAGTGCTACATCTTCTAACTCCACAGGGAGTTGGGGACTGGAGAGAAAATGAAATGCTCATGCCCATAGCAAAAGGACTGACACAAGCACTGCTTGCTTTCTTTGCACTATTCCCAGAAGTTAAATAGCAGCAAAGGTCTTGAACAGATGAGCAAGGCTGGAATGGGAGATTCAAGATTTATTTCATCAGTGATCCAAACTCGTAACATAGTTTAAATCAAAAGTGAAGAACAATTTTTAGAAGATATTTTGCACGGGGTGGCAAGTAATAGAAACCTGGTCCTCTTTTTCCATAGTGGCATTTTGTAGCTGTGACCCAAGAGCTGTTTTCCTCATATTAAAAAAAAAATTCAAAAAATCAACAAGGATTTGCCCAATAGGAACAGGAAAAGTAGAGCCACATAAGAGAAATAAAAATCCTAGAATATTAGTGATCCTTGGCTAGCCATTCATTCTAGCTATGTCTATCCTACTTAAAAGTCATCAAACTGTATCCTTGCTTAGCTGCTTTATGACATGCTCAGTTTCTGCTGAGGCAACATTAGTTATTTCTGAATATAACTTTGTTCCTATCTAGATAATATTCACATAGTTTTAACATAAGAACTGTTGCTAAAAAGAATGTTCTCTTTTAAGCTCATAAATGAGGATATTGCTTTTACCTGACAACTACTCAAAATTTTTCATTGAGTCCACGAGTGAAAACAGAGGAGAGTTTTCAATTTAATTTACCAAAAAAAAAAAAAAAATTAAATTCCTAGACATGAGCTAACTTTGCATTTTTCATCCATGAACTCTTAATCGCATGGACAATTACTGTCTCTGTAAGAGACATGATCTCTGTTACGTTCACAGTGAACGTGAAAACCTAAGGAGAAAGAAAGATGAAGACAGCAGCTTTCTGAGAAGGCACCAAGTATCAGCTGGATTAAATGGATCTACACTATTTCACACCCAGGTGGGGCTCTGACTGAATACAGAGAACTGCTGTGTTTATAATATTAAGGTATATAAAGACGAAAAATACAGATTGTTGGACATATGTAATATTTCTTTACATACCCTGCATGTTCTTAAAAAATACATGTGCCTACAAACCGGCTCTGGACAATTACAAAACCAAGTGCAGGATATATCCCTGACGTGTGATTTCTAAATCCTTTTCCAAAAGAAGGTTTTCTTTTCTGTCACGGGGAATCATCATGTCACCCTTCAGACAAATCACTTCATCTTCATGAATTAAAGTGGAGCCAGACTGCACAAAATCAGCACTATTATTTTGGACAAAATCATGAACTTATGTAAGCATGCCATACCAAGAGTTTTCATATCTTTTCTTTCTTCCACTAGGAAAATGATCAACACAGTTCTGATAACCTGGGCTACAAAGTAATGGCATGCACTGTGCAGAGAAAACATTAAATAAATCTGCAGCACAGACCTATGCCAAGTTCCATGCTGTGAACCATGAGAATCTCTCCTGTGACTACACTAGAACTTGTTTCATAAATTCTGGCTAATCAAGGGTAAGAGAAAATCAATTAAGAGATTAAATTTAAATTCTGCCAAATCATCTATATGGTCATATACGAACACAAATATTGAAATGGGTAACTACATGCACAGTTGACACTCCACTACCTGAATACTAGACCTCTATTTTTATCTATTATATTTTTATTCTTCTTGCACATCCATTTATGGCAACTATTGCATATCATCAGTTTTACTGTTACATCTATATAGCCGGTCATTTTTCCATGTCAGGAAATCTCTGAAACCTATCATGAGGAAGAAAAAATCCTAATACAGCCGGAATACAGGACTGGGACACTTCAGAAATGGATTAACCATTTAAATGAGGATAATTCTTTTTGGTTTTAACCTACTGAACTTGAAGGCAATGGCACCAGCTATAAGTGTCATACTAAATGCTCCTTTCTAAGTTACAAAATTGTTTGACAAGTTGGTATTTTCATATCTACAACCCCAGTAAATTTGCAGGAAATTAAATTATAGTGCACCTTGGGTGTTGTGCATTCATCTTCATGCCACTCCTATTTCCATATGTTTTTTTGTTAAAAGCACTGGATAACTCATTGGGAAACCTGTTAGATCTGGCAGTATCATACATTTTCTTATCAGGAACTCTTCCATCTCCCCTCGGTACTAAATGGGTCATTTAGCTCAAAATTACTCATGAGCTCTAACAATAATCAATTCTTTCTATAGACTTTTACAGACTTTCTGGATTTCTTCCATTGCTTATTATTTGGCAATGCACTTTTCAGTATTTGCAGATTTATCAGAAAATGTAATTGCTGTGATCAGCTCCATTGCCAAGGAGTGTCGGGTGGGATTTAGCTAACTGACCTGCAGCAACTGATCAAAACCATGGAAGTACTAAATGGCAAAATAGTTTCATTTTTGTAGCTGTTATAATTTTATGGTCTTCGGCCACAAGTTAATCACAGCCAATTGCACAGAAGTGCTGATGTGGGGACATTACATATTAATGGAGTTGCTATTTTTAATGTTTCTCTGCAAGGTGCTGTTAAGACTTGGCTGTTGAGGAGGCTGGGGCAGCATGCTATGCAAATCTGTGGCGATCTGGAGCACGTCACACTGTCGTATGAAAATGTTTCATTCAGGCAACCACAGGAGAAGTAAAAAAGAAGCCAATCACTTGCCTTCTGAACACATGGAATAGACACGTATATCAATATAATCTCTACATGTGGGAGGATAACATGTTTCATGGTGAATCTGGTTTCTATAAGGCCGCAGCACATAGATGTAGTTAGTCTACAAAGATTAAGCCACTAGGTCATCAGCGGAACAAACAGAACATAAATGGAGGAGATGAGTGGTCCATTTTTCAATATTAAAAATACAGTGTATTCATCTGAGACTGATGAAGCGTGGCTCAAAAACACTCTGAATGTGGCCTGCAGAAGAACTTCACTATGAGCGTGGGTGATGACATGAACTGATAGTACTGAGTTGGATCGTTTCAGAAGATCTTTTTGGTAAGCTGAGCTTAGCATGACTGCAGGACACCAGAGCTGTGTGCCAGTCTCAGCCTGTAACCTCACACTTGTGACGTACTCATAGAGTGTCAGCAAATGAACACGCTGTCAGGAGCACCTGTTGTATGAAAAGGAGTCCCAGAAGGCTGGACATTCTTCAAGGAGGAAATCCCAAATGCGCAGGAGCAGGCCATCCCCATGTGCCAAAAGATGAGCTGGCAGGGAAGAAGACTATCCTGGCTGAACAGAGATCTTTGTCTGGAACTCAGGAAAACAGACACCTGTGGAAGAAGGGGCAGGCAACTCAGGCGGACTACAAGGACGTTGTGAGGTTATGCAGGGAGAAAATGACAAGTGCCAAAGTCCAGCTAGGCTTTCATCTAGCATCTGCCGTAAAAGACAATAAACAAGGTCTCTCTAAATCCATTAACAACAAAAAGAGGGCTAAGTAGAATCTCCATCCTCTGTTGGATGCGGGGGGAAACATAGTGACAAAGGGTGAGGAAAGGGCTGAGGTATTTAATGCCTGCTTTGCCTGCGTCTTGAAGTAAGATTAGCTGTTCTCGAGGTACCCAGACCCCTGAGCTGGAAGGTAAGCATGGCGAGCAGAATGAAGCCCCCAGAATCAAGAAATGGTTAGCCACCTGCTACACCACCCAGATCCACCCAAGGGTACAGAGGGAGCTGGCAGAGGTGCTCACCACGACACTTTCCATCATCTATCAGCAGTCCTGGCCAGTCAGGGAAGTCCCATTTGACTGGAGGTTAGCAAACATGACACCCATCCACAAGAAGGGCCGGAAGAAGGATCTGGGGAGCTACAGGCCTCTTGGTGAGCTTTTGACACTGTTGCCCACAGCATTCTCCTGGAGAAACTTGGACAGGTGTACAGTTTGCTGGGTAAAAAACTGACTGGATGGCCAGGCCCAAAGAGTGGTGGTGAATGGAGTTAAATCCAGCTGGCAGCTGTTCTCAAGTGGTGTTCCCCAGGGCTCAGTAGTGAGGCCAGTTCTGTTTAATATCTTTATCAATGATCTAGATGAGGAGATCAAGTGCACCCCCAGGAATTTTGCAGATGACACCAAGTTGGGTGTGAGTGTTGACCTGCTTGAGGGTAGGAAGGCTCTATAGAGGGACCTGGACACACTGGATCAATGGGCCAAGGCCAGCTGTATGAGATTCAACAAGGCCAAGAGCCATGTCCTGCACTTGGGTCACAGCAACCCCGTGCAACACTACAGGCTTGGGGAAGAGTGGCTGGAAAGCTGCCTGGTAGAAAAGGACCTGGGGGTAATGGTCTGCAGCCAGCCAAACATGAGCCAGCAGTGTGTCCGGGTAGTCAAGAAGGCCAACTGCATCCTGGCTTGTATCAGGCACAGTGTAGCCAGCAGGAGTATGGAGGTGATCGTGCCCCTGTACTTGGCACTGGTGATGCTGCACCTCGAGTACTGTGTTCAGCTTTGGGCCCCTCACTACAAGAAAGACATGGAGGTGCTGCAGTGTGTCCAAAGTAGGGCAATGAGGCTGCTGAAGGGGCTAGAACACAAGTCTTATGAGGAGCAGCTGAGTGAAATGGGATTGTTGAGTCTGGAGAAAAGGAGGCTGAGGGGAGACCTCGCTCTCTCCAACTACCTGAAAGGAGGTTGTAGCGAGGCAGGTGTGGGTCTCTTCTCCCAAGCAACAAGTGATAGGACAAGAGGAAATCACCTGAAGTTGCACCAGGGGAGTTTTAGATTGGGTATTAGGAAAAATTTCTTTACCAAAAGGGTTGTCAATTACTGGAACAGTTCCTTGCCCAGGGAAGTGGTGGAGTCACCACCCATGTAGGTATGGGACATGGTTTAGTGATAGACTTGACAGCGTTAGGTTTGCAGTTGGACTTGATGATCTTAAAGATCTTTTTCAACCTAACTGAATCTATGATTCTAAGATACAGACACATGCAACCTTTTTCTTAACCCTTCAACTTTAAAATCATTGCCCGAACTGCTCAACCAGATGAGGTCTTCTAAATGAATCAGTGGAGAACATGCCTTGATCTGCCAGGTAAATGGCTTTTCCAACTACCATTAAACAACAGTTAGCAATTTCAAGAAATTTTAAACATTGCATACACTGATATCTATACTGCACACACTGAAATAGTCTGACAGTTCTCCAGTACGTTTTCTATTACCTGAACCAAGGCTTATTCAGCTAAGAAATCTAAGCAATAGGATTTGGACTGGAATTGCAGCATTACAACCTATTTCAGAGTACTACATGTGCTAAGTTCAGTACACTTCATGACAATGTTGGAGACCGAATTTGCCCTATGCAGCTTGCCTAACAATATGGGGGAAAAAAAAGTTTTCTTGTACCTTGAGAATGTCCAGCTAAATAACAAAAACTGCATTTGTTTGTTTCTATTATACGCCTTATAATGGATTATCTTAGAATAAAATATCTTTGCTGCCAAAGATAACATCTGATTATATCCATCAGCTCCCAGTGTTCTCCATTACCCTGAGATATGCTACTAGAAAAAAACACACAAAGTGTGCCAATAGGGTGTTCTGCTCCCTTTGCAAGCAGCTGGGCAAGGGTATGCCAATGGATATTTCCAAGTGAAAAAACAATTTAATACTATAAAATTAAATCCTATTACTAAATCCAGTACATTTTTATTATTAGTTATTTAAATTTATGGGTATATGCAGTGTCAACACACCATGAAATGAAGGAATTACCAATTTCCAGCATGAATTACTTGATAAAAGGGACTGCATTAAATGCAGAGTTGTTGAATAAATCAGTAATGCTATAGTGGTTAATTACAAAGTTACATAAAGGAAGAAAACCTGAAGTATTTTACAGTGTATTAAACTTGCAATTGCTTCCTAAGTGGCTAACAGACAATATTAGTAAACACAATACATTTCATAGTGGACTGCAGGAAATGCTTTAATGTCTTTAAAAACTATAGTTTAAGGCCAGTTCCATATTGCTTAACAATCAGGCTACAAAACATCGCAAACTACACTTAGCTTTCTCTTAGTACTTTCCATTAGTAGATTGCAAGTGCAGCATAAAAGAAGACTCTATAATTATGCTTATTTTACTGATGAGGTGAAAGATGCACGGGGAGAAGTAATGTAGCCAGTGACATTTGACAGGGTAATTGCAGACTGAGTTGTCTCACTCTGTCCCCCCAAGTCTCAGGCAACTGTCATGGCCAGTCTCACAGTGATTTTGACATAATTTTCCACATTTCTTATTTTTTCAAGCACAATTTAAAAATATTGTAGTGGACATGTTAAGTTTTAATGACAGCCACAGACAGCTGCAATTTCCCTCAGTAAAATACATGATTAATTAGTAAAACACAGTATGCAGTATACGTCCAGAGTGACTTATCCCTATTGCTAATCCTAGCAATTAGCTTCAATTTCTAAAGCTCCACAGCCTGCACGGTGTTTTGCAGAGCTGTGAAACAAGCATGGGCATGCACCGAATAATTTAAATTCCTAATTACACAAACATACAGACAATGCATCTTAATTTTCTAGATTAGTAACCAGTAAGGTCACTTATGATAGCCCCATAAAAATATTTAAAAGTAGAATTATGTAGTTGATAACTTATACATTTTGTAAAGAGTACAGGGAAAATGTGACCCATAGAAATAAGCCTAAACATGAGCAAGATTTTCTTTTTACTGGGACATTCAGTAAAATTAATCAACAAGCTCAACATCCAAAGTTTGATGAAAAACCCATTACCACTGACTAAATGAATTCCCTCCCAAAATAACTGTACTTTTTCACTATGTTTATTTCAGCATAAAGACCCTGTCCTGCCAGGCACAAAACAAAGCCTTATGAGTTTTCCTCTTATGTCTCTGCCTGAAACATTCTACCAACAATTTCAACAAAGGCAAAGCCCTTAAATGTCCTTTCCATTAGCCAGCCTTTGACATGGCCTCAGTTAGCTATAACTCAAACCATAAAAAAGTTAATAGATGGAAATAATTTCAGTCTCATCCAGAAGAGTACAGGAATGGCCATATATTGTTTTGGAAACAGGCATTATATTAATTCATTATTTTTCATAGTAATAAGTGAGGAAGAAGGTACAGTCTAATTTTTAGACGTTCATTGACTATACGCAATCAATTAATGGCCAGAAATGTAAGAAAACACAGAAAATATACCTCAGCATATGGAGGAGAAAAGATGACACAGATTCTATGTTAAAGACCAGTTCAGAGCAGAAAGGCCTGTCTGAAGTTAGAAAGTGAAGAATCCATTTCTTAGGAGAGGGCAAATGTACCGATTTCATCCATTCAATTCCCCATTTCCTTGTCTGCTTTTCTTTTTGAATGAAAGGAGTTATTATGGAGAAAAAGGTCAACATCAAGTAGACTTTGAGGGGAAAAAACAGTTCCACGAACACCAGTGAGACAGAGGGAATAGTGACACCAAGAACTACTGACAAATCACAGACAGGCTACATGACAGCTTGTATTGCCTTCTATGATGAAGTGGCTTTTATCAAGCTGCCTGTGTTGCTATGCTCTGGTAATGCTTTTTCATGAAACTTTGCAGCCCACAAGTCTTGGTTGCTCCATTTATTGCACATTTGCCTGTCAGAAATACAGCATGCATGCGAAAAAGCTCTCAAACAGATTCAGACATACTTTTTGGACCGATTTTTGGTGGACCGCCTGGTTTCCTCATGTGCCAGGGTCCTCCAGACTACCTTCAGCTTTGTTCAAGGAGATACTCAAAACATGAGGGGACAATCTGCCCTATGAGACTTGCATGGTCAAAGCTACAAAGAATTATTAGTAGACATTTTCAAGGCTTCTTCACTGAAAGTGAAATGGTAATTAATTCTCTTAATTGAATGATCATTCATTAATCTTTTACTAAATGCATTACCTAATAACATTCTCAATCTTGAAAGTTACTGCCATGTTTTCCATTTCTATTTTCATGATAAGACTAATAACAAGCTAAACTCATGGCTTTATAAATCTGGAGCACAGCACAGCATATATTTTATGCAGTTTTTCCATTTCTTCAATTACAAGCAACTGCAACAAAAAAAAATAGCATATTGTACTTGCTAGTATTACATTTTGGCAGATCATAATTAAATTGTTCCTTAGAAGCAGTGCTCAGTGCTTAAGAAGAAGGATTATATTGAATAACAGGGCTAATATTTTAACTCAATTAACATGTTATTTTTCAATAAAGCGGTGTACACTACTGTAATTTCTTCTATGGGTAACATCAGCTATAGAACAGAAATACTGCAGCTTTTTTTCTTATAACTGATGTGTAATTTTTCCTATGTTAATTGTATGCTTTGTATATTTTTTAAAGTGGATGAAAACATGTGACATATTACTATTTCTATAAATAAATATACTTATTTCATACTGTTAGAGGCATAAAATATTTCACTTGTATACCATATAAGCCTGCCAGAGACTACATTGGACTACATCTAAAAATACTTGAGCATTCCATGGTAAGGAAACAATTTTTTTTTTACATCTTTTAATTCTGTACTGTTGTGAGCTTGATTTATAATATTCGTTGGGGTGGAAGTGATTTTTCCATGAAGAAATTACGTCTAGTAACAAGGGAAGTAAGGTACCTTCTCCATGGAAACTGCCTGCCAAATATGGTCAGATGACTTATCAGATTCTTCAACACAATATTTCAATTTGATAGAATTCTATTTTCCTGGAATCCTTCACTAATAATTTAAAAGTGACATAAATGTATAAATGTCTGTATTTCTGAAGATAATGAAGTTGTGTCATTCCAATATCAGTTTGTAATATATTTCAAGGTCATCTTCTCTTTGGTTGTTCAAGCTAGCTGCTTATGTTCTTTTAAATCACATTCCGGATTTGGTTTAATTCTGAATATTTTAATGTGTTTTAAAGACTGTGAATATTTTGTTGTTACTGCTCTTTCACTCTTCTGAAATTATACCATGGATGATGCCCACTGTATAGTGGATGGGTTTGTTAACTCTTTATGGAGATATGAAAACTGTGTAATTTAACAATGACCTTGAAAGGTAATTTTTTGTTTCAAGAACTAGTACATGTATTTGTATCAGCAGAACTTGAATATTGTACTACATATCAAACAGCTATTTCTCACATGGAGCTACTAAAATGTACACTCCCATACCATTTTACAGCATTCTCCATAACTTGTCTATCACTGAAATAATACAACTCATTAATAAAGAAAATAAAAATAACAAAGTAGCAAAAGTTTTCAGTAATCATCAGATTGGTCATTTCGTTCTAGCTGTGTAAGAGATTTGTTTAGCTGTGTACGAGAACAATGTGTACTACTACCAGGATATTCCATCTCAAAGGTGCTGAAAAATAGGGAGGTAAATTACAGCACATATATATGTGCATCACATATAACATCCAACTGCAGAAACAGAAATAGGTCATTTTGAGTTCATACAGAACGTAAGACAAAAAGAAAAGGACAGAACCAGACTGTGTTACAGCCAGATGGGGAGACGGAAATTATATGGTACAAAGGAACACGTAAATAAAAGACTAAATGATTAATATGACAAAATAAAATCAGTATGAGTTACATAAGGAGGTATTAGTAACTGGACATGAAATTCCAGCCAGTTGCAGGAAATACCTTGTGTTCCTTTCATGGAGATCACCTGGTGAATGTTTTTAAAGATGAAGTACTATAAGGTAAAACGTATCGCCAAACAGAAAATCACAGCAGATTGTTACACAAGTTTAATGAAATTTGGTAAGCCAAAAATAAAATGCTCATGCTTACCATCATGGTAAGAAAGAACATTTCTGAGCAAAACTCAGAATTATTCACACTAGAAGAAACACAGCATGCTGCCAATATTACCAGATGAATGTTACAACTGCTATGTCATGTAATATTATAATTCTTATTATTCATTTCCATATATAAAAGGATTACAAATCCTTCTCAGTGGACAATAACCTTTAAATTCACTCAGTATTCTGACATTATATAAGCAGGAATGATTTCAACTCCAAAGTCATCAAAAACTTTTTGCCAAGGACACCAACCTGTGCAGTCGACATGCTGAAGGGAAGGGATGCCATCCCAAGGGACCTTGTCGAACCTCATGAAGTTCAACAAAGCCAAGTGCAAAGTCCTGCACATGGGTTGGGCAATCCCAAGCACAAATACAGGCTGGACGGAGGATGGATTGAGAGACCAGCCCTGAGGAGCAGGATTTGGGGGTGCTAGTTGGTTAGAAGCTCAACATGACCACACAATGTGCGCTCACAGCCCAGAAGGAAAATGGTATCCTGGGCTGCAGCCAAAGAAGCGTGGCCAGCAGGTTGAGGGAGGTGATTCTGCCCCTCTACTCTGCTCTGGTGAGACCCCACCTGGAGTCCTGCATCCAGTTCTGAAGTCCTCAGCACAGGAAAGACATGGACCTGTTGGAGTGGGTCCAGAGGAGGGCCACAAAAGTGATCAGAGGGCTGGAGCACCTCTCCTATGAGGAAAGGCTGAGAGAGTTTGGGTTGTTCAGCCTGGAGAAGAGAAGGCTCCGGGGAGACCTTATTGCGGCCTTCCAGTACCTGAAGGGGGCCTACAAGAAAGCTGGAGAGGGACTTTGGACAAGGGGTAATGGCTTTAAACTAAAAGAGAGTAGGTTTAGATTACATATAAGGAAGAAATTCTTCACTATGAGTGTGGTGAGACACTGGAGCAAGTTGCCCAGAGAAGTTGTGGATGCTCCCTTAGTGGAAGTGTTCAAGGCCAGGTTGGAGAGTGCTTTGAGCAACCTGGTCTAGTGGAAGGTGTCCCTGCTCATGGCAGGGGGGGTTGGAACTGGATGATGTTTAAGCTCCCTTCCAACCCAAACCATTCTACAATTCTAAAACAGCAGTTCATTAAGAAGCCAAATAGCATACATCAAGTTTTTAGTGAACTGAAGGAAACTGGAAGGCTTGAGGCTTGCCATCCAACACAAACAATCTATTTAGGAAGACTAATGGACAATTACTATGGCTGAACCTTTGACAAACTTTCTCAGACAGAACAATTGATTCAATTTAGATACAGATGATCAGTAAGTAAGCAGTAAACAAACCAAACTTGCTGAAGCCTTGCTTTGGTATTTACATGTCTCGGTTAAGTGACTAGCACTTCATCATACAATGATTTTGCAACAAGGGAAATTCTGATTCTGCCTTAGGGAAAAAAATTATAATGCTGTAGTCAAACATTGGAATGGCTGCCCAGATACAATGGGGAAACCCCATTAAGGTATCAAAAACTTGAGTGGACAAGGACCCGAGCAACCTGTTCTGTGCTGGCCTTGCTTTGAGTAGAGGGGTTGGACCTCCAGAGAGCCCTCTGAAACAAAATTATTTTGTGATTCTATGAACTTTATAGATAAAAAACAAACAAGAAATTATCTTTTTTGTAGATCTCAAAGAAGATACATGCTGCAGTTCACTAACACGAAGATGAAAGCTTGTCAGAAATGTATCTGAGTCAAAGCTCCACAGCTGGGAAGCATTAAAAAAAAAAAAAAAAACAATAATAATTTGATTTTTTTCTAAAATCCTAAAGGGAACTGGATGCAAAATAAAATTTTGAAAGCAACACCAGCATTCCACGGGGGAAGCAGGAGAATATAGCAGGACAGGACAACCGAGGACTCTTGAAATTGTTAGAATCGCGTAAGAAACCTGATGTGAGCCATCATTTACAAACCCAAATTAGTAACCTTTAATTTTAGTACTGTTATTTAAGAGAACAATTTTTCCTTTGCATCTCTCCTCTGAATAAATTTCATGCAACTTCATACTGATTAACAAATGTAGTAAGAAAACTGAAAAGCTCTAAAATACTAGAGGAAAACAATACAATTTATTTTGATCTAAAGCAGTTCATCTCCCCTGTCCCCTTTTTGGTAAAAGCTCAAGGGAAGCTTTATACTCTGCACACCAAGATGGCAGTATCAATTAAATTCTGCTATAGTATAAATTTTCTGACCTCCACCATGTTGAGGCACTACTACTTATACTTCTGCATCAATTCCATATATTCATGACATATTAAAAGACATCAAGTCCATAAACTTTTCTGACCCTTTTCTGCTGCTTAGCTCATTAATGCTGAAAGCTATTAATTTAACAAATGATTGGGCGATTACCTCTTGAAGAATCCGCTTCATTTTCAGAAGCAATGTCTTTACAGCCGTGCAATCTTGCAGCATCAATCTGAAAGGCAAAGATTCAATGCCTCCACCTTCTTCCAGTCCAGTAAAAGGCCACTCCACGGATGGGCTGCCAGCCAGCTGGCTAACTCGAGGGTACCTGACTTCTCCTTGGTCTACCTCCTTCGAGAGCTTCAGAGATAGGTTCCTTGCAGGAGAAAACAGAAAGATCAACACAGAAATATGAAAAAGAATTCAATAATTTTTGGCTTTTAGTTTCTTTGAGTTTAAAGACACATTATACATTCACTTTTTGAGCCTGCTAGCATGAATGGCCTTTATAATGTACATATAGTCAAACGGTGTTAGCAATAAAATATGCATTTATAAATGTACTCTTTTCTACAGGAACTGAAACCATGCTTTATCCTACACCTTTCAAAAGAAAGCCATTTTCTTAAAACAAAATATCCTATGGGCAAAACTGCTATGGGTCTATTTTATTTCAGTTCACCTTTATGAAAATATGACTGTCATACACTTTCGAAAGCTAAATCACGTTCTTCCATATGCTTTGACTTAGCACTCAAAAAGAAAAGAAAACCACCAAAGCAAATACTCCATTCTGGGCTGGCCCAGTGACATAAGATGAAGCTGCTATTCTATAAAACGGAATTTGAAAATCTATTAATCTGTACTCACTCTGAAGTTTAGTTACCATTGAAACTATTTAAGCAGAACATGAAACAAAACAACATTAAGTTGTTCTTGAGGTTCCATTAAAGACAACAGAAAGATTCGGAAAGATTTTAATGGACTTTGGAGGTAATGGAATACCATTATTTTGCTGCATACATACTACATTCCTTTAATATCAGAGCAAGTTACCTATAAGACTTTGCCATGCTGGAACAAGTCCAGCGAAGACCAACAAGATGGTGAGGAGGTTGGAGTGCACAATAAGTGTGGAAAGGCTAAGGGAGCCAGCTTTGCTTAGTCTTCCGAAGAGAAAGCAAATGGCATCTCATTGCTGACCAGAGCAATGTCCCCACTGGGATGACTGGGATGAGATGATGGGACCAGACTATCCTAAGGGATGCACAGCAATTGGATGAAAGGCAATGGACAGAAGCTAGAATACAGGCCATTATGACCAGATACAAGAACTTCATTTACTTCTTACCAAGAAGGTGGTCAAACAAAGGAACAGGGCCTCAGAGATTATATGGGACACCCATCCTTGGAGATACTCACAACATGACAGGGCAAGCCCCTGAGTAACCTGCTCTAATTGGACCTGCTTTGAGCAAGGGCTTGGAACAGAGACTTGCAGAGATCCCTTCCCACCTGTGTGATTCTGTGATCTAGAGGTCATAGATTCAACCAGCTGAAATCAGCTACAAGCAGACAAAAGATTAATAGTAGAAAAACAATCTAAATAGAGATTAACTTGACATTTTGATGGAACAGAATGTAACTAAAAACACTACGGATTTTTCTGGCATCAAAGCATTTACAACATTAACGTTGCACCTATTTTCTCTTCAACCAGCAGGGAAAAAAGGACAAATCTGAATGGAGAGTAAATCTGAGAATGTGGCTGCACTGTGTAATATTGTTGTATTAATTACCACTAAATTACAAAAGTGTTGTAACAGCAATACATGACATCCACATTCATAGTAAATTAATTTACTGCAACTAACGATGTTAGCATAAGTAGTGAAGAAAATAACAATTATTATTCATTTAATGTATAGTTCCAATTTTCTGTTCCGTTTGAATTTTCATGCAACACAAAACTGATTCTGAATTTTAAGCACGGTCATATTTTGGATGTACAAAGAATATTTTTGCTTGAGAAATTTTTTTTAGTTAACTTTAGTTTCATAGGAACCACATTCAAAAAGGAATTAATGTAATTTCTCAAGACATGCAATTCCCAATGCCATACTAACAAACTGGAAATGAGGCTACTAGAATTACCTTTTACAGATGGTTCATTTTTATATTTTGCAATGTGCAGTAGGGACAACATGTTAGATCAAGAAATGCACCAGAGGTCACTGATATGGCCATATGCTCATGATGACCAATGGAACTAAAATTTTCTAATCTAGGTTTTTCAAGACTTTCATAAAACAATTAGTCTGTTTTAATTTTTAAATACAATGAAACAACTTTGTGAGTAGAATATTCTGCATCCTTTAAAATAATAATCTGAGGTGGATGGTAAAGGTACTTTTGACTGAAAGATATAAGCCACTGCTGATTCATAGCCTTTCTTAAGGAAGCCTCAGATATAAATCATGGAAAAAAAAAACCAACTTTTAAGTTTCGTAACATAGGCCACTTTTAAGGTTTTATAAAAGAAGCCATGTTCAAACTACTGTAATCTACACTTTTGTAGGGTTTAACTAGCCAGAAAAGCACATTATTTAAATTGAGTCAGACGCAAGAACAAAGTCCTCTTTTTTCCTGTCCAGTGCCTGCAGGCTGGGAGACAAATCATTCCTTAGAATAATAATTATTCCTCTGCACGTTCACTTCATGAGTCCCATCGAAGTTTCATCTTCCTCATGCTCCTGAAGAGGCATCTTACGTGGGTAACATCCTGACACTGAGAAAGGACCAACTAAAGATGTAATGCCTCCCAGAAGGAGTCTTTTACAGCACATTACCGGCGAGAAGAACCTGGCACCAACAGCAGTACTCTGCTGCCCCAGTGACAAGGAAACAAGCAGTACTCTTGGAAAACTATTATCCTCTCTTGCATGCAAGAGACACAGTGTTTATGTATAACCTATAAATGTACTGGAAATACAGCAAAACTTATTTTGCACTGAAAAAAATACTTCAATGACTTCAACAGGCTTTACGTTGACATCACACTGCTAAAACACACAAAATTACCATCTTTTCAAATCCAGAAGCTTGTAATAAAGTATGAAAAGCACCGTAATAACATATCAGCACTCACTGTCGTAAGAGTTTAAACTCTAAATTGCTACTGGAAAATGGTGACTCAGAGTTGGTACACAGTGAGCATTCAGATCATACAGTACCTCTGAACCGTCTGAAAAGAATGTAACTGATCTGTGACAGAAAAAACTCTTCACTGTCTGATACAACTCCTTCTAATTGAGGCAGGAAAAAGTTCATTTTAAGTTCATTACAGAACTGATATTTCGTCAAAATCTTTATTAACATTGTCCAGGTGGTCTATTACAGTATTATTACGGTAATCCACTGCAATTCATCTCAAAACAGCAGTAGAGATTTAGCAAGATAAAAAAAAAATCTTACTAAAATTAGAAGATTGCCCTTCCTACTAAAACACCTCTTTGCCTCTGAAGTTGGAACAGAGGCTGGTTCATTGACTGGTAATACAGGAGCTCCTTACAGGTGGCCAGCCTCTTCCACCTTCCAAAGACGTGCTTAACGTAATAAAAACATTTCACAGGCAAATATTATCTGTGACAAACTTCTGAAACTATGGATAAAAAGCCTCAAAAGGTCTGTTTTAATGACTAAAGACAACGTATTTCATTTAAATGACCATATTAATTCTATAATATTATGAACATAAAGTATTTCAGTAATTTGGTCACTTTTAAATATATGGCTCCTGTCTGACCTCTAAATTGCCTGACATACACACAAATTTAGGCTATGTCCCTAATTTAATAAAACCATGCCTGAAAATGTTCCTGGTTACTGGAATTCAGTCAGAGTTAAAGCACTTTTCAAATGGCTTGACCCAAAACAGCTATTGCTCTTTCAAACAATTTTCTGGCGTGGTTTGGATGTCAGTACAGGCAAATTGGATGGGACTGCTCCATTCTGGAGGATTTCAGTGGTGCAGATGTGCACTAAAGAACCATTCCGTGTAGATGTCACCTCAAACCTCTGAGCATGCCTACGGAGCCATGAAGCTCCAAACTTGGGATATGCAACTCAGCCAGACTCCTAAGCAAGTGAAGAGCCAGCCTGTTTTGAAATGTCCACGATGAACCGTGGATGCAGTGGCAAATCACAGCTCAGAAGAGTGGTAGGAAGCTGCTCTTCATTTTCTCCCGGGTATTACAGACTTCACTTCCCAGGTAACAAGTGGTTTTCATATTCTGTTTGATGAAGTTCAGACAAAGTCTGATAGGTGGCATACTTAAAGCTCTGCCCAATCCTCTAGATCAATGTCAAAAGGAAACAGGGCAATTCAAGCTGCTCAAGTGGTATCAACCTAAATCCTGTGGAATACTATACAGCTGCATGTTACATCTAAAGGGACAACAGATGACAACAGAGAAAAGCAAGTATAATGTCAGTAGAATTACTGTCATCATAAGGTCTGAAAATCCACAGAAAATTTGATACAAATTTGTAGATGTTAAATAGGGTGAACACGTGTGCAACTTGATGCTACTTTGAGCCCGCTGGCTTGTTTCCATTATATCTGGACATATCCACTGAACGCTATGAATATATTTCCTAATTTCTAATGGATACAAAAATCAGAAGCTACAATATCCACATTTAGCAAAATGGTAGTGCCATTAAGACAGAGTTCTATTTCAAAAGCAATCTTTATTGAAATAGCATTAAAATAATCAATCGGTGGCTTTTCACATTTTAATAGCCTCCATAAATCCAATGCAACTGCATGTTAAGTGAGGAAGAGGCACAACTGTGCAGCTTCTATCAAAGCTTCCTTCCCTTAAGAAGGTAGAACAACTTTCTTATTCCAAAGTATCCTTAAAGGGTTTTACTGAAAAAAAAGAAAAAAAAAAAGGATGCAAAGGTTTGCAACTTGAGCTAGTTTGAGTTATTCTTCCCTTCTTAGTACTTCTCAGATGAAAGATTTGAAGAGCTTATGGTAATTTGAACGACACTTACATAAAGATCCTCCGATTATGTGGAGTTTAATCTTCTTAGTTTTCACCAGCAGTGCTTAAGATGTTGCTACAGCAGAATTAGCCTAAAGTAATACAACTGGTCCCATACAGTCTGCACTTCTTGATACCATCTTAACAGAAGAGAACCCATGTAACGCTGTGGGCATCAGGAAGTCTCTGCCAGCAGAGTAGAAGACCCCAGCTTCTGTGGGAAGAGCTGAACATAGCTTCTTTCTTCCTTGAGGGCATATCTTCTAAAGCAGGGACTTTTTCTAGTCTTAAATCACTTATTTTCAGTGTTTGAGTGTGCAACTGTACGTGTATATATACTCACATATAAATACATTATGTGTATATATATATTTTTATATATGTATAGTTATAAAATTCATACGCACACTTATGTATAAATGTATATAAATTTGATCTTCAGAAAAATTTCAGCAACAAACCTCTCTTATTTGTTCATAACTTGGTGTACCAGGAAACCGATGTCCTTTTACACTAGAAAAATGCTATTAGCTCCATACACAGGTTATATCAGACATGACACTGAAATCCTCTTTCATACAAATCAGGTTAGTCTTCAATCCACACTATTTTATCCTATCCAGAGCTTCCTTTTTCTTCACCAACAGCAAATACCTGAAAGGGATCTTTTTTTAGAAAAATCACCAATTACTATTTTGAGAAAGGTCCCTTAGTTATGGACCACAGAAGACATAAAAGAACAATTGCTTCTGATTTTTAGAGAAAAATCTGCCTAACTCAAACACTTCCAAAATTCAGTACAAAGCACTCTGTGGCTCTCTTACAGTGATGTACACTACAGGCAATTCCTACAATCATGCCAGACTGAATCTTAATCTCTGAGTAATCTCTTACTAATCTCACTTGAGACATGTTCTATGTTTATGGTCACAACTGAAATACATGGATTCGTTCTGGAAAAAAGAAAGGCTTTTCCCCTAATTCAGTAGAACTGGGTCACAGACTTTCAAAAGCATGTTGCTAAATATTCCAGAAGGCATATCAAATAATTTACTGCTAGGTGCCTAAATATTCTCAAACTCTGGTGAAGGAGGATAAAAATTGCCACACTCCTCACTCAGTTCTGAAAAGGCAGACTTTGCAATACTGAGAAGATAAAAAGGTAACCAGAACATAAACACTTGGCTAATTACCCATATTGGCATTCTTTGGCATCAAAATTTATACCTCTACCTCACACAATTTCTCAATGGTACTTCTGTTCTACCAGAGAATGCTTCAAAAGAGGCAACATCTCACAATACTAAACCACACCATGTCATAAGGTAGAGATTGCTTGACATATCACAGCTTTTAGACCTATGTATCATTTATTAGTAACTCTGATGCTATGATTTTTCAAGGTCAGCCTTTCAGAAAAATGATGTTTGGTGTCTGTTGCTATTAAACTATGCACCCACACACAAATGTGCACGCAAACTCTAATGGCTAGTGCCGCTATAAGTTAAGAGACTGTCAGCCTTTTCCATTACAATCCCTTGTCTTTCAAAGGTTTATATCGCAGCCATACAGATTTCCTTTGGGCTAGAACCTGGTGATCATGAAATATGGAATCAAATTAAAAAAAAAAAAAAAGGTGAAAAAAGTCCTCCATTTTTCAGCTGCTGGCAAAGTACAGCTGCTAAGGGCATTTCAAGCACTTCTTTCCTTTCTCTAAATTCTACAGGAGTAGAGAGTTCTGTTTATATCCCCTGATCTAGCACACAAAAACACAACACTTGAGATTTCAGTTCTTTTATTCCTCCTGGAATCTATTAAGAAAATTTAAATGTGATACAAATAATATAATGTAACGCCATACAGTAATCAGATAACGTCCAAAAAAATAGCTACTTGGAAAAGACCCATGGGGCTTATTCAATTTTAAGTGGTAACAGTGCAGTAGTAAATAAAAGATTACAGACAAACCAGGAAAAGTAAAAGACGCTGGCTGGCCATTGAGAGGTCGGAAGAGTTTGTGTCTATTTAATCATGTTTTTTTCCCAAAAAATTCAGCAAAGGATTATTCTTGAAGCTATTTTACAACTGGTATACAAAATGTAGAGTGCAGTTTAATTACGCACTACAGCCAGCAGTTACTCACATTACATCTCTGGTTGGGATATAAACAAAAGAAGGCTTGCCTTTTATTTCGACAAAGGATAAATCTACCAGCAGTCATTGCAGCCTTTGTAAACACTACGTACTTCTGACTGCACCTTGCCTCAGTACACCTAAAGGCTAAAGGCAATTGGTATCCTCTCCAAGTCTCACTCCAAAAGCACTCCATGGAGCTGACCAACTCAGCTGACCAGGACTAAAACAACAAAATTTTGATCTAATCTCTTCAAGAACACAGGCATTCAACCATGCCCAGCAAACTTTATAGTATTGGGAGAAAGGAGAAAAATAAATCTGTTTTGCCACTGTCACCTTCTAGACCAAAGCAACATTTCTCCTCACCTTTGTTCTCTGCTCTAAATGCTCGAGTCTTGCTTTTAGAAATTGTGTAAATGGAACATCAAACTTTCAAGCTCTTATGAGGACAAAAGATGTTTAAAAAAGCTGGAAAATCATGATGGACATTGGCTAGGACGATTGCCTTCCAAGAAGTACAAGAAGTGCATGCCTTTCATTCAGCTACCAAACTAGTTCTCTTACTTAAAAAAAAAAAATACTTCCTACTGCAGGTCAGCATTTTTTGCTGCCAAGGCTTTTCAAAATTCTGCTCAAAATTATGCATATTTCAAACAAAAATAATAAATAAATAAATAAGCAAACAAACAATATTAAAAAAAGATTTGAAGTATTTTCTGTGCTTGGTAAGAAGCTACAGAACTGTTAGCATAGGCTTCAGCAGGAAGACAAGTATGTTAACACGTAAGGTTAAATCCACTAAAGATAGCAGGGTTTGCAACCAATAGTTGCTTAATGCTTGGCAGAATTCACAGACATGAATAAGACTGGTAAGATGGACTTCAAATGGGAACAGAAAAATAAGTGGAAAATTCATATACTTTATAAAGGAGACAAGCCACTCAATTCCAAGTGTTGTCTGACTAGATCTTTAAATATTTGGGAAGCACCTAACCATATTATTAGTGTGTAAACCAAGATACAATCTTTCCATGAAGCTATTAACCATTAAGAACACTTATGTGAAGAAAGCAGGTAATTCATTATACCTCGTGTTGGCTGAGAGGTTCAGCTGAGATGCATAACAGTCAGTTTTAAGGGTCTCTGTTTTAGTTTCGGCTGCCGCCAGCAACAAAAGCGTCACGCGGCCGCCCCTCCCCCCGCCGGCGTGCGGAGGAGAATGAAAAGAAAGAGGCAGAAACTGGTGGGTCGGGATAAGGGCAGTTTAACAGAACAGCAAACAGAGGGAAACAGGAACAACAAC
>Ga0065711_1034713_pt1 | contig 23349 bp, 13 predicted proteins | sample Hoacrofraction12_FD_59098 | JGI IMG/M metagenome (GOLD analysis project Ga0065711, IMG submission 59098) | Hoatzin crop microbial communities from Cojedes, Venezuela - Epithelial fraction 12 v2 (version 2) | ecosystem: Host-associated > Birds > Digestive system > Esophagus > Crop | place...
TAGTAACTGTGTCTCTTCGGTGCACACGTTTGGAGGAGAGATCCCCCGTGTGCCCGGCGCCGTAATAAAGAATACCTGCTTAATAGTCTGCTGACTATTGAGTCTTCAATTCCGGCTTTTCACGGCATCAACGGGTGTTTAGATCCTGTTTGAAGTCAGTCAGCAGGTAAAGTCACAATACAACAGCTATAATCCTCTGCTTGTTGCAATATGTATGCAAGATTTTCCTTGTGCCATAATAGCATGTTTGATTTCACTACAATAATATTTTCTAAGTCAGTCTGAAAGCAGAGGGTCCAGACAAAGTCTTGGGATTAAATCTTCAACACACACCTTGTGTAGTTTTACACTCTACAGTATATTGACTCAGGCTCTGTAGTATTATAAAAAGTAGAAAAACCGCACTTCCTAAAGACTAACATTTTGTCAGCATTAGAAGTGGTCAGCATTTATACACTTAAGTTTTAATGATTTTTAAAATTAAAGTTAGGAAATACTGCTTTCCCTTTGGTAAATTTAGACTATTGTGTTGAATTGTGTTTTACTGAATCTGTTACACGATATAGAACACACCGAGGAGGAATTAAGAGTCATAACACTGAGCACTAAACAAAGCGCAAGCATCTGCAAGGATGGGCTGAGTTAATAACAGTGCGGAGAGTCACCATGAGAGGGAGCACTTAGTGTCAATTTGTCAACTCCTTTTAACCGTAATTGGCAGGAGCCATTTCCTCCTCCCCCCCCTTTTTTTTTCTTCTACCAATCAATAACTGTAACAAGACCCAGTAGTTAATGCTTTGCAGGTGTTCTTTTGTAACAATATGAATTAGGTATTTAAATCCCTAATTGCTGTTTATTTCTTTGGCTTTCTGCATCAACAATTTTTTTTATGCTTTCCTTTTGCAGACTTTTTACTGCTTACTAAGCCATTTTTCTTTCTCACTTGACTGCCTCCCTTCTGTCCTTTCCTGTGTATGTGGTCATTTTTTCCACTCACTTATTATTCAAATTCAATGTTCACTAAATTTAAGCTGTGAAAATATGTATACTCTTATTGCAGCATTATTTGAGATGGTTAATGTGTTTCTTTATTAGCGCACTCAAAGAATTATGATGTTCTGTTTGATTTCATGTTGATTTGATTACAAAATCCGTCTAGGAACTGAGAGAAACCAGCAAAGAGTATATAGGCAGAGGCTGTTTCAAATAGGAATTAGGAGAGTACTAAAATATGCTTTAAAAATCACTCACCCACAAATATTGAAGATAGTCGGCATGTTTCCCACAACGTTCTCAGCATGTTTAGTCACCTAGTAAAGCACAGCATGGAGGAGGCAAATACAAGCACGAGCAAGGATTTCACCAATACCACTTGGATTTGGAACAACACTCAGATTTTCAACTTTAGGAGGGAAAAAGGGACCAGCCAGAAGGAGTGCATATTGCCAAGGAGAGAAATGAATTTGTGCTTTAAAAACGTCATCTTTCATTCTTCATCCACCTCAGCACTTGCTGTTTATTCTGCAAAAGTCTCAGATAACTACTGCTTTTCTCTAAAAAGAGTGGCTGAAAGGACCATCAGAAAGGCTACCAGCAGCAGAAGTCTGTTGCCACTGACTTCAGAGGAGCGGGAAGCCACAGCAGAGGAAGTCTGAGCTCTGATGGCACCTCTGACTGGCTGGGGGATCAGGTGAAGCAGCTACAAAGGGAACTGCACCTGGCAATGGATGATTTAAGGATGATTTATGGTCTGCCTGGCAGGAGCAGAGATCACTGTCTTGTCCACAGAATATCACTTACCTTACAGGGCACTTCATATGCTATTTCCCAATCCAGTAGCTCAAAACAACAGAGAAATATCTTACTTAACCATCACTCATGAGTGATACTTGCTAGTAGAGTGACTACCAGTTGCCCCTTTTTGGGCTGGCCATGCCATCACATTGAGTTAGAGGCACAACATTGTGACAGGGGAACTCCTATGTTAATAGAAACTGGGACCCAAAGGTTGCTGGAAAGACCAAAAATAATCTGCTCGCACCTCCACCTCTCTCTTTATGCCAAGTCTACACAGACCCAGCTGACAGTATGTCTATGTTAGCTGTATGGAAGCGCTGTAACCAGAAACAAGATCCACCTTAGATTAACAGTTAATTATTCCCCTGTCATTGCCTAAATGACGACATGCTTCAGGTGAGTACCATGGCATTTTTCAGCAATCTTTTAAGAGAAAATTATCTTTTTTTTCTTAACTTGTCTGTTTCTGATGACATATATCAGGATGGATGTTGAGAAAAAGATTATTTAATAATCTTTACCTTCCCAGGCTAGCTACTAAAGGCCTTTAAAATAATAATAAAAAAGAGGTATGTATAACTTGAAGATACTTTGGCAATTTTACAAGTAGAACAAACACATCTTTGTACATGGCTTAAATACATACCCACACCAATCACATGCCACTATTCTTCCCCTGCTGCAGTAACTGATAATGTGCCAAAGATGACTGTCTAGCAGCTTCGGCTTCTGAGTTTGCTATTTTTCTAAGTTTAATATTCCTAATCCTTAAATCCTATGACCTTCTACTTTTAAGGTTGTTCCATCTTAAACAGATGACTCTAATCAACTGCTTCTCAGCACCCCTCTAATCCTATCAATTTTGCCCATTAAGTCACTAGATGTATTTCTTTCTGTAGACCTGCTATGGCGTTGTCAGCTGGTGACTCCTAGACGTGCTTTTGTCACCGTGACTCATGGCCTTATTTCCCAGCACACTGATTCTTGCCTTCTCCATAATTTCATGTAGCTGTAGGTTTCTAGCTCTCCTTGATGTCAGAACTTGTTAAAGAAATGTTTTACCAATTTTAAGACCCCTCCTGCTTAGCACATGAGCTACATTCAAAGAAGTGTACAAAGGAGCACAACATTATAAATATCTCAGCTGGTGGGACAAGATTTCTAAGCCAAAACACAGCTTAGTCTTCCTGCAACTCTGAGCAGCAGCACAAGCATCCTACTGCTTTTGAAGTTTTCCTGTCTTCTCAGTAAAGCCGTGCTGCCTCTTTTAACCTTAATTTTTACACTTTTAAAATATCAGAAATAGTATACTGCATTTTTTGTTTTCAAGGACACACAAAGGTCTGCATTTCTCTTTGAGACTAAACCTTAAGTGATTTCACAGAGAAAAAATAATATTGTAACGAACCTCTTTACCAACCTGAATCCTGCATTACTCATAGCATTCACCACAGCCGTCTAACACTGGCTCTGCAGTCTCTCAAAGCCTCTGTTACACATCCCTTTCTCTCTGATAGTCTCGAGTTGTGTGGTGATGCTGGTAGCCACCTCAGGCCTTGAGCAGTTTCAAATATCCTCCTAGTCAGCTAACTACACGCATCTGAAGGTCTGCTCATTTGCCTGGCTCCAGGGACAGCTGTGTATCTCTGAAATGCAAACCAGAAGCAAAAGATGTGTGAAAATTTATGCCAACCAACAGCAACTGGAGTCGAAACATTAGACTCTGCCTTCACTGTGTGCCTCTGGAAACAAGGGGGACAGCACTGAAGCAATCACTTCTGCTCCCTGTTAAAATATTTTGGTCATCCCATCCTAATCCATGCCTCTGTTACTGCAGACAAGGGCACAAGCCCTTTCTTGTCATCTTCTGCTCCACGCACAAAAGGGTGTCCTTTATAGTCCTACACTGCATCTTGCACTTGTGGGCCAGCAGGCAGCAAAGAACAAAAGAAAGTGTGCAAGGGCTAACACTGAGGAAAGAAGAGGAGACATAATGCATATTCGAAAACGTGCAATGAAAACAAATGCATGTGAAATACAAGCTGGAGACCTGGCTGGTTACATGCTTTGGGATTTTCGGCATAACTGGAAATTTACTGCACAGCTGCAGGATGGTTGTGTCCAGTCCCCCGTGCTCCCCAGCTTATCAAGCCTGGTCAGGCAGCCCTCGCAAGTCTGAAGTCAGATCTGGAAGAATCAAGAAAGCATAAGCTGTCTGTCCTAAATGCTTGAGCAACAGAGATCCAGGACTGGAGATGAAGGATTAATAAAAAGAGGAACAGCACTCCACTGGTGAATTTATGTTAATTACAGGCAAAGGAGCTAAGGATACAATTTTCGGGTCATTGCATCTCTGCTGTTCCCATGGCTGTAGGGACTTAATCCTTGTCTATCTTGACTGCACATTGTGTGGGTTAATTGGCATTTCTGCATAAACTTATAAGATGTGAAGTGTGCTAATAAATTGCAAGACTCCTTAAAAAGTATTAACTGCTTAGAAAATTAGTAATGTATGAATAACTTAGTTCTGGAAGTCATACTACATTTAAACATTCATTTTAAATCACCTCAAATTTCAGCAATAAACACCTACAAATCACCCTTTCTAAGAATCAGCATAAAGACAGGCCAGAAGCTAAAGAAGATTAGCATTTGGAGGAAAAAATAATTGCCTTGCCACTCCATTATGCTTCAGGCTCCTAAGACCGGGATTTACTTGGAGAAAAATCTGTTTAATGCTGCTTTTGAATTCTTTTGTCTTCTGATGGCATAACCTGGGGGACAGCAGGCTGCGGCTCACCGGGTGGCCGGGACAGACAGAAATGGCCTCCTGATCGACTCCCACCCGGCACTGCTGCGAGGGTGGCCGGTGTCCCACTGCGGGGTAGCCCTGGCAGAGAACCTGGTAAAATGGCTTCGGTGCGGGCATGCCCGCTCTGCCACGTCTGCCCAGCTAACCCTGGGCTGCCGTGGGTGCTGCCTTGTGGCCTCCCACGCTAATGGCAGATATGCCAGCAGGGGCAAGGTGCGAGGTGTGGGGGGTCCGCGCGCTTTTGGAACTGATGACAAAAGAGGAATACAGCAATTAGACATCAAAAATTACAGTCACACCCTTCCAAAGAAAGCTGCAGGCTGCAATGCCACCTGTGCAAACATGCCAGGCAGGAGATGTGCCACAGGGATGAGCAATGGCTGCAGCCCACGTGCTGCCACCCTGCCCGGCCCGGTGGCCATTCACTCGGGTGGACACTCGGAGGTGTCATTACACGTGTAAGTTCTTTTCTGAGACAGATTCCCCAGGGGAGAAGCTGTTTTACTCCAACTGCTTCACATACATTCATGCAGCAATGACACAGTCTCCTCCTGGGGCATTCCTCCTGGCTTCACACTAGCAGACAATTTACTAAGGAATGTGCAACATCCACCATATGTTAAAGTTAACCCAAGAGCAAGATATCTAGGAGTACGTCATACAAAATTGACGCCGCAATTAAAAAAATGCCAAACTATCATCCCTAGGGAGTCTGATGACCAGGTTCTGGCAAGAAGGTAGGAGGCTGGAAATGAATTGTTGATACTGCTTAACTCCCTGAAATTCTGAGTGATCCGGCCCCACCTGTGAGACAAACTCTGCTCTGTGGAAATCTGGCGTCCTTGTGCACATGCTGTGTGGAAAGCGGGGGCTGGAAATAGTCAGCTTTCTGGCATGCAGGAGTTGCAGGCAGTGGCACATGCTGGCAGCCAGATCATATCCATCTTGACAGGCTGGGAACCGGGAGAACGGGACACCCCACCGTGAAAAATCTTTCAGCTCACTTGGCAGCTGTTACCCTTACGTACCCTGTGGCTGTGCTTACTCCACTGAGACTCTGCTAAAGAAAGCTTTAATTTAACATGCACTGTTTACTAACACCTTTTCAAATCTTAGTGTAAACCAAGCTGTTAAACATTTGCAGTCATGAGCTGGTTAAAATTAACCCTAGCATAAAGCCCAGGGTCTAGCCTGAGAAGCTAACACCTGATAAACCACAGACTGTCATTGCACAAGAACAAAAGCAGTCGCTGGGTGATTGTTCACAATTGAAACGCCACATGATGAATATTATATCTGGATGAAGTGTATTTGGTTTTAAATAACTGCTTTTTTTCTGAAATAATACTGGGGGCATAGCGATTTGTATTCTGATGTGTTTTAATCCAAGACATCCGAAACACAAATGGTTTCCAACTACTTCCTTCAACCTTCAGCTAGTCTGCTCCTCACTGAAAAACTGACTGTGCCAGCACCCTGCCCTTGTCCCAAATAGGGAGCAATCTCCCTGTGGAAAAAGAGCAGAGACACCTCAAAAATTCAAGTACCTACAGCCAGAGGACACTTCCCTTTGACAAAGTTTTACAGAGGCTTCTCCTGTTTGAGGCTTCAGGACATTTAGTGTACAACAAATCCTTCTTTGCTGGGAGAACCTCCTGTAATCCTTACACCCACTGTACTACGGGGTTTGTAGGAGGACAGAGTGGAGGCTCTGGATCAGAGCTGGTGACTGCGGGAGGCTGAAGGAACGTTGGTTGAGTCAGACCTACTGAGAATCCAGCCCAGAGGTTTCGGGGCAGGTACAGCCTTTGTGGGTGGCCTGGGAGGAGGCTCTGCAGCCTTTCCTCTTCTCCTGACACATACTGCAGGTCACAGCAAGCAGGACTTGCAGGAGAGTTCCAGCCTTGTAAATTCATTTCTGGAATTTCATCACCAGGCACATGCTTCTTCAGTGCTTTGCATCACTACAATTGATTGATTGTTAATGCATTTGATGCAATTAACACATCTGCAAAAGGAAAGGTCAAGAACTTAATATCTGGATGTGTCCCAGAACAAACCAAGAACTTGGCAGATGAATCAGATCCAGGATTCAATTTATCTCTCAGCGGTCAGTACAAGGTATTTCAGAACAATATGTAAGAACTCTGCAACCAGCAGGCAAGGGAAACATTGTCTTCCGCTCTCCCCCTGCACATGCTTTAGATTTCTTCCTGATCTAACAGAGATTTTGTGAATCCTCCAAAACTATCTTTCGGAGAGCTTTATTCCTAGTTACAACTCTGGATGTTTATTATCCAGTGACACTCTATCATTTGTCAGCCTTCGTCATTTTCCTTATGCTGGTGAATACAAAGGTTATATTAGGTGTCCAGTGTAGAGACCCATTACTTTTGTATGCCATCCTTTAATTTAATTGAATGCTGCCTTGTTCTTGTCTATAGAACTAGTGCAGACAGAAAGCTTAAAGCTAGTTAGTTCATAATATTTTTTTTATCCACCATGCTCTTCTTTATCTCCGCATCACAGAAAACAACTCTTGTCTTTTAATTTTGCCTCCATGTGAGAGTTTTTTCCATTCCCTTGATTGATCATATTTTTCTGATTTACCCCTTTTCCTGAAACTGCGCTCATTAGCTTTGTGGTATCTTTTTTGACATGGAGTTACCAAGACCACGCAGGTGACGCTGCAGTGTCAATACAAACAATGACAGGTTCTCTTCCATCACAGTGTATCTGCTATTCTTTTCTTTCCCTTTAATGACTTGTTTGCTCTTTTGGCCACAGATGCCTGTTGAGAAACCTGCAGTGATGCCCATTTTAAGTTTTAAATCAATTTGGACTTCTATGAGACATATGATTAGTTTAATTTTTCCCTTCCAATCTACAGTTGATAGCATATCTCAGCACTGAAAAATCTGTTCTGTCTAACCTGGGGAACTTCAAAGTGACCATTTTCTAAAATTCCCCTCTTTTCATAAACTGTGCTTTATTCTCCTGGATACTTTCCTAAATGACAGCCTCCTAGATAATTTCAACTTCTTTTCTATTGCGGAAGTCAATTGGGATGATAAAAAGCAAACATCAGTTTCTTTAATACTTCTCTATTCACCTTCATGCTACAGTTTCACGGTATAAAAAGTGCAAGAATATTATAAGTTTGGAGGGATTGTTGTACAAGTTTTTAAAGCTATTTTAATATACTCTTTTCCGGCAACTATGAAACAAGTCTGCTGTAAGTTTTTTAAAACATTATTTAAAAAGGTATTTAGGGACCCCAGCAAGTGAAGTATATTTGATTAAGCGAAGGTACTTCAACTGTTCTTTAAAAGTGTATGGCAAATAACTCTTTATTAGTTACCTCAATAAAACATAATGATGTTGCTTTATTAATGGGAAGATTTTGATGATTTTTGTACCACCAAATCATCTAGGTATAACCTCCTTGTCTAATACTTCCTGGACACATCAGCCATGACAAGACTTCAGTAACACTTGTGTGAACAATCTGATAAAAGATTTCTTTGAAGTTGAGAATTAAGTGCTTTACTCTACACAAAATGAACCATTTGGCAGTAATTCTTACCATGAATACACTGCAAAATTCTTTTGTAAAACAGGGTTAGCAGGGCTGCCTAACAACTGGCCACATAAGTACTCGCACCAGAAGAGTGAGTTGCTTCTTTTTGTTAATTTTGGTTTTCAAAAAATTACTTTGGCTTTTATTTCAAGTAGGTTCCACTGGTGTCTTAAACCCGAAGATTAGTGAGCTACTTAAATACTTGCACCCATTTATTGCTGTGTCAGGAGGAAAACCTGTAAAAACATAGGAAAATGATCACCTGATTAGGGTGTGAGAATAAGCATGGGGACCAGAACTAGCTTGAGAGCCAAGAAATAAGAATTCACATCCTTATGCCTGTGAAAGACATACGACATGGCCTTAGGCAAATCATTTCACATTGCTGGAGCTCTGCTTCCTCTCCAGCTGTGAAACACGGATAATTTTAGTCCGCAGAACAAGAAAAAATCACACTAATACAGTCATTTCCACATTAAACAGATAGTGTGGTAGTGTATAGTATTACAAAACTAGCAGAGTCCTTCAAGTAATCGTCACCAGGATTCTTAGTAATTAGGCCTGAACTTTGGATCCCATATGTATCCAAACCATCTTGGTCTGGGCAGAGTTCAGGCACCGTTTTTAGCTCAGTCTCTGACATTTTCAGAGGAGACAGGACCTGGCAGCTCAGCTCTTCTGTGTTCTCAGATCACCTGTGAGACCTGCCAGGACGGCCCAAGCTGCTTGAGAGGTTTGACCTCCTGCAATACGAGCCCCACATAGTAACTTGTAACCCTCAGTCATACCAGATTCATGGATCACAGAGAATAGCGGCCCCCAGGATACTTGTTAGAAGCACCACTACACTGACTGAAACTGATTCAAATAAAGCCCTCATGCTCCTCCAGAAGCATACACTCCGGTCAATCTGCGCTTACCTTCCTTATGAGCTGGATCTACTCGTTATCTCTGAGGAGCAAACTCCTGATACTGCCCAGCAGCAACCAGCCACTGAGAAGAAATGTATCACTGAGAACGTATCCTTACACAAGCCAGTTATCACCTGGTCCACACCAGCTAAATAAGGGAGGTTTAGCTTCCTGCAGCCTTATTTAGTACATGTTTGTGCACGTCTAAGTGCTCAGACCAAGGGTGAAATAGAAGCAGCTGTGATTCTGAGTACCTCAGTGAACGTCTTTAGCCAGCAGTTGGTAACAGGGACCGTGAAAGTACTGGCGGGGGGAGGGGTGTCTCATTTCCCTATGCTCTCTTGCACGGTTTTAGGGGAGCAGAGGGGAGCTCTGCAGAGATCTCTAGAAAGATGGCATTGGTTCTGCTGCCACTGCTGAGTCTTCCAGGTGTGCAGCACATTCCTCTCTGACAGTTGATGCGTGTTGGAACTGACACCAAATGAAGTGAGTTTCAATCAAAAATAATTCTTCAGAAGGAGCTGTTTCACATCCTTCCTTTTTTTCTTTCTCATAGTCTTCCTACAGCAGCTGCAGGCAATGTCATTGTTGGTGTTGCTGCCAAAAGTCACTCAGGAGCCTAATCATTAATTTGCAAAACTGATGCTGTTTGACTGTAAGATGTCAAATACTCATCAACAAGCTGCAGCTTGTCTGCAGTGATCAGCACTGTGACTTTGAGCGCCATTCATGCTGGCATGGCGTTTAAATGGTATCACTGAATTAAAAAGAAGGGTAGCGGGATGGCAGTGAAAGAGTTTCTCTTTGTAAGTTGGATCACTCATTCAGGGGTTTTGGAATATGGAAAAGCTGTCTATGGTATTGACTTAACTAACAGGAAGACAATTCCTCCTACGAGGAAGAAATGGTTTCTATAGTGATATGGAGGCGCTGGCTATGTGGAATCAGCTGCAAGATAACTACAGATTGTTGCAAACAACGATCTTTCGAACAGGCAGCCTCCCAGAACCAGCTGCTTTCTGGGCACTGATGAGAGCACGGAGGACTGCCCTTCAGCACGCAGGATATATCTCTGAAAGCTGGACTACCAAAAAAAAACTCCACATGAAACTTCTATCTGGCTGATGATACTTATTTTCTTTGAAGCTTTCTTGCTTATCTTGTTTTAATCTCCTTTTTAAAATGTATTAAAACAGGTAAATCAAAAGTTTGACTTTGAATTCCACTTGCCACACTGTCTTTTGGTCCTGCACCAGTGGTATACCACACACAGATAAAAGTGACTTCAGTGATGATTCTTTATCAGTAATGTGTTGATGCCAACTTTATAGCTATATATACTATATTCTAGGTATCTTAGCAGGAAGACACACTGACCTTTTGCCACCTATTAACATGGGAAACAAATTATAGTTAATTTTTCCTTCATTCCTTTGTATGCTACAGGACAAATACACTTCAGGTGACTTTTAACATCCCTTTAACTTCTTGTTATGATCATTTGGTTTGTTTATTTGTATGAAGAGCGCTTGCTTTTCATGTGTAATAGAACTGTCTCATGTTTGATCATCATGTTGAAAAGTCAAGAACTCCAGAGATACAACACTGGTCCCAGATGCATTTTTTGGTTGTCAGTATTTTGAAAGAAAACTGTTATTAAAAATAAGATTTGGGTACAAATTGATGAGGTGGTATATCAGCCCGTATCCCTGTGTTTCCATGCAATGCTTTATGGCAACCTGGATAGTTCCTCGTAAGTCATAGCACAGAAGACATGTGGGCACTAATAATTCAGGATTCTATCAGCTTTTTTCACCCAGACACAATGTGCTGCAAATATTAATTAGGTCTCACTGTACCACTTTTAGGATAGCTCAGTACTATGAAATCAATTCCAATGTACCATAAGAGATGCTTATAAAGAAGTATCTTCAGCCACTATTGTTTTAATATTTTGTTGTAACCATCAGTTACCACTTCTTCTCTGAAGTATTCATGCATTGACAGGCAACCACTTACACTAATGCTCATACATCAAGGTGAAAATAGACTCCAGGATAAAACCAGAATAGTTAACCTTGAATACTTGAGGCAGGTACCCTCCATAATTTCTGTTGTATGAATTTATCCTATTTACTCACAGATTCTTACAAATATATTTTATTGACCATGTTACAATGCATATCAGGGTCTTTCAAAATGCACATTACTAACAATCTAATTTGGTAGCTCATGAGCTTTATTACATATATCTATATTTTTCAAGTGCTAGGGAGGAAGTCTATGCTCTCATGGCTGAATATAAACATTCTTTTGGACCTGACACAGGTTCTTTCATCTGCAACCAATTAGAGATGCCAGACTGCCATATTGGTCATGTAGTTCATATAAAAATACATACCAAGGACACCTATGTTAATTCATCTGTACACTAAAAACTGTATTTTCCTGATGACAGAATCATCTTGTCATCTTCAATAGATGCAAGATTGAGCCTTATTATCTATGCATTAAAAACCTAATGGTTTTTGCTGAATACGTATCTGAGTAAGAGCTTGATCTCAATGCCATTTGGATCAAATTAAAAAATCTCCCACTAACTTGAATGTTCAAGGTTATTATGTCCTGCAGTGGCAAAGTACTATTTAAGTAAAATTACTCTTTTTTCCAGTATAAAATAAGCTCATTGAGCTCAACATAGATACATAGCCTGAACATGTATTTGATTTGAAAATCACATAATGCTGGGAAATACTCTGTATTCTCTCTTCTGTAGCATTGCAATATATGATCTATATTCAATGTTTAATATTTTTAATTAGGATCTAATTTCACCAGGATAGCTCCTAATCCAGATGGAGCATGCTGCTTGGAAGAACTAGTAAGAACACAGAATTGTGAATGGTGCTGCCTCATAGCTGTGGGTGAGTTCCTCTTGTATCTACCCTGCTAATTAGCTTTCACAATGAGTACCTTCTGCATGGTGCCAAGAAGCCCACATTCAGATGGAAGGGGAACTTATTTGCACCTTGTTATGAGTAGCTGGTTATCCTGAAGGAACAACATCTTTGTTATAGTTTGGCCATGGCTGGCAACAGAAGGGTCACGTGGCCGCCCTGCCGCCCTTCCCCCGCTGGGGTGCGCTGGTGGGTCGGCATAAGGGCAGTTTAACAGAACAACAAACAAAGAGAACAGTAACAACGATACTGATAAGGAGAATACACAACACAAAATAGCAGAACCGACAGAGCAACTCTCACCGCCTGCTGCTGCTGCACGCTCCCGAGGCACGACAGAGTTCCTGCCACCCAGCTCCCCCCAGCCAGCACCCAGCATGGTGGCACATGGTATGGAATATGCTGCTCTGTTTGGCCAGGTTGGGTCAGCCCGCCTGGCTGTGTTCCCTCCTGGCTTCTGATGAAAAATTAACCCTCTCCTGGCCGAACCCAGGACAATCTTCCAGTGTCTTTTGAGATGCAACCTACAACATGATGTGTTTGACGTCACCCATTTATAAAAAGTCGTGGGGAGGAGATTTCCTATTCTTTTCATATTCAGACCTTTGATATTACTGCTTGCCGGGTCTTACCTATGCTCAGCAGTGCTACTTGCATTTGGCTGTCCATCTGGAATGTCCGTATTTACCTTAGTGCCTTTTTAGCAGATAACTTCTGAGCACAGCAGGTACAAAACCTCACTCTCCCTCCCACCAAATATTGTCTTCATACAGGACTTGATAACTTACATCTGGAAGACTGAAGTATATAGGAAGTTAAAGCTGCACTCACACAGACTTCTCCTGGGAGCCGGCATTTTCTGGCCACTTTAGGAACAGAGGGTGAGGTATCAGCTAGTTTCCTTCTATTTTGTAGTGTAAAAGAGGACTGTGTAAGGGACTAAGGCATCTTGCATCCCTCTGTTTCCTTTCATAGAATCGTTGAATCATAGAATCATTAAGGTTGGAAAATACCTCTAAGATCATCAAGTCCAGCTGTCAACCCAACACCAACATGTCTGCTAAACCATGTCCTGAAGTGGCACATCTACACAATAAACCATTGATTACTTTCTGTAAGAGACATATTGTCTAATACAGAAATAGTTTCTTGCCAAGACACCGAATTTGACATTTTCACAAATATTGTTCTAATCTTACTGATACAAACTCCTACATAACATCAACTTCACACAATAGAATCAACAGGACAGAAACAGACAGGAGGCTAATTTTGTTTCTTTAGCTGCTGACGTGCTGCTGTTACCGCTTACCAAAAATAAGTTGTCTTTTCATTTCTTGGTGCCACCGTACAGTTTACCACCAAGACGCTTATATACACCAAGACATACGGAATGCCTGAAAAATGTAGGGCAAGAAATTAGCAGATATAACTTCTCTTGCTTGGAGCAGAGTTTTGAAAACAAGGTAGGAAAGAGATGAGAGGGCAGATGACCACAGACTGTGCTGCTAAGCAGAAATAGCAACAGAGGTGGCTAAATCATCTTTAGCGAAGTGTACTTTTACATGTTACTGGGAGGTTTCCTGGAGAACTGTACTTCACTAAATTAATAATAAAAACTACAAAACAAGTAAATAACAGTCCAACACCTTACATGCTGTGTCAGGTGGACTTTTACATCACATGGTCTAAAGGAGGAGTTCTTGCAAGTAATTCTTTACATAATAATTAAAGGGAATTCAGAAATCCACTGCAAAACATTGAATGCTGCTTTTACCTGAGTGTACTCACTGTGAACCCTGTTTTCAGCTCTAGTTTGGGCACATGACAGAGCCCCCAATTCCTTCAAAAACAATTTTAAAATCCTCAAGAAATCTCCATTCAGATATATACTATCTTGGGTTTTGAGTTTTTTCAGACAAATCTGTTCCTCCGTACAGACCAGGCATTGGTTCAAGTTGTTGTCTCAGACCTGGAGGACAGCATTTTCTGCAGTCTGTCTGTCTTTACATGATTATTAGCCAACATTTTCTGAACTAGGATGACCTTTTCTATTGGTATTGAGGCATACGAAGTGGATAATCCTAGCAGAGGGAGACAGAAAAAATCTATGTGGTGAGCAAGTCCATTCTCCTTTAAGGACAGACTGCAGCCCCAGAAATGGATGTATCAGATTAAATTGTCACTACAATTTGATTTTGCCAGGCATCTGCAAAAAATATTTATTTATGTAAGGGAGAGCTTCAACTGTAGAAAGGGGAGTAACAGCTCTCAATAAAAAAAATCACCTCTCTTAAAATTGTTTTTGTTTGAAAAATGATGTTTTCATTCTTTCCTGAAACAGTTAAAATATTTTAATTATTAGTGGAACTGCAGAGGTTCCGTGTCTCTGTATAGCCACCATAATAAGTACCCAATCAAGAGCAGGAAGTCAAAATAAGAGAGAGAAATCACAGTTAATCAGGGCATAGACAATTAAGAATCCACTAGCACCACTTAATTTTTCTAGGCTGATTGATCACTTTTCGCTATGAGGGAAGAGAAAAATTTCCACCTTTTAAATTTGAATGATGTTTTCTAGGAAAAGCAAAAGCTCACTTAATCTGTGAATTCATTACCAGAGACATAAAGGTTGATCAAAGCATAGAAAAGTAGGACATTTGAGACAGAGTGGAAAATCATACCACTGCCTCCTTGGCGTGTTACCATGGATCAAATAGGACGAAACTGGTTAAAACAATAGGAGCATACAGCCAAAAGCCTGCCCAAGCAATCACACGGGCAATGATTCTAACTGCCAGGAAATACGTGATTTGCAGTATCTGATGGCTGCATCAGTTGGCGAACCACCTGCTATTATGTAATGCAAACAAAATATTTATTGCATTTTCCCTCTGTACTTCAAAGATCATGCATTAAAAAAATCTGTATGTTTTGCACGTAGGAACTCTTGTGATAAAGTATCCTGTCCACTGTGCTGTAAGAACTAATATTTTGCCAGTGTAAGAAGTTTTATTGATTGTAGATTTGTCTCAAACAATTTGGTACTGCTATTCCTTTTGAGACCACTGCTTTTAACTGCATAGAGCCATCATCTGAGCTTAGAGCTGGGAATCACTCTTCAGCTCCAGTCACTGCATTAACTCTGTAAATTTTAATACTTTATTTTTAGTCAAAGCCTGAAGAAAACAAGTATTCCATAAAGGCTGTAATATGAGTATGATAGGACTTGTGAACTCCTGGAATAGGGTTAGTAGAATACAAGAAGGAGCGTTTATAGATTTTGCAGAAAAAGACCAGATCAAAAAACAATTTCAAAAATGTTGATTCAATAAGGGATTCTGAAATGCAAGCTGAAACTACTTCAATAGTCAAGAGATTGCATAGGTTCTTCTTCTCTTGCTTACATGCACCTACAGTGGTTTGTTAAAATTGCAATACTTATGAAAAGTGCTGTGGTATATCTGATCACCAAAGAGACTACAGCATCCTTTTTTAAATCCAGTTTCATGGAAAAGTCAGGACGAGAGGCGACTACCCTAGTGCTTGTTTCTCTGTGTGCCTTAGCCACTGTGTCATTGTGCCTCCCTAAATTTCATCTGCAATTTCAACATCAAAATGTAAAGTTCATATGTAAAATTGCTTTACTGGATACTTTTATCCACAAAATATAAATATTGCATACTTAGAAATCTAATTTAACACATCAAGTTCTTACAAGCAATTATCTCTCCAGTACCATAGGAAAAAGGTCAGGAAAAATAAGAGCTCAACCTTTACACATCTTGCCTGGGGGAGTGGAGAAGGAGGGAGGGACCTACCTGCTTGAGGTCCCAGGAGGTCCCTCTCTGTTGCTGTGGAGGTCAGGCAGGTGACAGCCATCTGACTGCTACCTTCAGCCTCCCTCTAAGGAATCAGTTGGTTGACTCCCAATGGTTTGATTTTCACTGCAGAGGTGAAATGAGCATTGATTTTAAAAGTAATCTAGGGCCTTGGATTAGCCTGGGAGAAGAATAGCTGAAAAGGACTGTTATGACATGACAGATTTCAGGTGAGAAGAGCATCTGAAGGCATTTGGGTGCCATCTGAACCAAAGATGACTAGACTGAGGTTTGGAAGGGGTAAAAGGCTGGGGAGACACAAATATCGCAGCGGCAATGGGGGGAAGGGGTGTTTAGGCAGCAGGAATCAGGTCTCAGGATTTTTATGGGAAATTCAATAGCTGAAAGCTTGACTGTCACTGTACAGGACATAGAAAGGTTAGAAAAGTGCAACTAGAACTATTAATTGAGTTAGAGAACATTATTCTGTTACCTGGGTGTTGAGAAGGGGAATTAACATTGCTGCTGAAACCGGTGCATGCGCATCTTGTATACGAACCTCACCCTGGTATCACGCTTTGATCTGGTGTGATCCTAGCTGCCTTTTTAAAATAACTGTGTTATGCAGAGCAGTGTCCATCCCCAGGGTTACTTTCTGTTGGCCTTCCCAAATGGAGCCAGCGCTGGTAAGGAATGAAAGAATTCGTTCTGGACATGAGGTAGAACCTGGGATTTCCTCAACAACCCCAGAAAATTGTATTCCAAAGCCAAAATGCAGACAAATGGCAAGACACAGGTTTTAGGTAACCTTGGTGGAAGTTAGAATAATGCTGATTAAAATAAATACATGCCTTCAAGTCTATAGTTTTGGAAAATGAAGTGATTTCCATTTTCTCTTCTTTGCCTCACTCTCTCCAAGACTTGAATCACAGTAGTGATGATTGGAACAGAAAAGGAGGTCTTTTTTCTTTTTAAATTTTATGGGAGTCACTTAAGAAGCCAAAATAACATTGCAGAGAGATTACCTGGTTGATTCTAAGATTTGTGGCATACGGTAACTATGTCAAGGCACTTCTTACAGCACAAGCTGTAAACAGATTTAAAACATAAACCATAAAGAAAAACTGAGGACATAATTGTCAGAGTTGGTATTTCATTAGAAGTTGTTACCTCATTCACAGCTCCTATTTCAATAGTTTATCACTTCAAGTGTTATGTGGTCCACAATTTCTGCTTTCTGACAGAGGATTTTGTTAAGTCACTTAATAATGAAATAGGTATAAATTTTAGCTCATCAGCCTAATTTAATTAGTTGTTTTGCTAAGGAACTCTTGGCACAATCAGAGAAACTCACAGCCCTGTTCTCTTGGATAGCACCAGGCTTAGAAGACTTTCCTGCTCGCGGCAGCACCTGGTGCAGTGCTGATGCCCCTGTCTCAAAGAGACTGATCAAGCTGCCTCTAGGCAAGGCCATGCAGTGGAAGCAAAATCCAGCCTCCCCATGCCCTGAGCAGCAGGTCCCACAACCACTGGTGTATCTCAGCAAGCATACCATAGGACAGTGGTAATGGAAGGGCACACTTTTTCTGTGAATCTGTTTTATATTTGTCTCACTTGCCTGTGCCTCAGCGTGCCCCTTCCCCACAAAGGCAAGAGGAGTGGGCCCTTCTGGGAAGACCCAGGTCTCTGTTCTCCATCCCTCTAGGCTCTGGGGAGTGTTTGAAGTCTGAGGGTAGGTTCTAGACTGGGGTGTCTTTTTGAAGGAAAAATCAAAGCATTAGGAATAGTTTAAACAAATCACTCTTCATGCAAAATACTGTATCTGAAGAAAGATAAACTGCGGAAGGCTTTATCTTGTTGGTATGCCAGCATGATAGTGAGGTGGCTTTTTTTACACTTCCAGAGAGCTGTGCAAAACAACTATTCAACCCTCCAATGTGAATGTTGGAACAGAAGGTGATAGGGTTATTCCAGTAACTTGCAACTTCTCTGAGTGCCTTCACATTGGCAATCCATCTGGTTTTGGAGTTCTCTGACAGAGCTTTGTTTACTGCACTTATACCAACCAAATGATGTTGCACGTTCATTACATGTGCATATATACATCAAGGAATAAAGCTGGTGCGATTGAATACATTGAAAGCTTTCTTGAACAATTAAATCTTCAGTGATTCTTTCTCCCCCTGTCCTCTCTTCCTGTCCAGTTGAATACAGATTTTTATAACACTTGTTTAAAAGACATGTAAAGTTTAGATGTCCTTTCTTATTAAAGGAAAATGTTTCAGATGGTTGTTCTCAGCACTCAGATTCTGCTGTTTAACTTCTCTTTTTTCTAAGACAAGGAAAAGGAAAGATAACTTAAAAAACAGATAACATGATGAGAACAGGATAAAGAGCACAGATAAATAAAAGAGCAGTGGAGTGAACACACATTGGGAGAAACATTACGTTGACATACAATTTCTGTCCACCCTTCCCATCTCACCAGGTCATGTTCCAGTGCTCAGAAGAGCCAGGTACAGCTGTGAACTGTCTGGATCCCTGCGCGTGATGAAAATTTTGAAAAAAATTACTATAATTACACAAACGACCACTGAATTTTTCAGTTTGATCACCATTAAGCATAACAACATAACTAGTATAAAATGTTAACCTCATCAGCTTCTCTTCAAATATTAAAGCATTTGTGAAGTTCTGGTCCTAAACTTCAGAGCTGTTAGATGCAACAGACCCATGTCAAGGAGCACCGCTTCTCCTTTGACTACAGGTCCCCCCAGCAGCCCCTATCCTTTGCAAAGCTGAAATCCCCATGGACAAAACTAAGTAAAACGAAGCCATAGGACTGTCAGGGCCCTGAGTGCATCACCAAGCAATGTCCCCTCGCAGGGGTTTTGGTGCCTGTGCTCAAGGCCCGCTCCGATACAGCATGGCTTGGTGACCTGGACCAGCCTGCTGTGAAGAGCAGTAAGATGCCTCGCCTGGGGTCTCTGGTCCTCAGCTTGGAGATGCACCTAACCTCAGGCCCTTGCTTAAGCTGCAGATTTGCCTGTGCCTCACTTGTTCCTTTCCCATCCTGACCCTGCCTGGACTTCCTGACTCAACCTTCAACCTGCCCTGTCCCTACAGACTCACCCAGCAGTCGTCAGACTGTCACCGACCCTGGCTGTCATCCCTGGGCCTGCCCCCTCACCGGGCTGGGGTCCTGCCAGGATGCTGCCTGCTTGGTGCGCCCACTGGCCCTGTTGCTCACTGCTCCCTGATAGACACAGCTTGCACACAGTCACCTTCCAGAAAGCTCCAAGTCTGGGAATAAAGCCAATGCTAAAGCTAAACACAAGATGTATTTTCTCTCCCTTGCACGCAGCTAACTGCACGTGCACTCACCCCCCAGTCTGTGATAAACCCCAGAAACAGCCCATGGGGAAAAGTAATCGAGGTATATGGAAGAGTAAGGAGTGGTATCGTAAAGCTATGGTGGGATACAGATGAGAGGTCACATCTTTTACAGGGCGATGATACTGCCGGAGGGAATAAACGACTGCTTGAACACATGGACTTTCTTCAGTCCTGGAACACAGTCACTACTCCTCAGGCAAAATACAGGTAGGGAGCAACTACTCGGAGTTTAAACCCTTTAAACAAGCTGAGGCAGAAGGGTACTTGGCACCTGTGAGGCTCAGATGCCTGACAGCAAAAAGGGAGGCAGAGAAGCTGTCAGGACTGTAGGATATAGAGAGTCAGCACATCTGGAACAACAGCAGGCACAGTATGGCAAAAATTATCTGTACTGGATTTATGATTTTTAATAGCTGGTGAAATGATGTTTTGCTCTTCCTAGACTCATCTCTGGAAAGCAGCCCAGGATGAGACTGAGAAGGCAGAGCTGCAGTGGCTGTTCCCTAAACAAGTTCTCCTGAAGGCAAGGGGTGTTTCTGTCCTTGCCAGCTGACTCCGGTTCCGACCTGCACCCATCTCCAAGCTTGCTGCTTCTGCTTCAGCACTGAAGAAGCTGTGACCTAGAAACTTGTCTTCCCTCTTCATCCCCCCAACAGTACCAATTAGAATGGTAAGAGATCACTCCCTCCCACAACCTTGTTTCTCAGAGTATAAAGATATGTATGAGCTATCGTCTAACAAAACCTCTCTGACTGAACAGACTATAAGTAGCAGAAGGATGTACACATCCACCTGCTAAAAATAATTCAAGCTTCTGCAAATTTCTTAGATAGCTGAACTTATAAGCAAAGAGTAGGCAAGGGTGGGAATTAAAAATTAACTTATGAATCTAGAAACGGACGGTCTATTTGCCTCTGATTACAGAGTGTGCCTGGCCCTGTCGCCTGGCCGAGTGAGCAGCAGCTCCTCCAAAATCAGTTCATTGCCTCCCTGCAGTTTGAGGCTGCTGCTAAATGACGTTTGGTGGCATTCTCTGCAGAGAGACTGAAGACTGATGGGGTGGTGGAGTCTGAGACCGTGTTGACTCTGCAGACGGAGGAAGCCTGTCTGTCTGCCTGCGGTGTTACTCTTCTTCCATTAAGCAAGTGGTTCTAGCATCCAGGCTAGCCAGCTTGGCAACTTTCAGGGGCACAAGGTTAAGAATACTTCAAAACTTGCGAAAACAGGCTCTTTCTGTTATGAAATCTCTCGTCTGAAAGTCGTAGTTCTTTGGGTTTGTCTGGCTTGCCTCTGCAAACAACATGAACTTCTAATTCATCAAGAGAGTGGAAATGTCACCTGAACCTTGCTGAGGAATATGAGATCAGCACTAATACAGATCAATATGGGTTACTTTCCTGATTCACAATGCATGTGTCAGGTTGTAATTCCCCTGGCTGAAGGCAGCCTGCCTGATATATTTATCTAGTACTTGAATCAGTGCCCAGCTCTGCAGAATATAAGATTTCCATTTAAAAGTAATAGTAAGTTTTGAGCCCTGAGGCTTGATCAGAGATCTCATATTGTCACTGGGGTGCATAGGTGTTTAAATATGGTTGGATATGTGCCCTAAGAAAACAGTCCTAATGGTGATGGTGAGTGAGCAGCACTATTTCCAGCTCGGGGTCCATCACAGTCAGCAGGGGCGGTTTCTTGAAAGGTCTCCTCATCCCTATGCTGATGCTTCACTTGTACTGATGTCAGTGAGCCTTAGACACTAGGGATGAGTCCTGCATCTCTTGTGAGTCACCTTTATGTTCTCTGCAAATACACCTTGCAAATGCTTTTTCTTTTTTGTTTTTTTTTTTTTTTTTTAATCTGAAATATTGGTCAGTTGGGCGTAAAAAACATTTAAACTGATTTAAATTCTTCTCCCTGCTTTTTGACTAGTTCATATACCACTGCTTCACAGAAGTTACACAGTTGGATAAATACTTTGCCAGAATTTCTAAATAGCTTTGATGAGGACTAGTACTATCTGCAGTGCAAATGCTAATTTAAGCAAACAAAACAAAAACTATTTTATTGAGGGAACATCTTGTGTAAGCGTACAGTAGTTAATCTACTTTACAGCCCAGAATCTAAGGCACTAATTAAAAGTATAAGTCTTCATTATTTGATTTAAGGCATTTGGCAGACAAGATCTGAATCTAAAAAAGCAAACATCTTTTCTAATGTCTCTCTCTGTTTCTATACATATGCTGTTGTTTAATTGTTCAATACAACATTCATACAGTGACCTCTATCAGGGAATATCAATAAATATGCACACAATTAGTGAGAAAAGAAACCTTTTCTGTTGTTTGCTTCATTAAAAATAGTAGCATTTTACTGCAGCAGAAGAAATGTCTTGCAAATGTTATAACTCCTACATATTTTGAGGTTACATATTGCACTGTTTCAAGCAGCAAAAAATGCTGTTATATAACTTCAGAAGTACAACAAAGAGACAACATAAACTTGTCCCTTTAAGGGAGAAACAACAAAGAGTCCTTTACATATTGTCACTTGCTCGGAGTCTTGGGAGAATTAACAAAAAAGAACTCATACTTTATTCCTTGTCTGACAAAGCAGCGGAGGAAATATTAATTTCCTTTCCCATTATTAAAAGGCTTCTGCTGATTAGAGAAAAACTATCAGATGTAAAAGCAAGTACGAAACCTGTTTGGTCTTCCTTAACCATGGTAACTTTAGAAAAAGGGGCAGGCCACTCAGGAGGACTACAAGGATACCGTGAGGTTATGCAGGGAGAAAGCTAGAAGAGCCAAAGCCCAACTAGAACTTAGCCTGGCTACTGCCGTAAAAGACAAAAAAAAATGTTTCTATAAATACATTAGCAGCAAAAAGAGGGTGAAGGAGAATCTCCATCCCTTATTAGATGTGGGGGCAAACTTAGTGACAAAGGATGAGGAAAAGGCTGAGGTACTTAATGCCTTTTTTGCTTCAGTCTTTAACAGTAAGGGAAGTTGTTCTTCAGACATTCAGCCCCCTGAGCAAGAAGACAGGGATGGGGAGCAGAAGGAAACACCCCAAATCCAAGGGGAAATGGTCAGTGACCTCCTATGCTGCATAGACACACGCAAGTCTATGGGGCCGGATGGGATCCATCCAAGGGTGCTGAAGGAGCTGGTGGATGTCTTTGCCAAGCCACTTTCCATCATCTATCAGCAGTCCTGGCTAACTGGGAGGTCAAAGTTGACTGGAAGTTAGCTCATGTGATGCGCATCTACAAGAAGGGCCAGAAGGAGGATCCTGGGAACTACAGGCCTGTCAGTCAGGGAATATTATGGAGCAGATCATCTTGAGTGTCATCATGCAGCACACACAGGACAACCAGGTGATCAGGCCCAGCCAGCATGGGTTTATGAAAGGCAGGTACTGCTTGACCAACCTGATGTTCTATGACCAGGTGACCCACTTAGTGGATGAATGAAAGAATGTGGATGTTATCTACCTGGACTTTAACAATGCCTTTGACACTGCTTCCCACAGAAATCTACTGGAGAAGCTGGCTGCTCATGGCTTGGTTGGATGTACACTTTGCTGGGTAAAAAACTGGCTGGATGGCTGGGCCCGAAGAGTGGTGGTGAATGGAGTTCAATCCACTTGGTGGCCAGTCACGAGTGGTGTTCCCCAGGGCTCAGTTTTGGGGCCAGTTCTGTTTAATGTCTTTATCAATGATTTGGATGAGGAGACTGAGTGCTCCCTCAGTAAGTTTGCAGATGACAGCAAGTTGGGTGGGAGTGTTGATCTGCTTGAGGGTAGGAAGGCTCTGCTAAGGGATCTGGACAGGCTGGATCAATGGGCCGACACCAACTGGATGAGGTTCAGCAAGGCCAAATGCCAGGTCCTGCACTTGGGTCACAACAACCCCATGCAGCGCTACAGGCTTGGGGAAGAGTGGCTGGAAAGCTGCCCAGCAGAAAAGGACCTCGGGGTGTTGGTTAACAGCCGGCTGAACATGAGCCAGCAGTGTGCCCAGGTGGCCAAGAAGGCCAACGGCATCCTGGCTTGTATCAGGAATAGTGTGGCCAGC
>Ga0065711_1004696_pt1 | contig 23348 bp, 15 predicted proteins | sample Hoacrofraction12_FD_59098 | JGI IMG/M metagenome (GOLD analysis project Ga0065711, IMG submission 59098) | Hoatzin crop microbial communities from Cojedes, Venezuela - Epithelial fraction 12 v2 (version 2) | ecosystem: Host-associated > Birds > Digestive system > Esophagus > Crop | place...
GACGGAGCACTGGAACAGGCTGCCCAGGGAGGTTGTGGAGTCTCCTTCTCTGGAGATATTCAAGACCTGCCTGGGCAAGGTCCTGTGCAGGCTGCCGTAGGTGACCCCACTTCGGCAGGGGTGTTGGACTACATGACCCACAGAGGTCCCTTCCAACCCCGAACATTCTGTGACTCTGCAACACCAAGCTGAGCAGTGCGGTTGACACACCAGAAGGAAGGGATGCCATCCAGAGGCACCTGGGCAGGCTCGAGAACCTCATGAGGTTCAACAAGGGCAAGAGCAGGGTCCTGCATCTGGGTCAGGGCACCCCCTGGGATCAGTACAGGCTGGGGGATGAAGGGATTGAGAGCAGTCCTGCCAAGAAGGACTTGGGGTACTGGTGGGTGAAAAGCTGGACATGAGCCACCAATGTGCGCTTGCAGCCCCGAAGGCCAACAGTACCCTGTGCTGCATCAAAAGCAGCGCGGGCAGCAGGTCGAGGGAGGGGATTCTGCCCCTCTGCTCTGCTCTGGTGAGAGCCCACCTGGAGTCCTGTGTCCAGCTCTGGAGCCCTCAGCACAGGACAGACATGGAGCTGCTGGAGCGGGGCCAGAGGAGGCCACAAAAATGATCCGAGGGCTGGAACACCTCTCCTGTGCAGAAAGGCTGAGTCAGGGCTGTTCAGCCGGGAGAAGAGAAGGCTCTGGGGAGCCTTATTGTGGCCTTTCAGTACCTGAAGGGGCCTATAGGAAAGATGGGCAAAATATTTTCAGCAGGGCTTGTTGCGACAGGGCAAGGAGTAATGGCTTTAAACTAAGGGAGGGTAGATTTAGACTGGATATAAGGAAGAAATTGTTTACAACGAGGTGGTGAAACACTGGCACAGGTTGCCCAGAAGACGTGGTCGATGTCCCATCCCTGGAGACATTCAAGGCCAGGCTGGATGGGGCTCTGAGCAACCTGGTCTAGTTGAAGATGTCCCTGCTCACTGCAGGGCGGATGGGCTAGATGACATCTAAAGGTCCCTTCCAACCGAAAGCATTCTTTGATTCTATGATTTTAGTTATTAATGACTTTCGATATGCTTGCCTCAGAAGCATCTGATCACTACATTTTGTTTCCTGCCTTTTTTCACCAGCAGCCTCTTTTAATTAATACATTGTAGTCCTAGAAAAATCCTTACAGCTATTAAAAAGTCACATAGCACAAACAGCACTCCTAAATTAATACAGAGCAGGCCCATGTCCTCCAGGGTCTTCCATTTTGATTGTGGGTGTACCCAGTGTCCATACAAATGTTCTTCAACAATTCACAAACAAGACTTACATATTCCTTTTTAATTTTTTCCTTGTACTTATTTTGTTGATGCTTGTTTTCTGTATTGTAATAATCCCCTACAGTAGCAACTTTGCATATAACTTGGCAAGGCTTCAGGTTGTCTGATATAACAAATACAATCAACTAAAATCACTGGCAACTAAGCAACCATTATGTTTTACATCTGTGATAAGGGTTTTTTTTTTCTCAACATAAATTCACCACTGATAGTTGGGTCTCACTAACTATTATATCAACTGCCATTCATAAGTGGCATCACCAGCATCTGCAAAAGGTGACAGTCATTCAACTTACAGTACAAATACCCAAAACGTCAATAAACAATACATTCACTGAAAGGAAACACTTAGCCATCATGTTGGCACAACGCAGTTCTCAAACCTGTTACCAAAACGTCTGAGTGAACCTCCTGGGTCTTCTTCCATTGAAGACGTATTTAATTTTATCAGCTTCAGATCAGTGCTAGGCACATGCCTCTGAACAGACATGAGGACATTTTCACACAGCTGGAATCTGTTACAGTGCTTTATGCAAATGTAGGCCAAATAGCAAATTGAATCCAGACTGCAATACGAACTTCTTTTGAGGCGTGTGGGCCACAAGAATATCAGTCTTTTGTGCTATGGCACTCAGAAAACTTCAGTAGCTTTACTGTGAGGTCCCAAAAGGCTGAAACTTGCTGCTGAACCTGGTCCAGCACACAAGCCGTTCTGTGACTGGGGAGCTGCCAGCCCCCACTCTCCAGCGCAGTCCCCTCACATGAATTGCATGTGCACATAGTCTTCTACAAGAAAAGGAATTTCATCTAAGCAATCTAAAATAATTTTTCTCTCTCTGACAAGGTTTTCTAGTCTCTATTCTCAATATAAAAATAAACTCATGTAGCTTAGAGAAAGATTAGCGGGGAACTCCAATCCCGGAAGCCTTCTCTGGCTGTTTTGGGAACATAATTTAAATATATAAACATCTCCAAAGCCACCTGGAAAAGATTTCCTGTGAGCTGGTTCAGAGATCTGAATTTGTTAGGCAGGATTCAATCCTCTTAGAGCTTTTACTTAAAGCTCTTCAGTCTTTCATCACAAAATACCAAATTTAATAGCAGCTTGTTATGTAAATCCAGTCCAGACTATCATCTTCCACATGCTGCATCACAACCTTTAAGTCTACCACTGCAGAGGAGAAAATTACGCACAAACAAACACCTGGTACAATTTGCAACACTAACTCTCCTTAAGCCTACAGCCTATACCATTAAATCAGAGTTTTCAGGCTTTTAGGGTTCTCCTTCTCAAACATACACTTCTGTCCTTGTCACAAGGACTGCCTAGCATCCGTAGCACTTTGCTCTCCTGGGTTCCAGGAATTACATTGCATGCAATCTTCTTTAAGTGGACTAAGATTAGTCCTCAAACCCACGTTTTAAAACAAGTAGTAGCTTCTGTGGAGATGGACTAATAACTTTTTGAAATAATTTTCAGTTCTATTTTCTATGACTTGCTAACTTGCCTGTGAATTTCAGAGAGCTGAGCTCCATAAACTGTTACTTCCACAATATGACTGAGATCTCACGCAAAACTTGAAGTGTTTATCTACATTTCAAGATCAGATAAAGCTTTAAAGCTTCTAACAACTAGTGTTATGGGTTTGCATGGCAAGGTTTTGGTAGCCGGGGGGGCTATAGGGGTGGCTTCTGTGAGAAGCTGCCAGAAGCTTCCCCCATGTCTGATAAAGCCAGTGCCAGCTGGCTCTAAGATGGACCCACCGCTGGCCAAGGCCAAGCCAAGCAGCGACGGTGGTAGCGCCTCTGTGATAACATACTTAAGAAAGGGAAGAAAACAAACTGCGGAGAAACTGCAGTGAAGAGAGAGGAGTGAGATGATGTGAAAGAAACAACTCTGCAGACACTAAGGTCAGTAAAGGAGAGGGGAGTAAGTGCTCAAGATGCCGTAGCAGAGAGTCTTCCCTTGCAGCTCGTGTTGAAGACCATGGTGAGGCAAGTTGCCCCCTGCAGTCCATGGACGTCCATGGTGGAGCAGATATCCACCTGTAGCCTGTGGAAGGAACCCCACACCGGAGCAGGGGGATGTCCGAAGGAAGCAGTGACCCCGTGGGGAGCCCGTGCTGGAGCAGGCTCCTGGCAGGACCTGCGGACCCGTGGAGAGAGGAGCCCACGCCGGAGCAGGTTTGCTGGCAGGGCTTGTGATCCCGTGGGTGACCCACGCTGGAGCAGCCTGTTCCTGGAGGACTGCACCCCGTGGAAGGACCCACCCTGGGGCAGTTCATGAAGAGCTGCAGCCCGTGGGAAGGACTCACTTTGGAGAAGTTTGTGGAGAACTCTCTCCCGTCAGAGGGACCTCACGCTGGAGCAGGGACAGGGTGTGAGGAGTCTTCCCCCTGAGGAGGAAGGAGCGGCAGAGACAGCGTGTGATGAACAGATCACAACCCCCATTCCCCGTCCCCCTGCACCGCTTGGGGAGGGGGAAGGAGGGAGAGAAACGGGATCGAAGCTGAGTCCGGGAAGAATGGAGGGGTGGAGGGAAGGTGTTTAAAGATCTGGTTTTATTTCTCACTATCCTACTCTGATTCGACTGGTGACAAGTTAAACACTCTTTTCTCCCCAAGTTCAGTCTGTTTTGTCCGTGACAGTAACTGGTGAGTGATCTCTCGCTGTCCTTATCTCCACCCTCGAGCCTTTCTTCTCCCCTGTCCAGTTGAGGAGGGGGAGTGATAGAGTGGTTTTGGTGCACACCTGGCATTTATCCAGGACAAACCAAAACAGTAGTTAACATGAATTAACGATCAGACTCTATCTGTATGCAGTCAGATTCTTTCAGTGTGAGGACCCCAGTCCTGCTGAATCATCTCACCTATTACTTACATCCCCAGATTTATGGAGAGGGTAAATGTCTTGCCAAAGCTCCCATTCCTCTTGTCAGGATGACTGATGAAATAACTGTGCTAAAGAATATATCTGTGTATTTCCTCAGCATTCAGTTAAGTACATCATAATATTTGCTTTTAAAACTTATATGACATAGAATTATCAGAGCACATACTAGCTGGATTAAAAACTGGTTCACTGCCAGAGCCTAAAGTAGAGCTCTAAACAGAAAGAAATGAACCGAGATGGTTTCCAGGGCAGATTCCTAGGCATCAGTTCTTAGTCCAGCACGGATTAATATTTTTGGTTTGATCTACATAATGATGCAGAATGTTTGCTGAGAGACCCTGACGATGACACAACAATGGGTGGCATGCATAATTGAGAAACTAGGTGAGTATGCCTGGTTATGGCATTTGCACTGAAGAAGAATGTGGGTACACTGGAGAAAGGTTAAAGAAAGTTCACTCAAATAACACAGCAAATGGAAAACAAATTTTGAGTATGGCTTGATGAGTTCAGCCTAAAGAAGAGAAAAATGAGAGGCGTCTTCACCAATGCATGTGGGCACTTACACCACTTACAGAGAAGGGACTTGCTGAAAAGGCTTTTTAAGCTTACTGCCAAGAGAATTATGAGCTTCAAGGGCTAAAAGTTGAAGTAAGACAAATTCAACCTTGAAATGAGATACCATTTACCAGGGGGCAGACCAATGCAAAGTTGGAACACTACAGCAGAGAGGTGAAGGACTCATCATCAGATGGAGTTTTGACAAGAAAACTGAACATCATTCTAAAAAATACGCTTTGACCCACTTTTAAGAAAAATCCTCCAGCGAGCACATGAAGGTAGGATGGGATCCAGCCCTGTTGTCCATTACTTTCTTTCTTGACTCCAACAAGAAGATCATCCTCCCCACACTCAGAACACTTCTAGGCTTGCCTTCAGAGAGTAATGATCACAGCTTACAGTTCAGTGCTTTGATTGCTCATCTATTTGGATCAGGAAGGAATGTTTTCCTAACACTTAGTCCAGCTCCCAGATTTCCATTTTCTCCAAGTTTGTCTTAATGAACAGACTGTCCATAGCTGAAGAGAAGGTACATGGCAGGGCAGGGCACAATTCTGCAGTGATACAGTAAGCGCTTTCTGATGCCTGGCACAAGTGTCTTGCTTACATGCTCATGATCCTACACTCTGCCTCAGAAAGTATCTGCCCTAACCCAGATTGCCAAGACTTTAATGTCTCAACGTCTCGCTACAGCATCATGAGGTAAGAACCACTCTTGGAAACCATCAGGGTACAGGGTGTATAACAAATTTCCTTCCTTTGGAAGAACCTGGATACAGGGTACCTTGTCCTCTCCTATCAGGGGAGGGCTCACAGGCCCTGATCCTGATTGACAGCGGACTTCAACCGCCGAGAATTCTGCTGGAAAAATGGCACAGTGAACTGCAAGCAGTCCAGGAAATGACTGGAGTGTATTGAGGAAACCTCCTCGTACACGTGATGGAGAGCCCAACCAGAGGAGAGGCACCGCTGGACCTGTTCTCCACAAGTGCAGAAGAACTTATCGGAGAGGTCAAGCCTGGAGGTAACCTGGGCTGCACTGATCATTCCCTGGTAGAATTCTCAATCTTGAGGGGTACAGGATAGGTAAAGAGTAGAATCAGGACTCTCAACCTCAGAAAGGCAAACTTTTTGGCTGTTTAGGGCACTAGTGCATGTGATCCCCTTGGGAAACCGCCCTCAGAGATAAAGGAGTGAATGAGAGATGGGAGGTATTTAAAGATATATTTCTTAGGGTGCAAGATCTCTCAATCCTGATGCACAAGAAGTTCGTCAGGGAAGGCAGGAGGCCATCTTGGCTAAGTCAGGACCTCTTCACCAAACTAAAACACAAAACTAAAATGCATAGGTAGTGGAGGCAGGGGTATACTTCCTGGGGAGATTACAGGGATATGGCCTGAGGGTGCAGGGAGGGGATCAGGAAAGCCAAGGCACACCTGGAGCTGAACTTAGCTAGGGACATAATAAATAACAAGATGGGTTTCTTCAGGTACATAGGACAACAAAGGAAGATGAAAGAAACTGTGCCCCCTTGATGAGCGAAACAGGACACCTGGCTAGAACTAACATGGAGAAGGCCAAGGTACTCAAAAACTTTTTTACCTTTGTCTTCACAGGCAAGTGCTCAAGCCATGCCACCCAATTCACAGAATCCAAAGTCAGGGACTGGAAGAATAAAGTACTGCCCACCATGGGAGAAGATATTTTTTACGACCAACTAAGGAACCTGAAGGCGCATAAGTCCATGGGATCTGATGAGATGCATCCATGGGTCCTAAGGGAACTGGTGGATGAAGTGCTAAGGCTAAGCCACTCTCCATCATATTTGAGAAGCTGTGGCAGTCTGGTGAAGTTCCTACTGACTGGAGAAGGGGAAACATAACCCTCATTTTTATAAAGGGGAAGAAGGAAGACCTGGGGAACTACAGGCAGTCAGTCTCACCTCTGTGCCTGGCAAGATCATGGTGCAGATCCTCCTGGAAACTGCTGAGGCACATGGAAAACAGAGAAGTGATTCGCGACAGCTAACATGGCTTCACTAAGGGCAAGTCGTGCCTCTACAAATTTCATGGCCTTCTATGACAGGGTTACTGCATTGGTGGATAAGGGAAGAGCAACTGACGTCACCTACCTGGACTTGTACAAAGCATTTGACATTGTCCCACATGACATCATTGTCTCTAAACTGGAGAGAGGTGGATTTGACATGCAGACCACTTGGTGGATAAGGAATATACATACAACAGACTGTTAAACACTAGAGCAGTTGTCTAGTGCTCTCAGTGTAGTTTTTAACAGCCTGTTGTATCATTTGATTTTCCCAGAGGCTGGTGCATGACAGGGGGTGTGATATACCCACTCAATACCATGCTCTGCAGTATCTTAACTACCCAAGGATGTTCAAGATACTGAAAAGTTATTGCAATGGGGGAAGAAACATCATGGAAGGTAGCAAAATTGCCATTCTGAAAACTCTCAGAAGAAAAAGTATAACTGCTAATTATCTCCACCAGGTGGTACCCAAATATCAGTAATAGATTCAGCACAAAGCACAAACACCAGATTAAGGCCAAGGTCAGTGCTCTAATAACAAATCTCACAAAGAAAACATCATTAGTCATTGCAGAGTACAGCAACTTGCAAAAGCCAACATCAATCTTTGACATGCACAGCAAAAATGAGAGCACGATGAATCAATATCACGACTTGCAACTGTTAATAGATATAAATCCCTTACTATGCTCTGATCAGATTTGCTTTAATCTCAACCCTTCAAGCTCCACGTTGGGCACCAAAAAGGACTGTCATGGTTTAACCTGGCGGCTGGCAACTAAGCACCCAACAGCCATTTGCTCACTCCTCCCCTCCCCGCCCCCAGCAGGACTGGGAGAAGAAATGGACAGAAGGTAAAACTCGTGGATTGAGATAAAGACACTTTAATGAGGCAATAAAGTAAATACTAATAATGATAATAACAATAATAATAATGACTACGCAAAACAAACTATACACAATACAATTTTTCTCACCACCTGATGACCCATTTGCAGCCAGTCCCCAAGCAGCTATCGCGGAACCTGAAAAACTGTGAATGTCATAAATTTCACAAAATTCCCAAAAAAGACCAAACTCCTGGAAAAGTTCGAACTCCCAGCCAAAAGCAGATTCATACTCATGGAAAAGAGAAAAGCAGATTCCTGCCCCCTGGCCAACCCCCATTCATAAACTGAGTATGATGTCTACGGTGTGGAATATTTCCGTTGTCAGCTTGGTGATCTGCCTGGCTGTGCTCCCTCCCAGCTCCTGCACACCTGCTCTTGAACTGAATATGGGAAACTGGAAGAAGTCCTTGATTTCACAGCAACAACTGAAAATAGTATCAACATTCTTCTTGTGCTAAATCCCAAATATAGCAGCTACTGGGAGGAAAATTAACTCTATCCCAGCTGAAACTGGGACATGGTTGCACTCCCTGTTGCGGTCAACTACTCGATGCTCAGGTGGAGACTAATGAAGAGCGATGTCCTTCAAGTGTCTGTAATGAGATCAGTATTATTTAATTTATTTCTTGGGGATATGGACAGTGGGATAGAGGGTACCCCCAGCAAGTTTGTGTAGGACATCAAGCTGAGTAGTGCAGTTGATACTTTAGATGGAAGTGATGCCATCCAGAGGGACCATGACTGGCTAGAGAGTTGGGCACGTGCAAACCTCATGAAGTTCAACAAGGCCAAATGCAAGGTCTTGCACATGGGTTGGGGCAATCCTAAACACGGATACAGGCTGGGCGATGAATGGATTGAATGCAGCCCTGTGGAGAAGGTCTTGCAGGTATTGGTGGATGAAAAACTGAATATGAGCCAGCAACGTGCGCTCGCTGTGCAGAAAGTGAAATGTATCCTGGTCTGCATCAAAAGAACTGTGGCCAGCTGGTTGAGGGAGGGGATTCTGCCCCTCTACTCCGCTCTAGTGAGACCCCACCTGGAGTACTGCGTTCAGCTCTGGAGTCCTCAGCATAAGAACGATATGGACTTGCTCGAGCAGTTCCAGAGGAGAGCCACGCAGATGATCAGGGGACAGGAGCACCTCCCATATGATGACAGGCTGAGAGAGTTGGGGTTGTTCAGTCTGAAGAAGAAAAGGCCTTACAGCAGCCTTCCAGTACTTAAAGAGGGCCTACAGGAAACATGGGGAGGGACTCATAGAGTCTACTGATAGGATGAGAGGTAATGATTTTAAACTGAAAGAGGGTAGATTTAGATTAGATAATAGGAAGAAATTCTTTCCTGTGAGGGTGGTGAGGCCCTGGCACAGGCTGCCCAGAGAAGCTGTTGCTGCTCCCTCCCTGGCAGTGTTCAAGGTCAGGCAGGATGGGGCTTTGAGCAATGGGGTCTAGTGGATGGTGTCCCTGCCCATGGCAGGGGGGTTGGAATGAGATGATCTGTAAGGTCCTTTCTAACCCAAACTGTTCTATGACTCCATGATTCCTTACTCACTCCTCTCAAATTCATATTTGGCAGAGAAATATTTTGCTAGAAAACAAAGTATTTGGCCTAGCAGAAGTCTTTGGGGCTTGGAACAGGTTGTGTAGGATCCTAAGTGGAGTGTAATATAGAGCTGATCTTCACTTTCATTAAATCTTTGGAGTGAACAGTGGATTGGTAATTCTCTACTAATTATTTTTTCCACTGTTTGCGTTCTAGACAGATGGGGCCCAGACTTCTTGCACAAAAAGAGGGAGAGGAAAATGGCATAACTCCAAACATACTCTCTCAGTCCCTGCAGGATGACTTTTAGCCTCTAGAAGTGTGCTAGTTTTGTTACCAGCCATTTTATTTATTTTAATCTCTAATTTAAATGCTTGATTCTGCAAATACTCATCACCCGTTATGGCGTGTAATAATAAATCCTCCTTTCAGTTGTCTATGCAGAATCAGATCCTGTCCAAGAAGCTGCCTGCAAGGTAGGAGAAGCATGTTCCTTGACCCTGCCAATCTTATTTATCATTCATCTTGCTATCTTGTCCACCCTGCCCTTCCTGGAGAGAACATTTCTCAGCGTTACTGAGGAGCTAGCTCCTTGAGCTGTACTTCACTGTTTTACTGCACCCTTGTAGAGTACTGAGGATGAATAGATTCAATTGACTTGAAGAGTGGCAGAACTGCTGACAGATGAGACCTCCAGCAGAGCAGTGAAGCACAGAGGTGAGGAGAAAGGTGCAGCAGCTTGCTGTCACAGTCACTAGGCTCATTTTCTTTTCTCCCTGTTCCCTCTGTAACACCCTGAGCATGTCCCATTTGGGAATATCTTCATTGCAATGACCATCCATCAGCCTCAGTGGAGGGCAGTAAATAAAAGAATATCCATGTTCACTGGGCAGTGCACTTGAGAAATGGGAAAACACAACACTGTCCAGTAAATACACCCAGTCTGTTTACCTGACACTACATTGTAGAAGAGTGCAATAAGAGCTGGCCTGTGGTCTCAGTGTTCAACCATGACTCCTTTGCACCAGAGAGCCTCAAGACATCTACTAAATACCAACTCATGCCTGTGAAAGCTCTGGCCCAGATTTTACACCAACTTAGCTCAGTCACAGAATCATAACAACTCTTATTTTGGATGCAGTCCCCTTTTCAGACCCAGCACTGTGAAGAACTGTGAACCTTTGCCAGATACCGCAGACTGCCAGTGTTTTCGGTGTGAGTCCATACTCCTCACCCATGCTTGTGACTGTCACTGAGTGCAGAGAAACAGTAGGATAAAATACATTGGCCATACAGATTCTGTTTTTCCCTACTCACCTCAAGTGCTGACAGAGGGAACTGCACAGACAAAGCCATCTCTGAAGGCTGTCAGAGGCACACTTGCTTCTGGAACATGAACTGAGGTGATTGCTAAGACCTGAGCTTGCGTTTGTGGTGCTCCCATCAGCAAGGCAGAACACAAGCCTAACACGCATCACAGACTCCTCGAACCCTGAACTGCAGGCTGCCAGCGTAGCCAGAGAACCAGCAATCTCATTTATGCAAAAACAAAACCAGAAAGACAGCTCCTCCTGATGGGAATAAAGATTATTTCCAGCCAAGCAGCATAGATCCTGAATTGCAAATTACGATAACAATATTTCCTTGTTCAGAAGTGACTGTCTCATGCCAAAGAAACGCCATTAGCATCAGAAACCCCATCCAAATAAATCACTGGTGAAAGCTCCAGAAATGGGATACAAAAGGAAGGGAGAGGCTAGGGCCCTCTTTGTAACAAACTCGCCATGCTGGAGTGAAATAGACCCACAGTAAACAAGGGGCCTTTTGTTTCAAAAAGTATACTTTGGGCAGTAGGAGAAATGTGTTACTTGTACCTTGGCAGTACTCCCAAATGCAAGCTGAACAAAGGACTGGTGACGTAATTAGGCCCACTGCAGACCCAAAGATCTGGATTCTGTTCCTGGCTCTACCACAGCCCCTGTGTGACTCCAGGGTTATTTCCCCTGGCCAGGACTCATCTTGCCTCACTTTAGCCATCTAAGAGACAGGCATCTAGGCTAGGTGCGCTGCCTAGGCTCACTCTGCTGTCCATGGGAAGGACTACTGGGCTCCAGGCTTACGACAGGATGGATGGCCTCTGGATGTGCTGATCTCTCACTGCTGACTAAAGGAGAAGGTAGGGCAGAGAATCAGCTCCTAGCTGTTAGCTGGCCACAGCTGGCTGAGATGAAGTATGCCCTCAGTGTCTGCTACAAAAATGGGATAAGAAGTCCTCTGGATCTCTTGCCCACTTAGATGGCAAGCCACTGACTTAGGGGCTGCCTTCCTCTGCATCTTTGCACTGCCCTTGCCACAATGGACCCTGGCAGAACTAACACAAACAACAAATACTTCTGCACAATTCAGAAAGCGCACATCAGGGTCTTGCTTAGTTTAACAAGTTAGAATAACTGTCTGAACCGGCTAAGCAGGGAGGCTACCACCCTTGAGCTTGTGTCTCTCCTCTTGCGCCTGGATGACAGGGCATTGGGAAGGCACTGCCGCATTGCTACACTCTGAGCACAGGGTCTGTGAGCACAGCAAGATTTTGATGTGCTGTACAAGGTGAGGAATACACTTAGCACTTCTCACCATGCGTTCTTTTGCAAAGGCTGATCCTAATCTGCTCTTTCGAATAGCTGCTGCCTGCTGAATTAAAGAGATTGTTAGGCTTCTTGGCAAACTAACAGGAACGTTTTCAGGGCTCAGACTGGAGTGAACTTCAAGAGAAAAAACATCATTTTAAGAGGAGAATGAAATGTTGCAATATTGCAAGCAGAACGCAATACTTACTAGTATAAATGAAGACAACCCATCGGGTTTCATTGTCAGAGCATGGAGAAACACATAAGTATGACTATTTGGAACAACACCAAAGGTCCCTGTAGCCAAGAATCTTATTTCCAAGATACTGAGTAGCAACTGCTTCAATATTGTACGAATGTCAGCAAATATAGGTCTGTCTCATGGTACATACTCAGAGCTTCCAGCAACTCACAGTTATGAACTTACTGAATCATATGGTTTGTCCTGCCAACAGCAAATTGGGCCTCCATTAATTTATCTAACCTCTTTTGAATCCACGTCTATCTGTCCTCCAGATCACAAAGGAAGTAAAGTTCTACAGTTTCATTATGTATGACATTATTCTGTTTTAAATTTGTCTTAGTCCTGCTACTCCATACTTTCATAAGGTCTCCCTCATTCTTCTGTTATTGGCAATAATAAACATTTGACCTCCTTTGACATTCTCCATGCCACTCAGGATTCTACAGAACCACACCAAGTCCCTCCCCCTTGTCTGCTACAAGAGTCCTGGTCTGTTTATGCTCTCTAATACAAAAGTCTTTATACATATTTCTGTTCATCCTTTCCTGGACCTTGTTTAATCCTTCCACAGCATAACGCATACCTCTTCAGAGTTCACATCCAGAACTGCACACAGTAATCAACATGTCAGTTTATCACAAATTGTTTTGTTCTCTTTCTAGTTTTCTATCATTGTTCCTACTGCTGCTTAATATGTAGTTTTCTATTTTGGTTCCAGTGTATCCAGAAGTCTTGTTTTCTTTTTCTTTCATAGTCATTCCCATCAGTTTTTGTTTTGCCTTTTTGACTACTGCTGAGCACTACCAAGTGTTTGAAAAGAAACACGTACTTGAATGACTTCAAGATCACTTTCCTGAATAACAACTCTCCTTGAAGCCCAGTGCTCAGATTTTTATCCCACATGCACTGTATTCCTCAACAAAGAATTTTTTTAGTCGTTTTATCACAGCTGAGAGCCCTCAGTGCTCATTCAGAAAAAGGTGTTCCCTTAAAATAAATACCAAACAACTTGCCTTGGCAGTGCAGGAAATTCACATCAGATTCTAACCCTCAGCCCAAAGAACACTAGAACAAATGTCCACCTGTAATTTGCAAGCACGTATAGCTGAAGTGAAATGTCTGGTGGGCAAAGATGTAGCTACTGGTAAGGCTCTCTCTTAGGCTCCTCCACTCTCTGTCCTCCACAAATAATTCCTAGGGCTGAGGTATTTAGGGTAAAAAATTTTAGTGCCTATCATGCTATCTGCAATTCTCAACCACTGGTTAACTGTAGCACCATGACTGATCTTTATTTCAAGCCAGACGGACAATTATTAGTGCCTACAGAAGAGTCAGCTTTTACTTAAATAAATAAAATGGTAACACGCAGAGAAGCAGGACTGTACTGCAGTCTGACTGTTCTGCAGTCTGTCTTCTTCTCACAGCAAGGAGAAGGCTCTGCGTCCTTTGCGGTACTGTTCTTTTCTCAGCCTCTCTCTGCTTTGTGTCGGAGTTAATGGTAAGATCTGGAGGGACATCTTTGCAAGGAGCAGATGCCAAGTCCCAGAGGCACTCTCAGGGGATCTGAAAAATTTGTTGAGTAGTCTCCAGAGAAGATAATGTTGAGGAGCCAGCACTACCTCTAGGAGAAAGACCCCAGGAAAACTTGTCTCAAACTGGTCTCCTCCCTTTGACAATTTCTTTGGGAAGCAGTGGTCGTGAGGGGGAACTACCAGAATGCTGCCCCCTGCCTAAGAAGCTATTCATGATAGTCAGCACTTCAGGTAGAGCTAGAAAGTAGAAGAGAGTGAAATTACCGAAGAGAGAATGTTTATTCACAGTGGCATTACCATCCCATCTACACAGCAGTAAAGGGGGAGATGTGAAGGCAAGAATTTAGAATACAGCTGCCAGTGTGTCTGTAAGCAACAAAAGACATGGAACAGGAGGAAATGCAAGGCTGTTGATATGTATTTCCATGTTGTAATAAAAAATAAAAATATAAACTCAGCAGATAGATGTAATGCATACAGCAAAACAACTAAACAGGTGAGAAAACATCAATTTGTTAGAATTCTTTTCCGTTTCCTGAAAGTGAGAGCAATAATAACGGACAGAGATTAATACGGAGTAACACAGCAACCCCTGAACCTTATGTTCAGTGCTACTCAAAATTATCCCATGTCCAATCTCAGACAGTACAGCAGGCAAAGTGCCTTTTCACAACAACCAGGCCTGATGTGCCCTAATGGAGAGGTTATCCTTTGAGGCACCCCTGTAAGGTGTTTCCTAACAAGCAAGCAACGAGTTTACACTTAAGAGAAGTCTCTCATGATTAGCTTCTGGCAAAACACAACATATCTGGTCTTTTAGCAATTAGAAGGGCAGGAACAGAGAAATCAGTGCCCATCAAGTAAGATAAAAATGATTAAGTGGTGCTTCTAGAGGCAAGTCCTTGACCAAAGGGAGACTCAGCACTGTCATAAGCCAAAAGCCCTGGCTAATGCTGCCTATGCCTATGCATTTCTGAATGCTTTTGTCATGGAATCCCTATCTTGAGTTAAATCTCAGTTTAGAGTTTTGAATCAGGTGAGTCCTTGCTATGACATGTAATCCACACCCCAGAGTATTATATGATTTGATCTCAGTGCACCTGTTTATTATTGTAAATCTCTCAGTGATCGTTTTGCATTTGTTACTTACAAGAGCCATACCCCACTGCAAATAGGTCCTTGTACTTTGGATTCCTGTAATGAGAAAAAACATGTAAGATTGCATTTATTATTAAGCATACAGTTGTACAGAAATGCACAGTGTTTCACCATAATATCAGAGTCCATTCTCACTGGACTGTATACAGTCCGAGGGCTTGACCCTTTGAACACATGGGCTACAGAAGTCTGTGCATGAGTAATTCTTTCAGATTTAAGATGCATAAGAAAATAGAACATCAGAAGACCACAGCAGTAGAAGAAAAGGATAAAAAGGACACAGACAGACATTATGTCAATCTCTGGAACTTCTTATCCATTTCATAATCATGGAAAGTTTATTTTTAAAAATGAGGTCTTTGAGGAAAGGAAAAAGGCAGGAATGTGTCGATTTCCATCTTTCAGGGGCAAGAACAAAGGAGTTTCTAAGCCACAACAGAAGAATACCCAACAAACTTACTTTCCCTACCTGTTATTAAATAATGAGGGGATGCTTCAAGAGACAGCTATCAGTTCATGAATTCATGATCATTCCCATCGACGAGCAAGGAAAATTCCCTTCTGACCCAGCTGGTGAACAGCATACTTACTGAGGCTTACTGACTATGAGCAATTAGCCATCTACTATGTTTTCTGAGGTCTCTTTACTTGAAAAACATCTGCCTTCCTTACAATATCCACTGTGTGTGGACATTTACTTCAGGGTTTACATGGGATAAAGGTTAGTACTGTTGCTGTCCTTGAGCTCACAGAGCACAACCAGTGGTTAACAATTCTATGAAATGAATGTATGTGAAAATTATCTAATGAGTGTTTTCTCTGGCTTGCTATTCTGAAACGATAAAATAAACCATTTCTCTTTTCATTTCTCCTCTCCTTTTTCACTTAGGCAAATACCGAGGTATCCTAATGCTCTCGCTCTATCCACTAAATGCAGTGTCATCACTTACAATGTCAGAATAACAATTAAATTAGAAAAGCTTATTACATAAGGCAATTTGAGGTCATTCTCCAATTTCAAGGCCATTTTTCTTTTACCATTTCCTGGAGACAAGAATAACAGCAGCACAAACTACCTATAAAAGATGTCTTTCTCCCAATTTCATATGTCATTTTACTGTTATTTTGTAATTCTCACAGAACTGCATCCTTTATATTCTATTAAAGTATAATTACTGCAATGGCTTGAAAGGACAGACCAGTCCTGCTCTGTCTCTCCATAGATACTCTTTGGCAAGGCACAGATGTGTCGACACTGCCCCACAAACAAGTGAGAGGAGACCTAGCTGCAGGGGAGCTCAAGGAAGGACCTGACTCTGTCTGTCTCATGCTCAGTGCATGAACCGAGCCAGTTCTGGGGAGATTCAAGCATGTTAGAAAGCAAAAGGACTCATTCAGGTTGGTGATGAGTGTTTTTTTCATGCTAACAGCTACGTCAGTAACATCTCAGAAAAAGAGAGTTAATTTGAAAGTATCAGTGATTGTTTTCGGACTGACCAGAAATAAATATGCAAAAGTTGACTGCAGGGTAAATGCCTACTAACATGAACTGTGTAAGATCCCAGTACACAAATATCACTGTTGTCTGGGCAGCAACTGAATATGTACCATGCATAAAGGTCTTGTCTGGCATCAGTGCTTCAGCGTCTTATAGTCTATGGTGATACTTATCAGGCGCATGCAATGTTTGCGCTTCCTTTTCTGCTGCTTCAGTTCTTTTGTGTTGATACTTGTCAAAAATATACCCACTATCCCTTCTCCTCCCCTCAGCTATTCAGCATTGATTCCTACTGCATATTGTCCAAAGATATGACCTGTCTGTCACACCCTTCCCAAGTCAGGACTCTTTCTCGCTCTGCTAACTGCACCCACTTTGCCCTAGTGCTGCACAGAGCCTGCTGTGCCTTCACCTTTTGCTGAATGGCACAAGCCTTGAAAATTCAGCCTTACACAATGTGCCTTGCATCCAGAAGCACCAGGCACGTCTAGGTCCTGCCAAAGCAGCTGACTGTAATTATTTAAAACAGTGTTCCCAGAGAAACCAGCCCTGCCTTGTAAGGTGCCACGACATTCAATTCCACTCCCCTGAGAACTGCCGAGAGTGAGTTTGTAATAAAGAGATTTACCAGGAGATGGCGGTAACTGCAAGTCTCTTGGTTTTGTCATACTGGAACTTCCAGAGTGGGAGGAGGGTTCCTTGCTGGTCTCTGTATTCATCCGAGGCATCCTCAAAATACTTAAAATCTAAAACAAAAAAAAATCAAGGAAAAGGCCCCGGTGAATAAACAGGAAATAAATCAGCACGGTGTAGTGCCAGGGAAGCTTTAAAAAACACTTTTTCCTCACGGTCTCTGCACAGCCCAATTGTTAGTATAAAAACTGTCTCAGTCCATAAGTCTCAACTCCAAAACAGCACATAAGTGCTGTGAATGCGTTTTACCAAGCACCAAGTCCTCATACAAAAAAAGCTGATGATCTAAAAGCAGTTGAAGGATGAACAAGAAAGCAGAAGCCCAGGGTCAGGAGTGACCTCAGGCTACTCCCAGAGCGACCTGAGAAGCAGGGAGCTGAGCAGAGATAGCAAAACCCTTGCAAAATAACATTGAGACTGATAATGTCACCATGGCTGGGACCTGTATGCCAGCAGAAAGATGCTTGGCACTGGCTGCTGTCACCAGCACCTGCATCCAGGTGGCAAGTACCTGCTGAAGGAGGGAAGTGTCACAGGAGGGCAACGCTGACCAAACCTGCTGGCCCCAGCCTGCTCAGAGCAGGGCTGAAGTGGCATGCCCTTTGAATTCCTGCTCTCTGCTGTCCTGTGCACCTTGTGTGAGTCAGCAGGTTCCTAGCCCTGCTCACTTCAGCTGTGTTTCTGTATTCTTCTATTCCATTCCATTCCACCCTTGCACTCGTCAGCAGGAGTTCTGACTTGAGTCAGAAGAATCTCCCAGCAGGCCCATACCTTGTGCAATGTCATCAAATATGTTTTGATTCACCATCCGCTCCATTATTTTGGCAGCCTTTGAGATCTTGGTTATATCATCACTCTGTTGGAAAGGAAAACAAAGAGGAGAAAATGTATTTCCCATCTGTATACAAGCCCTTCATACTTTGTGCGACCAAAAAATTTTGACCCTGAATACAGGATAATTTGAAGCTCCTCACACCAGCAACTAATGATAAGGGCACTTGAATTAAGGCAATGACTTTATTATAATTTTAGGAGGATGTCATCCACAGCTGAGCCATAGTAACTTCAGTGTTTGTTCCTGATGTAGCTCAATTAGCAGTCACTTCTCTGTGAAGGCAGTTAGAGTCTGGTCTTCCTCAACTCATTCAAGCCACCTCACAATAGAATGAGATAAAAGCACACACATGATCCCACCCCCACCTCACTGGATACTAGTTCATTAGATTCAGTAATGAAATCACAGATGCTTGATCTCTACCTGGAGAGCTTCAAGGTCTCATGTGTTAAGTAAAGATCACAGGATTTAGAAATCCTTCAGTCAGTCACCGGGTAATTCCAACTTGATGCATTCACAGATGCATAAGCTCATACAATACATAATCAACATGCAAAGGACAGTTTTCTGCCCAACTCTTGTGGAAACTGTTTTGATACTGTGGAAAATCCCACCCTTCTGGCCAAGGAACACCACAAGCGGGTAAGCCTGCATATGTGAAGGTATGCAGATATATCTTCTGTGTGTGTATGCGCGATCACTAGCAAAATCCAAACTGGATTAACTGGCAAATAAGACAAGAAGTCTGAGTGCCAGCAACTGATAGGACGGATCTTAAAAGTTCCCAGACTGTGCTGGGCCATGAGTATGATATCTGCACAACTCTGCACAATGATGTGAGAATGCCAGGACATACGCACAGTCCTCTGACAGCACGCTGCTCTGAGGACCTGAACTGTCATCTACTGCTGCCGCAAAGGCCCATCAGTGTTTCAAAGCATTTCATCTTGGAACAACTGCTAGGGACTGACAGTTGCCAGCACAGCATGATTTCCTCCACAGTGACGACACTGAAAAGAAACTTGTCATCCTTGACACAGCTCAGAGAGCGCTGTGAACATGAAAAGAAAAAGTGAAATGACTTGCCAACACTGCACTACACAGTCACAGTCAGAACCAAGAACACAACTCCAGATGCTGCGCGTCCTGGCCCTCTGCTTCTTTCTTGGGGTCTGCACAGACTCACAGGAGACTGAGAGTCTCGCTGCAAAGCGCATGAAAACCAAAGGACTACACAAAGATAACAAGACAAAGAAGAAAAAAACAAATTCTATAATCTGCAACATTTTTTATAAATCCACAGTTTGCCTACTCCTTCAGTAACGTGTGTGGTTGTCTCCTCCCATCTCCAAAAGGATAAAGTAAAACTTAGAAGCAAGTTCAGAGAAGGGAAACAAGGACAGTCCAAGTCTGGAATGGTTTCTGTACCAGGAAAAAATGAGTAGCTGGGACTTGCCAGTCTGGAAAAGCGATGGCTCGGGAAGACATGAGACAGGTCTAAGAAATCCTAAATGGCCCAGAGACTCACTGTTCATTGTCTCTTCTGATACAAAAAGTAGGGGTGTCAAGTGAAGCTAGTGGAAGTCAAGTTCCAAATAAACGAAATGAGGTGACTCTTACGGAAGGATGACACATCTGTGAAACTCCTTGTCAAAGGGTGTCATAGATGCAAGCATTTTACATGGTTTCAAGGAAGATCAAAAAAGTACTTCCCTCCGTGTGCCAAAGCACATCAAGCTTAGTAAACAGCTGAAAACAGTTGAAAGCTGGAAGAATATTTGGTACTGGGGTAAACTCTTGCTGTGTTCTAACCCTTCTTTACACACTCACTTGTGGTTAGAGCCTTGATCTGGATCATTGTTCTCATGTTCTTCAGGTTTTCCCTTGGCCTGTGGGAGAACTTCTTGAGAACACCACAGAGAATTTACTGTCATGTTCAGAATTTAAGAAAGTGCAGGAAAAGATGTTTTCAAATTTTAACACAGCATGATATTCCCTAGACATTAGGGATTCATAAGTATTAAGAGAAATTAAAGAGGGAGACAAAGAGGATTCTTGAAATATCTCAGGTAGAAATCAATATTCTCAACAGCCGAGCTTTCTCTCTTTTGATTTTAAGTTGCCACTATTGCTTCTGCCACAATAAGACCTGTCTTTCTCTAAAATGCATCCCAAAAAAAAGCAATTCACCTTTGCTAACACTTGTTCAGCAATATTGGGACCATGACTATAAACATGTCATTGGCTGCCACCAGCACAGTGCTCTGTGCAAGCTTAATTGACACAGGTTAAACGCTGAAAAGGTGACAACAGCGCAATAAACTCTTTTCTCTCCACCATTGTAAAAGACACAGTTATGAGGTATAAGGAACAGATCCCCTGGAGTCCTGCTGGTTCATCAGGCGTGTTAGCTAGGCTGTCAAAAATCTCTTTTCCCTTTTAACATGTACATGCTACCAGAAGAAGCTGGGAAAGAATGGCAGTGCTGTACCCTACAGACATGAGCAGGATCATGGCTCTTGTTCTCTCACACATCCAAGGAAAACCGCACTGCAAGCATTGTGATTTTCCAGCCTGAGACATCATTCTGGACTGAAGATCAGAAGATAAGGCTTACTTTACGTGTTCTCAAAGATGAATGCAAGATACTGCCTCATCTGTAAGTTGGGGTTTTTTTGTCAGCAGAAAGCAGGCTTTACAAAAAACAACTGTAAATACAGAAACAATGTATTATTCAATGGAATTTTTCCCACAATGCAGGAAATAGTCCAGATTAATCAAAAGAGCTTTCAGTCAGCTTCCTGTTAGGTAGCTATTCTGCTAGCAATGCAGCCATGAACAACGTCGGCATTAAACTGGATCAGAGTATGTTATTTTCTCATTGCATCCAGTCCTATTTCAGGTTTGATTTATTCTGTACGCTCCTGAAATAAATCTTCAGTGGAAGTGATAGGCCTAATTTATTCTTTTTATTAAAGATCTGTTTGAAACTCTTTTTTTGTGGTAGGCCAACTCTGGGCTACTTAACCAAATGTAATGCGAGCTCATCAGCTAACAAATTTGTTTCGTTTATTTCTGTGCATAAATTATTTTTAGAACAGCAGTAATGTTAATGGAATCATATGTAAAATGAATAATGGGCTAGTACTTTGAAAATAAATGTCTTGGTCTTGCCCTAGTATTCATTAATACTAATTGCTTCATATTTGCCTCTCAGCAGCTGGCCAGTTGCAATGGTAACTCCAGTAACCTGAAGCATGAAAAAAGGCTTCTGCTGGTGTATAATTGCATATCCAGAAGACAAATGTCACCCTAAAACCAGTGCAGTAACTGCTTATATATCTGGCAATACATATACTGCAATACATGTACTGGCAATACTGTAAGAACTCCTGGTTTGCAAAGAAAAAAGCACAGTGTAGGGGTGTTGTCACTTCTTTCCCAGCACTGCAAACACACACTGCCAAACCCAAACAGAGGCCCCCAGGCTAAAGCCTGTCAAGTAGTTATCAATTTCCAGAATTGTACTGATCTGTTCATTTTCAATGTTTGCTTCTAATTCTGATACTCTGTACACAGCAGATTGAAGACAAGGGAGTTGGTAACAACTCATCCACTCCTTGGGATGACCAGAACAACTGAACAATAATGTGAAGGTTAATTGCATTTGAATTTCAGCTCTTATTTCAAAAATAACTGTGGTCATCCAGGAGCTTACAGATGATAATTATGACCCTGTGTGCTGGACTGTCTCACCAGGCATATCTCAGAAAGGGGTAAGGCTATAGTGAGACAGACAAGTCAGACAGGACCTGACATGATTCAGGAATATACATTTCTCTGCTAAATATCAATTTTGTTTGGACTCTAAGAAACTGTTCAACCACTTCTGCTTCAGAGATTAGAGACTGTTCTGGTGCAGTAAGTTCCAGTTTTAACATATTCCTAACTGGTCCACATCCACCTGTATTTCCGTCAACACTATCCTCTGCCTTGGTAATTCTTGTCCCTCTCTGTTATCTACCTCAGATTCTGTCTCTACCTTTGCATTACCAGATAAATATGCTATGATTTTTTAGTCTCTCATATTCAAGCTTTCCATTTCTCATATTCTCTTCCATATCTATCCAGGTTTGTAATCTATCCTCTTTGAAAAGGGGTGATCAAAATCATGTACCCCTGTACTACTCCCGATAAGGTATCACTCTGCCTTATATAACAGGAGAAGTATTTCTCTGCTATCCCTTACACAATATATTCCAGCAATGTACTTGTCTTCTCACAGCCACATCACAACTCATCAACCTATATACTCATGTTTCTCCCTGTAGCTTCAAACTGTAAGCCCTCCCCTTATCAAAGATTGCTTTGATAGTCCAAAATGCAGAGTCTCCCTCTCCACCAGTCCCTCCCAATCTGTACTAATAACAACTCTTCTGGTTTATCTAATTTCCTACGGGCACTATAGCAACAGCTTTACAGAATTTCAACTAGATAATCTTTACTGTACTTTCCTTGTTAAAGGAAACTACAACTTTTCTTTTACGAAAGAAAGAGATGAGATTATTTGGACACAGCTTACCTTTGGTAAACACATGCTATTTTATTCCATTTCGTATTTACTCCCAATTCTCTGTTCTTTCCCTCCGTATTATTTCTGTTGCCTCACACACTGTTAAAGGTCAGACTAATGGAAACATTTTTACCCCTTGTGGTCAAATGCCGATTACATAGCTCCACCCCTCTTTAGAAAGATTAATTAAAAATCCTTGCTATTAGACTTGTGATTTCATGCCTTGTCATCTTAGGGTGAGAGGAGCTGGCCTGCATCAACTAATTGCACTAAGCTCTTTGTTTTACTTCTGTCTCAGCTCCTGTGGTTTGTATGCTCACTCAACAACATGAGGAGGGTAGTACTGGATCAGACGAAGAGTACCTCTGGGCCAGGATCCTCTCTGTAACCACAGCCATAAGCAGATGGCTCAGGAACAGGAAGAACAGGACAAACAGATACAACACTTCTGCCTAGTCCTCTCAGCTTCCAACTATTCCGAGCTCAGAAAATTTTGTAGCATTCCTCTTTGGTATTCTACATTCTCCATGTTCTGTTTGCTGCCTTTACTGAAAACTGAGGAAAAGTTTCAAATATTCTATCACTGCTCTCAGATGTAGCACATCTTCTTCTCTCTGGATCCATTTGAGTGACAGACTTACTGAGAAATTTCCAAGAGTCCTTCATCAGTCTCCAGTCAAATGCTTTCTGTTATTCCTACTTTTATTCACACATATTCTCCTTTATATCATTCTCATCCTTCCTCCTTCTGGAATCCCTGGTTATCTCCATTCCTTTTTCTGTTGGCTGCCTCCCTCTTCTGCGTTGCCAAACCCCATCTTCCTTGCTTCTCCTGTTCATTCTTCAGTGCAGTGCATGGCTTCATTCTACTTCTTTTCCTCTAGTGAGAAGCTTCTACTCCACTGCCAGGGCCCTTTCTACCTCCCCTCCCCT
>Ga0065711_1005617_pt1 | contig 23347 bp, 11 predicted proteins | sample Hoacrofraction12_FD_59098 | JGI IMG/M metagenome (GOLD analysis project Ga0065711, IMG submission 59098) | Hoatzin crop microbial communities from Cojedes, Venezuela - Epithelial fraction 12 v2 (version 2) | ecosystem: Host-associated > Birds > Digestive system > Esophagus > Crop | place...
TCCACCTCCTCCACCACCTCTGCCTGGTGCAGGTGTCCCCCCGCCTCCACCTCCTCCACCACCTCTGCCTGGTGCAGGTGTCCCCCCGCCTCCACCTCCTCCACCACCTCTGCCTGGCGCAGGTGTCCCTCCACCACCCCCTCCTTTGCCTGGGTTGGGGATGCCACCTCCAGGCCCACCACCTTTGCCTGGAGAAGCACCACCCCTTCCAGCGCCAGCCCAGGGCAGCACCTACCCAGCAGTCCCACAGGTCTGTGGGTTTCTTGCTCCTCCGTTACCATCTAGTTTATTTGCAATGGGGATGAATCAGGAGAAAGGGAGCAGGAAACATGTGATAGAGCCTTCTCGGCCAATGAAGCCTCTTTACTGGACAAGAATTCAGCTCCACAGTAAAAGGTAAGCCGTTGAGTTGTAAAGAGAGTGGTATTTTCACCTTATGGCTGTCCTGATAGTATCCTATGTCATGAGCAAATGTCTTTGTTTACTGCTAGACAGGTCTTTGAGAGAACCTCAGTGCAAATGGGATTTTCTTTGCAGTTGGATATGTGGATGGGATGCCCGTTTTATTTAAAGCACGCAATCTCTGATTAATGTTATTTGCACATGAAAGCTCTTTGAGGGTAGTGTTTTCAACTGTCTTTTGGGGTTACATACCACACATTGATCAGAGATCCAGGGATGACTGTGTGCCACTAAGCATTCCGTGAGATGGTTTTTAAAATGTTGTATTTGTGCTTCTCTAGATGAATTTATGCTGAACGCATTTTATTCTCCTCTTTCCTTTCTCCAGTGACCTTATTTTCACCTTGTACACTGAGCATGCAGATTCAAAGTGCAATTTATTTGCATGGCAGCATAAAGCCCTTAATTTGATATGACTTTGATATACTTGTTTTCTGTTGTTGGTGCTTTTTGTTTGTTTGCAAAGTATAACCCTTGGTGATGAAAAGAAATTTCCTTATTAATCTTTTCTTTATGTATCTGAGTACTGATTGTAAAACCCTTCTGCTGTTATTTAATGATGAATTTCTTTCAAGTTCTTACCACCGTCACACAGGTGGTTTGCAGATAACTGTCTACTTCTACATCTCTTTTCGTCCATGTCTATATGTTTTATAGCCTATATACAGCCTATTTATATTCCTGTGTATGTAAAGTGGGTGAATATAAATGAGCCTGACCATTATTGTGTGTGAACAAAGAAGCAAACAAAGAAGTATGGGGGAGGATCAACAGTATATCTTATCAAAATGCTGCTAGCAGAAGTTAGGCAACAACTTTTAAATTGCTGCTATTTTATTTTCTTTATTCCTCCATGTATGACCTTATTTAGTTTGACGTTGCCCTACATAGGTCTTTTGCTTAACTTTAGAGATTCTAGTGCTTCACTTGTGTGGGAAAAAATTGAAGAGCCTTCCATAGATTATCATGAGTTTGAAGAACTGTTTTCTAAAACAGCTGTTAAAGAGAGGAAGAAACCCATTTCGGACACCATTACAAAAACGAAGACTAAACAAGTGAGTACTCATTTAATTTCAGATCTTTTCTAGGCTGGTTTTTGCATAAGGACAGATTTTTGCACGCAGCTAAGATGAATTTTGCCTGGTGTGAAATTGTTACCATATACACACACTATGTAGAAATGTACAAAAGGGAGAAAGTGTAGGATGTGTTTCAAAGCTGTATGTGTTAAAGATGGAAGATTTTTTTTTTATAAATTACTTTTCATGTATGTATGTATTTTAAAAAAAATCTTTGAAAATCCACTTAAAAATAACAAAAATGAAACTGAAATAATTAGGTGCATATATGATGATTTGAAATTGGCTGCACATGTGCAATGAGTGGTATATAAATTATTCTGATTAATTTTATAAATTAATTAATTGTACATGAATTACTATAACTTCAGAGAAAAATTACTTTTAAGGATCTAAGTCCTAATGTCATACCAACCAAAACAGTTCTAAGTTTGTGTTGTCTTTTTATATGTAGTGAATGTGAAGGTTATGCACATGATAAATGAGAAGAACAGTTGGGAAAATCCAACATTAATCAAACTGGTTTCTTGAAATGGAATGGTATACAATAAAATAAAAATAGGAAGCGTATTTTAAATGTAGAATTTTAAACCCTGGGGGAAGAGAATTTTATCTGAATATTTACGTGACTAGAGAGCTGTCATCTTCTTGGTATCTGTGTGAAAATTGAATTGTGGTGGTATGATTATTAATTTGCAATTAAACTTTCGCACTATAGAGGAGAACATTCTTATATAGAATCCTAAACAGCAGTTAAAGTTTTTGTTTTATCTCGTCTTCATATTCCTATATGAAGTTCAAGACTAGGCTCTTCTTTCCATCATCTTTTAACATGCAGGTTAACGCTATACAAGATTTTTTTCCACATTGGTTGTACAGTGAGACTTCAAAATCTCCATGCAGTAGATCTTACATTTGAATATGACCGCTCCACTGAGTAGTTCTGGAGACCTTGCCCCCCCGGCACACTTTGGGCAGCAGTAAAAGTGTGCAGGCGCTCTTTACTGTCCTGGCAACCTGCTGCAGGCAACAGAACTGGTCGTGAAGCTAGGATGATTGTCCCAAGGTGTTGGATAAAACTTTTATCTGGACAGATGGGAAGCATAGTTCAGCCACGCTTGTGTGGCTGTTCATCGCGTACCTGTGTGCTGCACTAGGCTCTACTAACTGGGATGGGAGGAAAGGTAATGGTACTGCTGCTACCTTACTGTTCTGCAATAAATCTCTAAAGTGCAAGACCTTTGCTCTTCTTCCCTCCTTCTAGAAAAACTCCTTCTAATAGTTATTCTTAACGAAGTTATTATGGTAGCTCTTCAGGTAAAAAAAAGGAGTGCAAAGATACACCTGATGCTTTGCCTGTGAACGGTTAGTCCATTCGCCTTTCATGAGTCTTGGTGATGTGGATCTCTAAACAGAGTGGAAAGGACAATTGTTTAGTTCTGTAACACAAACAGTGGCTAAACACAGACAGTGATTATGAATAAACATTAGATGTGGATTTTAATACTAGGAGTATTTGTTTTTCTTGCAGTGCCAAAAATTTAGATAAGTTGTGAAAAAGTAAATAAAATGTAGATAAAATTAAATTAAAAGAACTGATTGTTCTTAACTTCTTTGAAAAGAACAAGCTGTTTATGATAGAAATTTCCACACAGAAGTTGAAGGCAGTCTTAAATAGGTGCCATTATCTAGAATGAACATGCCTGTGGGTCACCTAAATTGACAGAAGAGAATCCCTGGTGTGTTTCTCTTCCTCTGATGATCAAACGAATGCACTGCTCTCCAAAAGAGAGAGAAATTGCCTATTGGAGAAGTCTGATTTGTTGAACTGTAGTATCTGGGGAGAAAAGATCAACTAAACAGATAATCACAGGCTTTTATTAGAACTACAATTAGAGCTATCATTTATTGCAGAAGTCAAAATTAAATGTTCATGTGTGCAAATCCGCTTTAGACTTTTCATAGTATTGACATGAGACAACTGAAGTAGAGTGGATTGACAAATATATTCTACGTGTGCCTTCTCAGCAGTTTGGAATGCAGGCCTTCATTTTTTAAATTCTCTGCATTTACACTTCAGTAAACACTTGGATAATAAAGTCCATCCATGTTTAGCAGAAGAAACAGTTATTGTTGAAGTGGTTACCGACTTACATGGCTTCTATGATAGCTGGGGGTGTTGTAAAGATCTTGCAAATGGTGTTTCTGTAGAGATTTTTACAGGGACGTGTTACGCAAAGCAGATGTGTTCTGTCACCTGTTGAGCTACGGAGGAGTGTTGTACAGAACAGAACCAGGACCCACGAAGCTCACTCTGCTGCTTTCCAGAAACGCTTTAATCTGGCAGTTGGTTTTCCTCCTTGCATTGATGTGCGGGTGTGCTGAGCGGATGGATTGCTTAGATGGATTGGATGTAAAATACTAGATAGACTGGAAATAGCAGTCAGGAAAAAATGCCCAGATAACTTTCAAATGCGTAAAATATTTGGTACTCTACGTAAACATCTGATTTTAATAAAACAATGTTTTCATTGTAAGCTGAAATAAAAATGTATTTACAGAGTAGGCCACATGGGGGGGACTTCTAGCTAGCATGAAGAAAGATTTGTTAGTTTGGGGGTGTTTTAGTGGGTGAAAGATTAATTGTTTTGGAGTACACTGCTGTTCTTGACAGAGCTGTTTATGCTATATGCCATAGAATATATGTATACGTTTCCTTCTGTATGTATATAGATATACATGATATAATTCTTTCTAAATGGTGAGCCTATTTTAAGTGGTAAAATTATATTGTTGTGGGTTGTTTTGAAGTTTTATGAGTTAACAAATGAGTTAATTTCGCCCTACCCAAGTATTGCTTCTGATTTTTTTTCCTTGGCATGATCATCCGCAAATAACTTCATACAATATAAATCAATAATTCTTTAAATAATCAATATTACATCTAGCACTGAATGAAGGCCACGTTCAAATCCATTCCAGAATTTTAAAGAAAGAGAAAAAATTAAGTGTTAATATTTATTTGTGAATGAAGCTGATTTTATTCTTACTGTGTCTCATTTGGTGCTATGGCAAAAGCTGTGATTTATTTTGCTCTGTTAATACGTATATGTCAAATTCTCAGCTGCTGTAAATGTGTGCAGGCTCACTCAATGACAATGTCTACTAAATCTTCAAAGAAAGTCCTTTATGGGCTATATTATAGGTGGGGATGCCATTGCTACCTATTAGAGTGGTCTGGCTTTCATTATAAGTCCCTGTTATAACTTTGCCAAAATTTAGCACTTTATGCTGCAAGTTTTGTTGGGTTGGGTTCCCTCCCCCCCTCCCCCAATTAGGTGTCTCCTTCATCTTGCCAATATTAAGAAAGAAAACAAAGTCTGGTTTTGCTCATGTCCACATAGTTTCATACACTTGAAATATGGAAAAATTTTATCAGATACATGTCTTGTTAGTTGTGTAAAGGATTTCTTTAATTTTGCCACTCTACAAGCTGTATCTCAGTTCCTGTTGCTCAGGAGAGACTTCGGGTGTAATTCTGAAAAGTTTTTCCTAACATTATACTGGCAGGTTGGAAAACAGGGGCCAAGAGAAGATAGGCAAAGGAAGATTAAGATGAATCACTAGGGAGGGAGTGAAGAACTGAGGAGATCTGGCAGGTGAAAATGTAGAGCATATTAGGTCTGAATCCGTCTCACTTCCTACTCTGCCTAAAGTAATTCCTCTCAGAAACTTGTTGTGAGCCTGGGGTATTCTTCACCTGGATGATCCTGTCAGCAAATAGCGGATCTTCTCAAACCTACGGTGTTTGACCTAAGCGAAGGGTGAAATCTTGCTCTTTGAGTGTCTTGTTCAGCCATGCCATGTAGTACAGTACTAGTTTTGGTTACGTGGCTGAATAGTATTTTTCATAGGATCCTTTCCATAGCTAGTGTGAACTGTGTGGAACGAGTGCAGTCCATAAGAGCTTAATTTCCTAAGTAATCATTAGCTGAGTAAAAAATGCTTTTATCAGTTGTTGCAGTACCTAAAAAACATGTAATTAGTGAAGCAGGAAGAAAAAGGATAGTTTCATGATTAAAGGCCACATACTCAAGAATGACAATAAATGCAATATTAAAATTGCACTTACACATTGAACTGTGTGCACTGAATGGGTTCAGTGGAAAACTGGTACGTAATCAGAACATCTTGATATCACTGTCAGCATAATGGGTATACAGAAGGGGTGAGCTGACTTGCATAGATTGCTTTCCTAACTTTTGAACAGTCATCTTAGAAGCCTTACTGATAATCCCCTAACTGTATTTTTGGAAAGTAATGCACTTGTAACTACAATGAACTCTTCAAGAGCAGACCATGTGTTTATAATCTCTCATGTAAACGAAATGAAAAGATGAAAGATATTTTCATATGGAAAGTCCACTATTAATCTATTGACAGTGAGATTTTAATCTCCCCCTTCCACCCTGGAAAAGAAATAATAGGTTACTAAAACTTCATTCTATTTCAAAAGCCGTAGATGCAAACAAGATGTATCAATAAAACTGTTTAGTTAATGCTTTCAGCATTTTTGAATTTTTAAGTTGAACGTAAAGAAGCTGTGGAAATGGAATACCCCTAGAAATAAAATGCCACATAAAATAAGTATAAATTAGTGAATAACGTAAATGTAAGGTAAGATAAAATTTTATTCATGTTTATTCATTAACAAGGAGTGATGTAAAGGGAAAAATAATTTTCTGAAAAGGAGGGTTTATTCCCTCTTCAAAGAGTGGAGGCACTGTCTTAAGGAGCTTTCTGTATCCACACTTACTGATCTATTATCTGTGTCAATGGCATAACTATTTGCTGCAATTTTATGTACTCTCTGGAGATACAGCTGGGGTTCTGCTGCCCCCACAGGCAGAAGTTTTAGAGAGCTTGACTAATGCATTGTTTTTATTTATAGAAGCAAATAACTAATAATGTAATGAAGTTATTTATGAAATTAAATGATATCTCACTTATTTGGCTTCTAAGAATAATTTGGTTTATGAGATGCTGTATAACTGTGATCTGTTTTTATCTCCTGTTCTCTTCTTTATATGGCTTATTGCATGTTTTCTTATTATGTTATTTGTTTTGTAACTGTATCTACAAAGTTCTCTTTGTTGCAAACAGTTTTACCTGACTGCATCTATATACCAAATATCTATACCTGTTCAGGCTTCCCAGGTTGATGTCCTCTAACCACATGCATTTCTTGTTCTTGTTTCCCTCCTGATCATATATTTTCAAGCTTAAAAACAAACACATGACCTTGGCATCTGACAATCTTGCAATCTCGTCTTGTGACCTAAGAGCTCTATGGGTTTCTCTGTTTTGCTTGTGCATCCTCTGGAAGGTTCTGCTGACATAACAGCCTGGTTTAGATGCTGTTGCTGCTTACGGATGCTGTATGGGTGAGAAAGGTTGTGTTTGTTTCTGAACCAGATGAGCCATGAGAGTGTCTGCCAATGGCCTCATTGTGTTTCTCTATGCTCTGGAAGACCTCTGCAGAGGAAGGTCTTACTGATAGTTTGTTCAAATAAAGAGTAAAATAGGCTTTGGATTGGAGTGAGCGAGCTGTGGCTGTTCTATGAGACTGAAGGCTGCATATCTGAAAAGCATAACGTGAATCCTGAATCCCAGCAGAAAGACAGCTGGTACCCTGGGATGTGTAGAATTCTTGCTGTACCTGACACTGTCGAGTTACAGCCGTCTTTCCAGGGAGGTTGGTGAGCTCACTTTTCCATAGCCAGTAGTTCTACGCCTTTCAGATACTTTCTTCTCCATCTCTCCATGGTGCTTTTGACTGTCTCAGTGCAGTGGACGTTGTAATGTTGGATGAGATCAAGGGAAGAAGAAAGAATGAAAATGTGGAGATAGCAATATGCGTTTCTTCTCCCATCTCTCTGTCCACATTGATATTCCTAAGGAGGCAAGAAGTAGCGCTTTTTAGTACAGTAGTCTGTAAATTTGATCAAGAAGACTCAAATTGCTTCACAATTAGATGTGCATATGGATTGAATGTGTTTCACCTAGAAATGAGAGGTTAGTACAGTGGTCATGATGGTTTAGTAAAAAAAGAATTGTCTAACTTAAGTGTAAGTTAAACAGAACTTTAGTGTTAGCGTGAAAATCAAGGTTTTAAAATTAAGAGATTTTTTTTATTTGTAGAGAAGTATTGATATTTCAGAATTTTCCTTATGGCTATATTTTGGTGCTTAGTGCTGACCTCAGTACAAACAGCAAGAACAAAAAAATCATTATATTAATTTGGAGTAGGTACAGTGAATAATGTCATACTTTTGACTGTAACCATATGTCCCGCTTTAAAAGTGAGAACGCTAAAGCTTTTACAGTATGCGGTGTTTGTTTTTTTGTTGTTGATATCACCTACTAGATGTCAAAGCGGATTCTCACCTTTCTTTGGGAGTTTTTTGGGTCTGGGTTTTGGTTTTTTTTAATTCGCATTCTTTACCCTTTCACAAGCTTCCTCCTTCTTCCATGTCTGTGTGTCTGATTTGAGGTGCGAACTTTTTATAAAATAATTAAAACTGTTAATTTCAAATGTATTTGGGCATGCAATATGTTTTGCAAGAGTTTGCAAAAAGTGTGTGTAGTTGCTTGCCTAGTTTGGCTACAAAGTGACAAGATTGTTCATAGCAGTTGGGCTGATCACCTGCAAGAACCACCTCCCGCGTGCGCTGCCTACCATGCATGACAGTTCTGGCTTTTAGACAGAGTTTCGAAGGAAATTTTAGCTTTTGGGGGTTTGTTTTTTATAAAGAGTTTATATTGTAGCTTCTGAACATGCGTTTGCGTTACTAACCCACAGACATTTTGACAGTTACGAACATACAATCTAAACATATAGAAATTAAACCTTAGGTACGCTGGTCCTTTAGCTGATGAAAGAAGCAATAACTATAATTGTGGTAAATGACAGTGAACTAAACTCTCAAAGAGGAGCTTTAGGTACAGAAAAATAAAATACTGTTTTTAAACTAAAGAATTTAAGCTTTGCTATTTATCTCCATCCCCTACTTCAGTCCTTAAAGTTAGAATACTGTTGTTTTTTATTAAGGGACATTCTACTATTGTTCAGCCATCTGTTGAGGAACACAATGCTTATCTAACTACTGTATATCTGAATCTAAGCATTCTAACTATTTTTTTCATCTGATATCATAAGTGAGGAATATTAACTGGGGTAGCGATCTCTAAAGTAAAATATTACTTCTACAGTAATAGTTTTATGATATTCATTTCAAACAATACTATTTTAGTGATAAAACAGCATAAAAAGGCATGAACTGTTTCTCATATATATCCTTAAAAGCTTTATTTATGAAAGCACAGTAGGGTAATAGATAAAATGAATGAAAAGTAAATATTATGTGTAATCTTTACCCTCAAGCATAAAGTTACAGCATCCGCAAACTGGCAGACACAGCTGCTTGGCTGCACTGATTTGCATAACATATAAACAACTTGCATCAACAAGTAAATGACAAAGAGAACTTTGAAACCTTAGGTATCTCCTTTGTAGATTATGAGACTCTTCAGTGGGGAAAGTAACCGGTTAGTTTGCAGAGGGGATTCCAGGTTTGTTCAGGGTACGAAACTGAGACGTGCTCAAAATTATGCTTTGTGAGTGCTGTTCTGTGGGAAAAGTTGTGTTCGATTAAATCAATATGTGCCGTCAGCACGGATATGCTGTTCAACAGCCAGGACAGGGTATTGGTTTGGGGGCTTTTGTTTTCTTTTTGTGAGCATTAAGTATAGAAATGTTTGATCTCCTATTGTACCAAAATGACCTCACTACTTGAAGTAGTCCCTGTTTCCACTCTCACAATTGCCATTACTAGCCAGAAGTCACTTCTGGATTTACCTTAAAAAAACAAAAAGTAAGCACACACACAAACCCCCCACTTATAAAGACCTAATATTATTCTGTTATATCTGTAAGAAATCAGGACATACATGTGAAAGATATGATGGGTCCAGTTCTGTGATTGCCAATTTTACATATGGAATATACTTGAATCCCCAGAAAAGATCTGTTGTCACAAAGGCTAGTGAGAAGGTGACTGCATTACTGCCCTGACCCTGCCTCTTAATGTCTTGCTTGGAACTTGGGGTTTCTGCATCCTGTCTGCAACAGTTCCAAGCTGTAGGCCTTTCTACAGTGGCGTCCCCCGCATGTGACTTTTTGTAACGTACAGTAGTTTTTCTTAACCAGCGAGAGCTTTGGGATAGTTTTGCTTAATGCTGTTGGTCAAAATCAGAACCAGAGAGCAAGAATAATTGCAAAATTCCATGCATTAACTAAATATTATTCTGGGGAAAGGGAATCTTCACATTTTTGCTTCGGGGTTCTCATCAAACATGTGTCTTGCATTACCTTTCACTAAAGATCTCTTTGACTGTTTTTGCTCGTGTTAAACAATCAGAAACAAATTTGGCATGTAGTTTGTTTACTGCTTAACAATGAGGACCACTCAACAATTAGAAAGTTTGTCCTAGCCTTTAGGCTGCAGATAATATCTCTAGCTTCCTTTTTATTTATTTTTTTAAATTTCTTTAAAGCAGAGTTCCAGAATCCAGACTAAAAAGGAGCTGTGTATTGTGTCTCAGGCTTTAGATCTTGTAGAGATTGAATTTATCAACCTTTTGTTGTTCCGCCTTTAAATGGCGTCACTTGTCTGTAGCCTGTAGGCCCAGACTATGCAGCTGATTTATTTTATTGTTTTATTTTTAAATGTGGGAATTGCTTTAGGCATTTATGCTAATATTCATATTTTCTGAATTAGTGTTGTATTGTTATAGCCATTCTATTGGAGGAAACTATAGTATTCATGCAGTTGACTGAAATGGGAATGAAATGCATAATAGAGATTAGTACAAAAGTTGTTGTAAAACCTACATTTTAAATAAAGCCAGACAAAACTGATAGCTGCTACATAAAAACGCTTGATCTATTTCTGTTCTGCACCCATTCACCTGGTAGCATGCTCTTCAGTACTCTTTTGATGATGTCGTTGTTCAAAATTTCAGCAGCAAAGACAAACTATTCTTCATGGGGACAGTGCCTTTTGTTTTTTCCCCCTTCTGATCACTGGCAAAATGTTGCACTCAGTAAATAATTATTCTCCTGTCCATCAGAAAAAGCAGCTTCTTTTTCCTGTTAACTTTCAGGCCAGATTCCTTTTAGAGTACATGACTTCAAGGGATTTACTAGGCCACTAAATCTGGTCCTGTAGCATTGACGGGAATCATGCCCCCTAAGATATTATGTTCTGGCCTACATCATAACAGTATAGTTAGATTATTTGGTTCTTTTTTCTCTAGTGTTGGTCCCCGTGTATTTGTAGACCTGGTCTTGGTAGCTCTCTGAGCTTTAGATTGCTAATGGGTGGTAGAAACATCAGTTTCACAATTTGAAGCTAATATCATAGTATATGGGTGCTGACACCTTTAGAAGTGGGAGAGTCCAAAGAACAGACTCCAGCTCATCCTTGCTCTTTGGGCCTCGAAGACAGAACAGTGTAGTTTTGCTTCCTCTGGAAAGGTCAAGTTGTGGACCCTGCCTGGTCCTAGGGACATTCACACCTGAATACAGTTGTAACATTGTGGGGAAGATGACTTAACAAAGCTATTTTACTCTGCTTTCTTCTTTTGTGTTGTTTTACTCCTGGCCAATATAGTAGCTTTCATCGGTTCCATTTCTACTTCATTTTTGCAGAACATGAGTGACAAGAAATGTAACTATGGCTATTTCCTTATAGGACTTTTGGAATGGCTTTGCATTCATTTTTTAACTCATTTTTTTGTCAGCTTTGGGTAGTATTCGTGTTCAAATCAAGGCAACAAAGGACTCCCTCTGTGTGCTGATGATAGCAGCAAGATTGAGTAATTCTATTATTGTGAGATGTTTCAGACTTGAGCAAAAAGCAGTAATGGTGAGGGCTGGAATCTGCTGTTTCCCCAACATCTTCCAAACCAAATTCAGTCTTGTCAGTGTTGTTGGAGTGGACAGCTTTAAGGGGAAGTTTTTGAATTTCTGTTATGTAACGTACCACACTGTTTCTCTGTGTTGCTCTGCCTTTTCTGGAGATATGGTTTGGTAGTAGCACCAGTTAGAGAGTTTCTGTTATTTTAGAGAGTTTGTACGTTTTTTTTTTTATATTCTGATAGAATGCAAGATACTTGTCTGGTTGTTAGTAGAGACGTACATTGCAATGTGGTTGTTGGAAAGACTTGGTCCGTACCTTGCTGCCCAAGATCTGGTTTATTTTATAAACCTTATGGAGCTGCAAATAAGTAAATAGATAATAGCTTCTTTTTACAACAAGAAAATCTCATGTTATTTCTCCCAGCTTTATCTCAGTTCCAGGTTTAAATGAGATTTATGTTCCATTTAAAAAACTAAAATTTAGAGTGATTATAGCCTATTAGGAGGATAATGTGGGATATCCGAATTATATTCTTCTGAATTACATTTCCCTTCAAATTCAGAGAATCCAACTATCGTATCCTGTTTCAGTCCATTTGACTTCAGGTTTAAATTACTAATAATATATCATATGGATTAAACAATTGCATAGGAATTTCTTGTGAATTTCTGACAGATGATGTCAATAGCTATGCCTTAAATTTAGGTCTTTAACCTTGTGAGTGGCAGTTATGACATGCTTGGTTTCTAATGTTAAAATTTTCAGTTCATGAGCAGAAAGCTGTATTTTCACTTTGCTGTAACTAGTTAGGAATCTGAGGGAAGGAGGACGAAATACCTGCATAATTGATGCTTATGAAGGTTTAAGGGGCAAGGGGGAAATAATTAAAAAAACAATTGGTCAGCCAACCATATCCTTAGAAAACCTCTACTGCAAGCACCGTGAGTTTCCCAAGTTTCCTCTCTTAAGCAGTCCCAGTGGCAGAGCTCTGGGGCAGGCTTTTACTTCTCCTCTTCCGCTACTGCTCAGGCATCAGGGTATAAACCTGTGTCTGAAAACTGAAGTGAACCAAAGTTGGCCACAGGGCAAAAAACATCTTGTGGGTGCTTTTGTTTTTTTAAGATGTGAATTCGATCATGTCGTTCTTTATTCTGGCTAAATTATTTCTGATTATTTTAATCTAAATTAATCTTATTTCTACTACTTAATTTCTAAATAATTTGTGAGGCTGTAGATGATACAGCACCTTAGTGTTAAGATAGGAACAGTGTAACTTGAAAAAATACATGTATGCTTGCTGACTAAAAAGAACTTGAACTTACAGTTCTAATCATCTGGCTATTTTTCTTTCCTCCAAGTGATTCACAAAGGTTTTCTTCGGTGTGTTTAGTACAGTTTAAAACTCAGCAACCTGAGTGGATTAAATATTTACCTCTTCCATCTATGTAATGGTTGTATCCCTGCATTGAAAAGTACTTCATTCAGAATCACGTTGTTTTACAGATAAGGGTCCTTTCCTGGCATTACTTGCTTCTCATGCTGATGATATAAAATTTTACAGTAAGCTGAATTCAAACAGCTTAGAGCCCTGTTGAAGACAGTCTGTGAATTACTTGTTGCTTTTATGCTTGCAAAGTAAATATATATGAAATTGTACTTTAGTGGCTAATTTAAATTCTCTGAAGTAAGACAGTTTGATGGCTTGATTTTTATTTTTTGTTTATTTTAAAAACAAAAAAAAGCTTTCAGACCTTTTATATTTGCTAAAAGTGATCAAAGAAAATCCCAATATGTACGTGGTTGTTTTGCTTTTTAAATAAAATTCATATTGGCGCCTACTACGTCAAACATTCAAATAAAATACAAATTCTCACAGTTTTAGCTTACATCAAAGATGGAAATCATTGTGTGGTTTTGGAAACCAAAGCAATTCCAAGATAGACACAGTTGGAATTTTTTTTATATGACAGCCTGTTTCATACACTTAATAACATCAGTGTGAAGTTGAAAGTGTGCATCCTAATGAAGGAGAAAGCCTAGGGGAACTTTTATAGTGACTCTTTTAGGATTAAGATGCAACTAGGTGACATAGTTACTTACACTTGTAATGGATTTATGCAGCAGAAGAAAACTTAAATAATGAAATCATTTTTAGATGTGTATATAGACTACAGGGTACTATTTCTTGAATTTGTCATTAGTAATGCAAACTATCTTGTACGTTTTCCTGCAGATTAATACTAACGGTTGGGTTTCTTTTGGCAGGTTGTCAAGTTGTTAAGTAACAAAAGATCTCAAGCTGTTGGAATATTAATGTCTAGCCTTCATTTAGACATGAGGGACATTCAGCATGGTAAGTGAAAGAAGTATCATTGATTGTAGCTCAGATCACATCATAAATAATCTGGAAATTCTAATTTTTTCTACCTTTTGATAAGTCAAATAAACTAATAAGAGGCTTTTTTTTACAGTATTTCTCTGAAAATTGCTTGTTCTGACATTTATTTTCCCATGTCTAGTAAAATATTCCCATGTCCTGTATAGAAAAAAAAATAGTTTATTTGCAGAATTGCCATCTATAGTTTTTGGCGTCAGTTATCGAAGTGATATAAAATATAGACCCTTTGATTTTTGTCCTTCTGAGGAAGAAAGTGTGATGTGTTGTTTATTTTGATTTTGATAGCCTCAGGACATATCCAGAAAAGTGAATTATAACATTTAATAAATTTGCTATATAAAATAATTCCTATATTTGGGTTAGCCCAGACTGTGGAGTTCTTTCATCTTCAACAGCTTTTTTTATAAAGGGAGATCTTTTCGGGGAGTGTAATACTTTTCACATTTATGCTAAGAGACAGTAGTGCAAAAAGGTGAAAAGTGGAATTGCATTTATATTCAGAGCATCCCTTATGTTTTCCAAAGGCTTTGGATAGATTTGAAGCAGATTGAATTATCCTGTGAAGTGCCAGCCTATCTATTAAATAAATGTGGTTTTGAGTGTAACACAGGCTTCATAAATCACAAAAACATCTTGTGAACTTTCTAGGCTACATATTTACAGCCATGCATTCAGTTTACTGTGATTTGCTTATTGTGTGAAATTATTCATAAGTAGAGCAAATTTCAGAGCACTCTGTCAGCTAGTGAGTAACTCTTAATCACAGTTTAAAGTTTTTATTAAACTGTTTTGATGGTTACTAGACTTCCTCAAGCTGAAGCACTTAAGATGGTAGTCATAGAGCAAGGCGCCAGTACTGGCGCCAAGAAGTACTTGGTATTTCCAAAGCTGGCAGATGTAGTTCAGTTAAGTCATAGAGCAAAATCTGAAAACAATGATATGGTCCTTTCCTTCAGTCAAATATTCAACTTGGTTTCAGTTAATAATGAGAACCTTATGAACAAAGGAGTCCGCCTAACATCTGTGTCTGTGGTAAAGCCAACACAAGTTCATTGAAAATTTGCTTGCTTAACATGCAACACTAACAATAACATGGCATGAATGTCAGTAGTTGAAGGGGTCAAACAATATTATGCTTAACCTTTATCCTATTACAATATTAAGCACACATGATCATTTAAGAGCTGTGTGCAGATTTCATATATTCCTCTTTCAATAGCTGTTTTCTAAAACCAAAAGTCTTTGCAAAGGGGAATTTAGTAGTGTTCTTATTCCCTTGCTGTGCAGAAGTGATTGAACAAACATGAGAGAACTTTTGTCTGATGGGAGAATTTGTGGAAATGGTTGGAAGATCCTGCTGTTAAGAATGTTTTGTTGGAGTTTTTTTTTGTTTGTTTTTTTTAAGAATATAAAATAGGCGTGGAGGAAAAGTAGTGAGGAGCAGGAAAGAAATTTGCATGGTGGGGGCAAGGAAAAGAGAGGAGAGATCTCACCAAGAAGTATTTGTGGCATCAGTCACTCCATGCAGAGTTCTCCGAGTGATCTAACCATAGAGCCGGTGGAGAAATTGTAAAATCACAAGCCCAAGTATTTAGCTTCAACTTTATGTAGGCACTATTTTTACTTGCTTGTTAAAAAGTAATATACAATTTGAGTTTTGTAGGTTACTGGTTTATCTGCTGCAATTTGAATATACTAATGAGAAAGTACTATCAAAAATTAAAATAATGTTAAAGAATGCCTGCATTAGCAAAAGAGGCAGTTATATAGTTGCACCTTAATACATTAAGATTTAAGATGTACGACAATAACTACAGCAAAAAATATCTTCAGTGTTCTTTGTCCCCTGGCCCAGGGATTTGGTGGTGGACTTTATTTTTTTTTTTTTTCCCTGTTTAACATACAGTGGCATGTACATTTACCCATATCTCACTCAGTACAACACAAGCTATGTTTTTTCATAAATTTAAAAGGCAGTCAAATGAAACTCCTCCCCCCCCCGACAATTTGTGGTACTAGGCAACTTTGTTTATAGGCTTTCTTGTAAATATTCCCTATATTACATATAAAGTGTGTGTGTGTGATGCAGTGTTCATACAAATTGCAGAAGAATTATAATTTTAGTATTACTATTATTATTTCTCTTTTTTTACTGGCCATAAAAAAAGCACTCAGAAAGAGAGAAACGTTCCACGCAGTGTGGTATTCAGTCCATTTCTTGGTTTACATGCTATTGTGTTTTACTTTTCTAATGGTTTAGACAAATTTCAAAGTGTTACAGGAAAACAGTTGTGCTGGGTATTAATTCACGTAAATTTAGGATTTCAAGTTTTAATTCATATTGTGTTTCACTGAAGAGCCTAAAATAACTTGAAACCTGGGCAAATATCATATTTAATCTCTTAAATTTTTTTCTTTGGTTGACGTTTTTTGGTGTTGGGTTGTTTGTTTTTTTTAAGATATAAAACATTGGTGATATACTGTCTGCAAGGAACAATCCTTGATGAAAGATTGTTTTGGAAACTTGAGACTTTGAGTCATTTGTGATAGTTTTTTAACTAATCTTGAACACTTGGCTACTTTTTCATGCCTGTGTGATCAGAAGGCGTTTAACGGAAGATCTCAGAATATTGTAATAGGTGCTGAATAGCTTGCTATGATGATGATGATGATGATATCCTTGTTAAGTGTCTGCTTGTAGAATTGCATTTGTCTGCTTCTAACTTTGCAATAGGTTTAGTAAGCTAAACTCTCAAACTCTAGCTGCTTTTCAAGTATTCTTACAGTGTGGAAGGAGTAGAAGCACATTTGTACTGAACTCTAGTACATCTTTCGAGTAGTGCTTTAAAGTAGGGTAGGTTGATTTTTGTTCTTGTTATGGGGCTTTTTTAGCAGATTCTAATTGCTAACAGAACTCCCACTATTTTACACAGTCTACCCTAGATCTGTAAGAAATGTTGGTCCCTTTAGTCACAGTGCCATTTCTCTGTTATTAGTACAAAATAGAGTCCTCTTCTCATGGTTTTTCTGGTTTCACACAAGATTTTACTGACGCCTGTTTTTCACAATCATCTATCAGCTATGCAAAACACTTGATCCAGGCATTTTGCTTGCTTTTTTATTTTTGCTATGCCGCAAATATCCTTTATCCAGTATTATGTTCCCACTGGAAATGTAGCTGTATTCCGCTGCATGACACAGCCAAAGCTTGAGAAATGCCAAACAAGCACTTTTACATATTTTTCCCTTATACCTCAGATTTTCTTCCTAGAGAAAAGAGTTTGGTTTTAACATTAGCCTTTTGGGTTTTTTCTGAACAGTTCAGAGATGCAACGTGTGCTTACATTAGAGATCCAACAAGATTCCAGTTAGCTGCATATAGTAATCTATGATGAACACTCACACATTAATATATAATTGCATGTTAAGCCTGCGTCTGCGTTTAGGGACAGTGTCTCTTGGGATAGCTCTTTTTAATAAAGTTGTCTGTCATCACATGAAACATAACAACTGTTTGAAATTGTAACTATGTTGCAGAGAATATGGGTGTTAGTGCTTTCGACAATTCCCCTTGCTCATAAAGATACAATGTATCCTCTTCTGTGTTTAAGCCTTTGTGGCTGTTAACACGTGCAGTAAGAACAGTGAAAAATACTTCTGTGTGGGTGTAAAAATAGAAGGAAAAAATTACACTGAAGCTGTCAGCCAGAAGAAAAGAAAATCTAATATTTCATGCAGATAAGTATTACATTTACTACACAGATTTATAGCTAGTATTTATTTCCAAAATGGAAATTAACCTGTTGTTTGCCAAAATCATCTTCGTCTGAGCATGCCTTGTAAATGTTGAAAGTAGAAGTCTGGAAAAACAGCATATGCGATTCTGTCTTTTGACATTATCTAGAATCTTTTTTAATTCAGTAAGTTTCTCTTAGCAGGGTTTATAATTTCAGACACCGTCTTACCTCTGGCATGGCTGCAATACTCTAACTGTATTTCTGTAAGGTTTTGTGTAGCACCCTGTGGTTGCCCTGGCTCTGTTGGAAGTAGTTGGGAGGTTTCTGCCTCTGGATTTTGGACCACCTTTCTCACATCCTCATTTAAAAAGTCAGTTTTCCCCTCCTCTCTGAGAAACTGTTGGTCTACAGAATTTGATGGAGCTACCTGTCCCACTCTGACAATTAAAGAAAAAAAAACCACCAAGCCCCTATGAAAGACCAAGGCTCTTTTCATTATAGCCCTTAAACTCATCGTTGGTCTGTGATACTAGGAAAGGAGGTTATATAGAAGAATGTAATAGGAAAAATAGTTGTGGAAAGGGCAAGCAAATTCACCTAACAGCTAGTAAAGACCAACCTTTTAATCTGGATTTAAGATTATTTTACTGAAAATTGTATTTGTGGCAGAGCTTGCTCTGCTAACAGAAGTACAACTTTGAACAACAGGTATATCTTTTGCCCTGAATTCAAGACAGAGGTGCAGGAAGTAAGTGTACTTTAAATGTTAGTGGGCAAAAGAAAGGTTTATTCTTTAGTATTTGGCTTTTAGTGACAAAGGAACGTGAGAAAATCTTGGTTTTGTTTTCTTACTTGACAGCTCACACTGACACTTAGAAACAATGAACTAGGAGAGACTTTGTCAAAGGTTAAATGAATGACTTCACTGGAGGGGGAGGATAAAATGTCTCTTATGCTGCATTATTTAAGTGTTCTGTGCAGGAATCCTTCACGCATTGAGGTATCACACAGTCTCAGTGGTCATAGGTCCAAGAGATGCTCTAAATGGAAAGCAATCAGGAAAGAGTGACCCAACATCTGGAAAATAAGACTCATGATTAGTTTATCTTATGGAAGGTCCAGAGGTGATCTGAGCATTATTTGTCCTAATAACAATGTATGTATATAAGCGTAATGATTTGAAACTCATAATACTGATTTTTTTTGTCAAGAATGGGTAACTTCCCAAAAGACATTTTACTGTTTAAACAAGTTATGAGGACAAAACAATGCATGATTTGATCAATTTCTCTGGATATTGTTATACTGGAAGATAAAGCAGTTGCCCAAAATTGTTCTTTCTGTCCATTTAAGTTATGAAAAAAATCCTGAATGTAAGAAGATATATAGAACACTTTACACTTGTCACCTGACATAAAATATTTCATTATGAAAGGAATGATTCATAAAAAGATTGCAGTCAATGCAGGTTAATTACAGAGTTTGAAATTTTACCTGTTATTTCTGGCTATTAATTGAGAATTTAAGTTCTTTAAAAATTTTTTTCTTAATCAAAAGTTATGCATTCAGACACCTAAAAACTTAAAAGATTATGGCTTCAGCTTCCCCTCTGATAGCCTTTCCAACGTGTTTAGATTCTTCTGAGACACCACCAAGGAAAGATTCGTTCGTTCAGCATTTTTCTGTCCTGTGAACTAGCACTTCCTCAAATCTTTACACCATAATCCTAAGACTTATTCCTCTCTTTCTTCTTAGCTTCGTGCTACCATATTCATTATATTATGCCTGCTATTAGATTGCAAGCTTACACATTTTATTTGTGTATAATTACTTTACAAGCTCCTGTTGTGAAATTATGATTAAGGAAAACAATGGAATACACACAATTACTTCTATGAAAGGCAGACTAGAGTTGGAGTGCCACATATATGTATTGCTGCAAATGTTTCTATGGCTTTGATGCTGTTGTATGCCCACAGTGTTCTGTACTGAGCAGCCAAAAGCAATTCTGGAGCCCTTGTCTGGCCCCTCCTGCCAGAGGCAGCTGGTAAGCAAGGACAACGAAGCACCTTGGAGGCAGGTGGGCTTTCTAATGGCTGTGGCATAAACCTCTGAGCTGTGGGTGGAGGCCCTGAAAGCCAGTCCTGAGGACTGAAAGTATGCCTCAAGTCCTCTTTCTAATCTTTGAGATTTTCTGAAGTTTAGTTCACAGTGACCAGAGGCCAATAAAGCAATAGCAGCAGTTGTTAAGGAAAACATAGAACCTCAGTTATCATTTTTTTTCAAGTATGCATGCAACACGTCAAGATAATGAAGGACAAATATTCATATCACCAAGAAAGGAACTGAATGTTTCATGACAAATTCTTTTGGAATTTACTATTTAAAATAAATTTATAAAATGAAACCAGTTTTGTATAATGCAAAATACATTTTAAAGAAGTTAGGTTTTTTAAATGAGGAAAGTCATATTAAGTTTTTTTACAGTATTTGAATCAGCAGAGACTAATTGCTGCCACATTGGATAGTTTGGATAATTAAAGATTTTTGTTGTTGTTAAAAACATACGAATGTAATTTAATAGTGAAGTTTTGTAAGAAACTGTAACTGCATTGTTTGTCTGTCGTTGCAGTTGAAACAGTTTATTTTTTTCCTTGGAAGTCTGATTAACTTTGGAACTTTGAGAGAAAAGTTTCAGGAAAGTTCTGGTCTCCGAAAGGAAAAAAAGCAGTACTGTTATTTCTCATTTGTGTACCGCGTAGTCACTCATAAGAGCGATGATCAGGAAATTCTAAGCATAAATGCAACAAAATGTGTGTTATTAGCATTAGTACCATGCTAAAATTGAAGTGAGGGAGGGAGAAAAAGAGCACCTGGTCTCCTTTCGGTAGCAGGAGTATTTTCCAGTGAAATGAAAATTAAAAAAGGCTTAGTAATTGACTAAGACCTTCCAATAACGCAGTCATGCTTTTTTCATTAAATGGAAAGGTTTAGAAGAAAAGGATGTTTGCCACAACAATCCATTTGTGACAGGTTCATGTGTTTGTTAGATTTGAATATATTCGTACACACAAAAAAATGTGTAAAAAAAAATTATGCCACTTACATCTATATAGCCATTAAAATCTAATTGAAATACAAGGTAGTTAAAATGAGGATTTAGTACAACTTGCAAGGTGAATATTTTACCTTTCTGTGTTCAGTGTACCTATTTTTAATGTATTTTTCTTATCATTCCTCTTTTAAGGAAGTGACTAAAACTATATGCTGTATTTGATGAAATAGAGATCTACCTATCTTCTCTGTGGATAACCAGGGGAAAAAAACCAAAAGTTGAGTGGCACTACTGCTCATGAAGTAATATTTATAGGACTCTGTTTTATCTTTTTGCAGTAGTTGTCTTTCTCCAAATTGGAAAGTTTGTGTGGAACGACTTTCATTCGCGTATTCTTCTGGTTCTCCTTGTCACCAGTCTGCAGTCCGTAGTTCCTTCTCTTTGCAAATGAGATGCCTCACTTTGTGTGCTGTTTTCAAGATTTATGTGTGCCATATGCCTATGCCATGGTATCGCATCGTCTTCTATTTCAGGCTCCATTTTTTCTGTATTGTTGCTGACGTTCTGTTGCCCTTTAACTGTTGCTAATTATTGAGCTTGTGTTTTCAGAGAACTATGAAAAAAATCTGTGTGTCCCTTTTGGGGCAGTAGTTGCTAATTTTGTATCCATCACAATGTTCTTACAGTATGAGGTTTTTTTTTTTTCTCCATCTACTTTGCGTGTGACACTGAATATTTGAGAGATCCTTTTGCACATGTTTGTGGTCAGCTTTAAAGTGGCTAGCTTTTATTACCTGCCAAGGTTACCACCTCGCGTTCATTAAACAGCACACAAACCTGCAAAGATCCTAGGAAGGCTCCACAGCTACAGCCCTTTACTTTGAAAACTGATCATTCTTTTTTGTAATAGATTTCCTGTTTCTTTGAGCGGGCTTTTTTTTTTTTTTAATCAGGGTAGAACTTTCCTCTTATCCCACGACAACATGATTTTTTTTGAAGCCTTAGGTAAGGATTGTAAGGAGCCTTTTGCAAATCCCAGCATCAGTCTGATCACCCTTAATATGCCTGTGTTGACTCCATTAAAGCAGTACTATTTAATTTGTTGCTCATGAGTGTCTACTACAAAATGACACGTTACCGCTCTTTCTCGTTGCATTGGTTTATCTGTATGTTCTGAAAAAAAAGCTGTTCTTCTGTATAATACATAGACATTTTTCAGGCACATAAGTCAGACCAACTGGTTTGTAGCTTCCAGCACTGTCTCGGGAATCCTTTTAAAATTTGCATTTGTATGTTCTGAAACTTGTTCAATTTGAGGCGGTGCCCAAAACATATCACTCGAGAAGCTCAGAACTTGTCTGAGAACCTCTTTGACCTTTTCTGTGCTTGTGAATCCTAGCACAAATACTTTGCTTAACCTTTTCTGATTCTCTTTCTTTTGTGCTCCTTTCACAGCCAGATTATCTGCATGCCCAACTGTTTCCTGTCAGGCTTCATACATCTGATGTGTTTGAAAGCAGTTTTATTGCTGACTTTATGCATTTGGCAAGTTGGGTTTAGACTTTTTTGTTCTTTTCTGATTTACACTGAACTTATGAGACTTTTTGCCTTTCTGCTTGTTTTGACTGTTCTCCACTTTTTGAAGAGTATCTTTTATTTACAGGTGTACCCTATGCTCATATGTTTAGTTGTATATGTGGCTTTGCAGCGTAGGAATACTGGGGGAGTGAAAAGAGTAAGGGGAAAAAAGGGGTGCTTTTGAATTTTTCAGTTGTTGGTTTATTTTTTTTTCTGAACCTTTAATGTAGCATCTGTAAGCTTCCTTGCAACCTCCAAGCTTTTTTACCCTTTTAACTGGCTTCTCGTTTTAATGTAATTCCTCCTTGTAAACTCTATTTTTATGGTGTTATTTTTAAAAATCTTTTCCCCCGTCCTATAAAGAAATTTCTTTTAAGATGGTTACGGTGCCTCCAGCTGCTTTGCACACACATCCAGAAGTAAATTGAGCGTTGCTTCTCCCCTTTTGGTATTTCTGCCGAGTTGCTTAGAGTAGTAATTGTAACATCCTACAATGTAGACTCTGCGTGATGTCTCAAATATATTTGAAAGGTTAAACCTTCTGCTATGACGCTTTCTATGCTATGCCTATTATCTTACAGCTTTGACGGTTTAGAAGTCGTTATTAATGTGCTTGTTGATTGATCTGTAGTAGAGTGCTGACTGATTTTTCTATTCAGACGTGAAACCCCTCAGCAGGGAATGTGGCAGACCTGTTACAATCATATCGGAACCGACTGAGGCTTCCTTCTGCAGTTGTTCCCACTCCTCTGCGGTAACCGGTTACGGCACTGCGTACGGCCTCGCGTTATTAGCACCATGCTGGTTATCTTCCTTCCGTGGCTCTCGGAACAGTCACTAACGCACCAGCAAACATAACTTTGCCCGTTACACGCCTTAGAAGGCTGGAAGCAGCTACACGGGCGCGCAGCCTGGCCTTTGCCTGCTGAGCTCCGCGGCTCGGGGACGCGTTTGGGGCCCGTCCCCGTCGGTTTGCACCGCGGCCCCCCCGCGGCCCCGGGTCCCCGCGCCCGGCAGCAGGTGGCAACAGCGGCCCGGGAGACGCCGGCCCGGCC
>Ga0065711_1034714_pt1 | contig 23347 bp, 15 predicted proteins | sample Hoacrofraction12_FD_59098 | JGI IMG/M metagenome (GOLD analysis project Ga0065711, IMG submission 59098) | Hoatzin crop microbial communities from Cojedes, Venezuela - Epithelial fraction 12 v2 (version 2) | ecosystem: Host-associated > Birds > Digestive system > Esophagus > Crop | place...
CTGTGGGTCATCTAGTCCAACCCTCCTGCCAAAGCAGGGTCACCTACAGCAGGCTGCACAGGACCTTGTCCAGGCGGGTCTTGAATATCTCTAGAGAAGGAGACTCCACAGCCTCCCTGGGCAGCCTGTTCCAGCGCTCCGTCACCCTCAGAGGGAAGAAGTTCTTCCTCATGTTCAGACGGCACTTGCTGTGCCTCAGTTTGTGCCCATTGCCCCTTGTCCTGTCATTGGGCACCACTGAAAAGAGCTTGGCCCCATCCTCCTGACACCCACCCTTCAGATATTTATAAGCATTTATTAGGTCCCCTCGCAGCCTTCTCTTCTTCAGGTTGAACAAGCCCAGTGTGGCATGGTATCCTTTCACAGGTTATATAATACAGTTTTAATGAGAAAATAGAAAATGCAGGCAAAAATATATTATTTTTAGAATGTTCTACAACTTAAAAAGAAACTACCACAAAAATGAAGGCTCAGAAATAAGAAAGTGTTATCCCAGAATTCCATCTCTTTTGTGTCCTTTTTTCTAACGGGCAGCACTGTTTCCCAAGGCCAGAATCCTGAGAGCCAGGTCAGACCTGCCCATGTCTTCATCTTCCCTTGCTCACCTGCTTTTGCATGAAGGTGTTTCATCAAAGACCCCTGAATCAAGCCCATGGTCCAATAAGGTCGTACAGTGAAATAACAGTAACTAATTTGTCCCAATCACAGTGTGGTCAGCCAAGACCCGCCTGAAAGTAAACAGCCATTTCATTATCAATAATTTAATTCAAAAATTTTCCAAAAGCTTACGATTCCTGCAATATAAACCGAACATAGCTGAAGTTGCAAGTGATGGGACACTTCTAAGCCATAATTTACTTTCAGTAGATGCAGATCTGTATTTCTACAGATGCTTTACACATAAGTAAGAAATTTCTCTTTGGCTCTGAATCATAAAGAAGAGCACGATGCGCAGAACCCTGGTCATACAAAACCCTATTACAGCCTTAGCAGCCTTTCCAACAACATTGCAACAGCTAAGTTTCTGGTCTATTTGGAAAACATAAGACTGTATTTATGCTTTCATGTCATCTTAATTTTCTTTCAAAACCCAGCAGAAGGAAGAACATACAGACACCTTACTGCTGTCACCATGGTTGTGCTTCTGACTCATCTGTCAGAAGGGACATAACTCTGCCATGTTTGCTCAGCCGGCTCTCCAGCCTCAGAGGTGAACTTGCTGAGTGCTCCGTGGATTCTGCCAGCTGCACTGTGACCACGTGAAATTAGTACAGTTGCTCCCATCCAGGTTGATCCAAAGTGCTGTGCTAAGTTTTAGTGAGGCTAAAACTTGTTCACCAACAACTGAAGCATTCAGGCACAAAAAGTAATTATTTATCACCACAAAATGCAGAAAAAGACACAAGCAGGTAAAATTTTGTTTAAGTAAGGAAGCAGAGGAAATTCAGGTCCTCAACAAGAAAATTGCATAAGCTTGCCCTTACCATTGTGCACAGACGTAAGTTCCAGTGGCTGTGATGAATGTAATTAATGGATGTAAAATGGGAGCATAATCCATGTTCAGCACAATACTTAATGCCTGCAATGGTGCTATGGCAAATATCAAGGCTATGGTTTACGCACAGGGGGCCTGCTTTTAACAATGTAAGCACCCTGAGGATGCAAGGCAGAACTTCAAAAGCAATCAGTGCTTTAAAATATCATGGCTTCTGAACAACTTCTGGGACTGTTTTGGGAGGGTGAGAGGGCATTGGGGTGAATGAGGTTGCTAAAAGTCCAAAAGAAAGATTCTTTTTGAAGACAGTGAAAAAGAAACTTTTGACTAACCACAGGAATATTGATCTTAGCTTCTTTCTCTCCAGCTTTATATTTTCTTAGCATAAAAAGAAGAATTTTTGAGTAAATAACCTCTTTTCTTTTTCTATTGAAAATGGAAAAATACGAGGAAAGAGATTCTCGAAGTGACAGCAGAAATTCAATCAGTATTTCTCTATTATGCCATTTTTGTCCGAAAAAAATGCCCCATTTGACTTGTTCCAGCTGGAAGCTACAAGCAAGTTTCTGAAAATATAAGTATGAAGAAAGGATGATAACAGGATCAATACAGTGATCAATTAGTTCAGCATATGTAGTGCCATTCCAGGTAGGGGAATCCAAAAGAGACAGAAGCATTTTCTTGTGGCATGTACAATTTATATCAGGGATAGTCCCAGGAAAACTGGGAGGACTTCTAAAGATAATTTTTAAAATGAGTAAATGGTTTTGGTAAATGAACAATAAGATTATTTATTCTGAGCTAAAAATGCTTTTGGCACAGGAAAATACACAGCAGGAACCCAGTGGCTGATCATCTGGAAATCAAACACTGTATTCTGCGAAGCCTGTTAGCATTTCTTACAATGTCCAGATCCAGCAAGTGTGGCAAAATAAGATCATATGTTAGACAGGCAACATGTTAAAATTCAACATATTAAATAACCATCCAAAGTAGAAATATTGATACATTTATGTTTTAATTACAGTTCTTTTCATTGTATTTTGTCTTCTGCTTGGAGTTGAGACACAAAGGAAATTTAGTCTACATTTTTGGTTTGTGAACCATTTGATAAGACATGTCTCGTGTCCCACAGAGTTTGCTGAGAGACTAGATTTCAGTTGAGCTACTCCAGACTTGACTGTATTACTAGTGAGCAACCCAAGGCGGGAAGCATATCTGCACTCCATTTTCAGTGAAAGAAGACCTAAGAGCTATGAAGAGTTACCAGAAGGGTCTTTTCTAAGAGTAAGGGCAGCACAAAGAAAGAGCAAATTCAAGATGCAGAAAAGGGTACAAAGAATGAGATTAACCTATCTGGAAGAATGCAGAGCAGAATATGCAAGTGGGAAATAAAAGATATAGGCAGGTGTGAGATGACGAACACAGTCTCCTGAAGATTAAGTTAGGACATCTGAATGTTGTGATGTAATATTAAGCCAATGAAAGGAGCTCATCTGAGAAGGGCAATTCTATTAAAAGAGCAAGATAAAATGCAAAGTTGAAATATTTAAAGCTCATTACTAGTAATTCAGAAACTTATCAGTTTACATATTTCAAGATATAACCAGATTCTTTGGGTAAAAAGGAAGCTTCTGCCAAGACAAAGTGGGAAACAGTGTCTTATCATACTTAACACAGATGCACAGAATGCCCATTATGGATCCTTATCAAAGATGCGTGTAGTTACAACGTGCAAATTGTCCCCCGGTAACTAGGAAAGAATTCTTTTAATATGTCTTTGGGGGGTATAACTATAACATAACCAGGCACCTTATCAAATTTCTGTGAATTGGAAAGGGATTTCCAGTTATGTTTAAAAAACTGTGTCTCTGACAGACACTTTTCAGTGACTTTACAGGGGCTTAATATCTTGAACTATAAATTTCTCTCACTCAGTGCAGTCATAATCTCCTAACAATGTAAAACATTAGCACTTAACTATAGCAAGTTAATCACTGCAAAACAGGTATGCAATGCAAGTGAACTTCTTCTGACAATTGTAGTGTCATGAACTTTTGTTGGTTGTGGATATCCACATTTGAAATCCCTTAAACTTCAGACTGAATTTCTGCTCGACAAGCCAAAATAAGGCACACCCTAAATGTGTCAATAGATACTATGTTAAATTGCCTGAACTGAAAAGCAATTTTTATATTTGGTGTGTACTCTGAAGTTGCTTGTACTCGAAACACCACCTGTAACATTTGAATCCTTCTTACATTTCCCACATCCTTCTAAGGACTTCAGAATATTTTGCACATTTTAATAAAAATTCATAATGTTTCAAGGACGCATTAGCTCACTGAGGCATTGGCTGCCTACATTCTTTTCTTCAGAAGGATATTTTTATTTTCCAACAGTATTGAGTAATAGATCTACCCAAATGCTGATGAGATCTCAGTAAAACTCCAGCCAGTTTCCATTGTATCTGGCCAGTACTCAGGTTTTGGCAGGTTTTCTCCTTTGTTTAATAACCCTCACCTCTTGCAGGAACTGAAGAGACTGACCAGAGAGGATAACATTTGCATTAAAATTGCAAGTCAGATTTTTAACTTGTTCTTGCAAGCTGGTAAGTGTTCTTTTAAAGTGGAAAAACCACCACTGAAAAATACAGGCAATAATCAGTTCCTCTGAGAGTTGTTTGTTTAACTTGAGTTTACTTTTAACAGGTGTTCCCATAAGCAGGAGAGACTTTATTCCCTGTTATTATTCCCAGATTTAATACTCTGTATTTCTTCAGACAAAATTGTGTTGTGCACCGACTGACCTAGTGCATAGAAAGGTCTTGCTTCCTCTAGATCTGGTGTATTTTTTCCTTATTTTTTGATCTCCACATTTGATCAATAGCTTGCTATCAATTATTTCTATATTATTGTTACACTGTTGAAATAATGGCTTGGATGGCTATCCTTGAAGAGTTCTGAGTAGCTTCGAAATGCAAGTAACACCAATAGTCGTCAAATTCACCACAGCAGGCAAAGAAGAAAAGCCCACTCTGCACAAATCACCTCTGGTAGAAAAGTCCAGGTTTTCAAAAGCAAATCACCATAGCTAGGGTAAATGTTGCAGCTGTATTTAAATACCAGCTCAAAATTGCACCTGCCGGAGGAGAGAATGAGGCTGCAAACCGGGTGATGTTACTTCAGCTGGATTTCAGCTGCTGACTCCAAAAGTTTCACCTTTCTTCCTGGAGAAGCTTCACTATAAAGCTCGTCCAAAACAATGTTTTACTTATACAGACACACTTATCTCCAGTCTCCTTAGATGACTTGGTATCTACATCCTCAGGCAGCAATGAGGAATGAAGGAGAGGAAACTTTTCTCTAAAGGTGGCCTTAATGAATATAGCAGCAGATAAAACATTCTCTTGAAAGGTCTTCGCCTCTAGAAAATACAGTGAAGAAGAACAGCTGGCTCCAGCACCACCTATACACAATGAATGAATTTAGGAGGCAGTTTCTTAGTGATCCTGGTACTCTCTGCTTAAGCTGCTGGCTTTCTCCAATGTGGGTGTTCCTGATTCTCTTGTTTATACACATAATATTTAGGAAAGCTGTGTCTTCCCAAGGGTCCAATCTCAGCAACAGAGGTCAATGGTGATTGAAGTCAATGAGATTTCAAAATATGCTTAAAGATAAACACATGCTTTGGTACGTTGCTCAATCAGAGCCAGAATGAATGGTGCTGTTCAGCATTTCTAATCAATAAGCTCTCATGTTTTTGAGTCATATAATAGCTCATTATGGTCGTCCTCTGCTCTCTGCCTTAAGAGTCTGTAAAACTCTGTCTATTTGTCCTTTTGTTTTAGGGATAGGCTTTTAGTCGAAAGCCTGATCTGCCGATCCGAGAAAATATTCTGAGATGTTTAATAGCCAAAAAATGAATATCCACTCTATTTTATTTACAGCTCACATTTGGCCTTTCAAAGTCTTCATTTCCAGAATCTCTTGCATTTTCTGCTCCATGAATTCTTAATGAGTTCCAGTTGAAAGTGCTACAGATCCACATTTGGATCATAAAACCCCCCTGAAAGGTGTCGTATGGCTTCGCCCAAGCCCCCGCTCCACCCTGCTGCTCTAGCCTCCCCCCATTCTTGCTAAATGTTGGCAATTTCACAGGCAGTCAGGCTGACCCACTGTGTTTTAAAATCCTTTTAATCCTCTTTATAGTAACAGGAACATTTGAGACTGATCTTTGAAGGCTTTGTACAGTGCAGAACACCTGCAGCTTAACGCGCCGTGCTAGCAAACACCCCGCATGAGTCTAACGTGGTCTGGCATGTAGGAGCACTGCTGCACAACACCGCTGCAATAATGAGGCCGTACCTTCACCTTAGGACCCTTACCTTCACCACTAAATCCGCTTTATCGAATGACATACCGTCCCGATAACTGAATGCATCTCACAGGTGTCACTGAAAATTGTTCACCGTGTTTGTTGACTGGAAGCTGACTGCACGGATGCCCTTTCAACACCACGTGATCTGCTGCTCAGTCCAGCACAGAGGTGACTTTCTTTCTGCTCTGCACCTGGAGATGTGAGAGCTTAGCTAACCTGAAACATAGGGTTAGATCCAGACTTCCATCACTAACAACCTGAAGCACCTGTGACTTCAGACATTACTCTAAAAAAAGAAGTTTGCAAACACGCGAATGGAATCAATTTGGTAAGAAGTAAAGGTTCCAGAAATGTTTAAAGCCTTTTTAGGAAATGTCACTACAAGAGATGCCATTTATTTCCTTATGTTCCTGTGTTGTCTTTCAGATGTTCACCTTCAGTATTTTATCTCTACATACGTCCTCTCTTTTAGAAGGACTCTGGTGTACCAAAATGTTAATTTATTAAAGTGTTAGCTCAAAAACTGCTCTGAGAAGGAGACAAGGAGACAGAGCCAAGAGATGAAGAAAAGCAATCTGTGCTGAAAGATGTAGACCTACAGTTACATGAGGAAATCCACTCTGGCATCTTGTAGCCAATAAAGAAGGTAATTTAGTGCAAAGGACAGGCAAAGAGGCCATGCAGGCATTTGTGAAGACTAAAAGCTCACAGGACTGAAAGAGCAGGAGCTGCATACCACTCGGTCTGGATCTCTGAGTTTGCTCTGACTGTTTTAACGAGTACAACCAACAGGCTCCTCTGACACATACCTCTCCAAATCAGTAGAAAAGGCAAGGTTTTTTTACTTCCTGCGAATACTACAGTGTGCAATTAATCATGAGTGTACATAAAATGCTTCGAGACCCCCAGAGCACATGGACAAGAGAAGTGCAAAACACAGCCGTGACAAAGGCTACTAGCATTGGGTTGGATCCTGAGACAGCAGGAACTGGTGGGGCTCCAGTCACGTAGAGAAAGGGAGAAAAATGTATTGTCTGTTTTATGTACTGCTGACAATCGTGACATTACTTATCCTAGGGAGAGCAAATGTACATCACATAGGAAGGCAATAAAGAATTTCGGCTGGTTGTCAGTGTTCCCTCCATGTTCCCTCCTCAGCTTTGAAAAATGCAGGAGTCACATGTTCCCAAACTGATAACAGCTCACCCTGAAAATTAATTTTCATTACAAACTGCTTAGAAGATGATTTTTTCAGTGAGAAACAGCTATAAAATGCCAACTGTATATGACCTCTTAAATTCCCAGTTCACTAACACGTGATTAATAATAAATGATAATTTAATTCATAAAGTACCCTTAAACTGCCACTAAAATGTTTTAATGAATCTTTACTGGCTTGAAACTACTTTAGAACAAAAAATATTACGCAGCTTGAAACAAAATGGAAAAGTAATAAAGTATCAGGCTACATTTTACTTTTATTTACACTGGTGAAAATATGGATTTGAACTTCTAATCCACTTTTATGTAAATCTACAATCTTTTCTTCCCTTGGATTTTTTTCTTGGAAAAAACAAATGCTGCAGTTTTACCAGTTTAGCCAAGTAAATTCCCACCAAAACTAAATCAGGGATTACAAAAAAAAAGGGTTAGGTCTGCATTTTCCTGGGCACTCTGGAAAGATTTTATGTCTCTGGTGACTTGCACCAGTAAATGGGTTTCCAGGAAATAGGGTGGTCTGCTCACTGCTGAGCCTCTAAGCCCCTCTGCCAAAGGGTGTGACAAGCTTTGGAGCGCCCATTGCTTCTACTGGAAAAAGATTTTTAAGATTATACATTTGGGATTTTCAAAGATTATCCAGCAAAGCATGCATCCAAACTTTTCCGTTTCCAAACTGCAAGGTGGCCCTGCGTTAGTCTTTAAGAAAAGATATCGTGTTGATACCATGCAATTTCTCACCAGCTTCATCAGCTGCCAGAAGTCCTCCAGATCACATGGGTTTTGATTCAGAGATCTTTCCTTTTTGTTTTTGATTGGACCTCTATGGTCATGTCCTTTAGGCGCTCAGGGTTGAATTACCTTTTTGTATTAGCAGCCTTACAGTGCAAGACACAGAAACTCCTACGAAATTTCCAAAGCAGACCTCAAAGCTGTTGTTTGGAAATTGCTTAAGATAAAGGTTTTTCTTTTGAGGAGCTCCATCTCCACATCCAGATTTCCTTCTGACAAACATAGTTGCTGATGAAACCCTATTTTCTGATGTTAAAATTTTAAAATGGAGTATTTTCAACTAGCTCTGACTGAAACCACAAGCAGCAATCTGAGCCAGGCAGAGAGGAACACTACTTCCAGCTGAGCCAGGAGGAGGTCATTTTAGCTACAACATTTAAACAAGGCCTGTAACACGTGGTCCTTCTGCTTGTTTGTGTGTTATAGGCAATGCTGCAAATGCATCTCCACACTGAGTAATGACTGACATGATGATCCATGAAATCTCAAAATCTGCTGCTTTTGAGCTATCTCGAGGAATGTGCACACATGCTTATATAAATAAAGGGGTATTTTTGAAAGTATACCTTAGCACCGGGTGATAGTTTTTACCACTTTTTTTTCTGCAGTTTCTATGGAGTCTCTGCTGAATTATACACCATAGTGTTCAGGTCACTGGAGCTGCTGCCCGACACGAGTCTGTCATCTCAAAGAGCTATTGTATTAAGTTGGCATCTGTGAAAGGCAGAGAGAAATGAGATGAAGATAGATTTATTTCACTGTGATTCTATTTCTCATATTTTCTCACTGAAGTAGTACCTAAATGACAGAACTCTGACTGGAAGGAAATGTGATATCAAAGAACAGAAGTATAGAAATAGAAAAGCAGTCCTCTGCTTCTCTAAGTTGAGTTCTGGTTCAGTTTAGGAAACAACCAGGAATATAGCAATACAAATCATTAGCAATACACCTCTCCTAATAATCCTAATTATGAAGCAAAATCTAAAGACTCCCCAAATCTGGAGGAAATTCAGATCAGAGTCTAAATTTCAGGACAGAAGTCCTTCCAGTGATGCAATAATACATAACAGAAACACTTACATTCTGTGGGGTGAATAAAAATGTGTCAAACTCCCGTCTGATATTCACGATCATGCACTGAGAAGCTGGGTAAACTCTATCTTGCCAATACTAAAACCAGAAAAAAAATATTTACCTCTGTATACTCCTCCCCTATGCCACCACATCCTGAGAAATTATGGAGACAAGGAAAAAGGGGTTAAAGGGATGTTTCTGTGCCCTTCCTCCTAGTTTCAGAGGCTTTAAAGAGCTGATAATTTAACCAGATTTCTCCCTAACTGAAGTTACTAGCCATCCTTCCATACTTAGAGAGTTTATGCTTGTTCCTGTGAGGATCTGCGAGAAGCTAACTTCCTAAGTTCCTTTCCCTTAGACTTCTTTTTCTCCATCTGTAATTCTGGATGTGTTTATTTTACAAGCAAAACAAAATTCTTAATTGATCTAAGGAAAGGTAAGATTTTAGGTTAACCAAGTTCTCAGCTGTGTATATAAGAATATTTGTAGATACGTATCAAAACATTAGCATCAACCATCAAATGCAGGCAAGATATCACATAGCTGATATTATAGTGAATCCATATTATGTTCCTAACTAAGACCATGAGAAACATTCACAATGAAACCACACAGTACAAACACAGAAACTTAAATCACGCTCATCGAAAAGTTTGCCAAGGTTCACGAATCTTTTGAACCAACCTGGGCCTATTTTGAAACAAACACAAAACATGATTTTGTATTGAAACCAGGTGGGACTCAGAGGTTTTTGTTATTTGGGGTACACTTGGACTTGAAACTTGAAGCTGAAATCAAAGGATGGAACCCAAAAGTCATCCAACTGCAGAAAATCTTTCTGATATGACCAATGAGAAATCACAGATTTTTCATTATTTTTAAGTGAAGCAATCAAGGCATGTATACTATTAGACTGTGAATCATATGGCATGACTGCACACATGTTTTTGGAGAGCGCTCTGAAGGAAGGCACAGTATGGGAACACAAGTAGCTGACACATGTCTCATTCATGAAGAGACTCCATCTGTATCAGTGAAGGACATATGCTCTCCTGCTATCTGCGGGATATAATCAAGACAGATAAGAGTCTGAAAGTCCCAAAGTCTGTATTGCCATCATCAGAGAGAACTATAAGCTGTCACTTGTGACAGAGAAAAAGAAAGAATACATTTTTTTGCTGCCCCTGTGACATGCTGAGAACTAAGAGTGTCCTAAAAGTAGGAGTCACTGGTGGCCATAAATCTATAACGATATGATTGTGGGCTTGTATCGAATTATAGAAGGTACATGAACAAGGAGCTGTTTTCTTCCAGTTGGAGGCCTCTAAACTTGTAGTCCATAAGTCCTGACTCTGCTAGAAATTAACTCCCTTTGGTCTCAGTTTCTCAGTCTACAAAATAGGTTGCATGATGCAAAGCAGATTTTCTCAGGCATTTTAAGATACTTACAAAAAAGCACAGTATAAAAGATAATATACAGTATAAACTAGTGAATAATCTAAAATGCTTAATTCACTGTTGCTAAGATAAATACTTACTTAGGTATTCTTCTTTGTTGGATTAGAGAAGGTAGAAGAACTTACAAATGTTCTTTTGTCCTTCCTGATAGCTGTGTGAGAACAGTGGGTGTTCTTTTAAAGCAAAAGTATGTGAACAATGAACAATCATCAAATCAAATAACATCTTCTGCAGGAGCTTCATTTCCAAAGGCAAAATAGTTGATGAACAAGGACCAGACTGAAGAAGATTTAAAACAGTTTAAAACTGTTTCCACTAGAAATTCTGCTTTTTCACCAGCTCCTACATTAAACAAGGAGAACTTCAAATACGTCTCTGAACAGTAACTGTTGCACATTTTACAACACAAGAGAAGGCAAGGCCAAATTAAAGCTCACTACCAAATTAAAGCTCACTAAATTTCAAGTACCATGAAACCCTAAAGCCAAGGCAAGAGGGAACAATTCGGTTCATTGCCACGAAAGCAAACACACAAGAGAAAACTCTTTGGATCCTTTTTCTACCACACACAGCTAAAGAAACATGAATGTGGGAAACAATTCGATTGACTTCAAAAAATTTTTAATGACACAATTCTGGTGTTTGTAAAGCGTACTAGATTCAGATATCTCTGGCAATGGCAAGGACCCCACCAGCCCATTTTTCCCATATTGTCTCCTGGGTAGTTTGCAAGTCCACCTAGCTAGCAGAAGTAAGCCAAATCCATTAAATTAATTTCATAAAAACATTCAAAGAGGAACCAGGTGATCCACGTTCACCTTCACATCTCAGTCTCTGCGGAGTTTAAAACAGGCTCAAATCAAAGGGTGTCCTTGCCTCCCAGAGTATTTATTTTTTCTTAGATACTAATTTGTGGATCCAAACTTCTCCAAAAATGTATGTGTTCAGGTCAGCAGCTCTGGCTCATGTCCACCTCTTTACACAGTGTTCTTACTTCCTTAAAAGGATGAAAACAAAGAACTTGCCAATATAAAATGATCAAAGCTGGTGAAAAAGATGTTTCTAATATCATTTGTGAGGGGATTTCATCAGTCTCCCTTTATAACTAACAGAGATAAGAAGATAGATTTTGTATATTTAAATGGATGCAACCAAATAGAAGTAATTAATAGAGATAACAAGGTTAATTCTTACTGCATGGAGTCTGGCTTTGTGCTGAGGTGGTACACCAGTCAGAAGAATGACTTCGCATTTGCAGTTTTGCAGCTCTCAACATATGATGTGATCAAAGTACTCTGCAATCCAAAAAGTGAATATCAGGGCAGCAGAACTGTGTTTTCTCTAAGGGAGGTGACCTACAGGCAGTTTGGGGTTCCTTTATCACACCATGCCCTCCTGCCTAATCTGGACCATGTGACAAGGAGAGTGAGAGGATCCCACACAACGGTGATGTTGTGTCTCAACTTTCCCAGTTATCTAAGTACATCATCATCGAGCCCCATGTCTATAAACATCTGAGGTGAGTGCCCACAGGATTTGGTATCGAATAAGCATTAGCAGATGTGTAAGGAACTGAGGAAGTAACACCAATTTTCACTTCCACTACTCTGCTAGTCTGCCGCCTGAGCTGCTTTCATACTGTTTCAAGTAGTTTCCACCCCCTCTTTCCCAAGCCATTTCTTTCCACACCCTTTTTCTCCCTCCTTCCTCATACTAAATGGGGAATGGCTATGTGGCTGAGCTGTGCTGGAGGGGCAGGACGCAGGGGCAAGTGGCTGGCAGAAGAAAACAGAAACTTTACAGGAAAATAAAAAGGTGATCCCATAAACTGACTACTATTTACTGAGCCCTTCTCAGAACCCAGAAGACAAATGAAAAGTGTCAGTTTAGAAGCCTCATTATTTTAAGCTGATCTTGTGAAGGCTTGATTAGTTTTTTCACATTTGGTGTTACTAGTGCTGTCAGTGCAATGGTAACAGCTCCCAGCTGTTCTTGCCACCCGGCTTCCCAAAATGAAGGGTGACTTTGGAGGGGCAGTGGGTTTTTTTGTTGCTTTTTTTTTTTAAATAACCATGATTTCCCATGCTCACAAACAAGACCAGGCACAAGTCTTCACTCACACGTACTGCACTGTGATGAGAAGAGGAAAGTTCAGGACAGTGACTGCTGGACAACAAAAGTACTAACAAACAGGACAAAAAGCACAGAAAGATTAAAAAAAAAGTCTCTGATTCAAAGCAAATATTTTTATTTGAATTTTCAAATGAATGTGCTTTTACAGCATTCCTTCCCTTCTGGGCTCACTTTCCATAAACATGCTAGTGAATGAACTTTATAAACAGGAATACTTGCTAAAAGCTAATTTTAGAGAATAAGTTGTCAACCATTCTCCAAAAGCAAATTTCAAACCAAACTTTAATACAAATTTTATACTTAGTGATACAATTTGGGCACACTTGGCCCACCTAAGACCACTACTGTTGACGCAGCTAAAGCAAGTGCCATCCCCAGCCTCCTCCACATCCCTGCTCCATGCCACCGCTTCTGCTAAAGGAAACTCTCCTAAGCTCCACGCCCTGGCAGTGTCACTCTGCTTCTCTTTGCTGTCTAGCTCAGCACTGTGAAATGATCATAGTTTAAAGAATAATGTGAATCTTTTTATAGTTTGGCATTTTTTTTAAACTGAAATTCATAGGACCAGGCCAGAGACTAAAGAAATTCCTAATTAATTATTTAACTTAGCAGATCTGACAGGAAAGTAACTTTTCGCAGAGGGGAAGGGACAAGCCGTCAGAAATGGCCTGGGAGTGATAATACAGGTCAGCAGGACTTTGTCTGATTTTCTCTGATTTCATGCTTAGAAATACAAAGTTCTCGGTGAGTTGTATAAGCCATTTCACTGGCACCACAGCTAAAACCATCAAACAAACTGTGCAGTACTGTGCAAAATGAGGTTTTCCCCAATGGGCTGCTTTTCAAATGCACCCAAAATGTTATTTTTGCAAAGAAACACATGAAGTATAAAAAAAATTATAAGAGCAAACTTGAATATAAAAGCGTCAATGCCAGTGGATAAATTCCTATTAATTAGGTGTCTAGCTTTACGAAAAGTTGCTTCAATCACCTCACATGCCTTGTTGCATTAACTCCTCTCCATTTCCACAAGAAATAGATAAATGGGCTACCAGTGAAAATCTGCACACACCTTTCTGTCTCCAGACAGTCAAGAAGCAACCTATCTTCCATTCCCCTTCAGGTCCATCTCTAGTGAGGTTAAAAATGAATCTACCATAAGGTATAGAGACATTGAGCAATACAAAAAATACTAAAGCAACACAAGACGCCTGTAATGAAACCACAACTGTAAGAAAAATCAGAGTTGAAGGAAGTAAAATCGCAGCTCTGCTTCTAACTCACTGTGTGGTCTTGGGCAAGCCACAAAGGGCCATATTTTGAGCGTCTTACAGGAGCAGCCAGCTCCTTACAAAGCAGTTCTGCTTAACATTGCAGTCCATGAAACTTGCACTTGAACTACGGAAACAGCCTGAACATGGGTCTACTTATGTGAGGACAAGTTTTGCAGTCTGCTCCTGGAGCTCTTTTTGCCTCCATCTCTCCGTAAAAAGCAGACAAAAGCTTCTACCGCCATGAGAATGGTTTGCTGGGATTCAGTCTAATTAGTTAATGTTTGCACAGCTCTTGGAAAATGTAAAGTGCAAAGTAAGTGCTATGCAGCTGGAGAAGATGTAGTTTAAACCTAATCTCCAAGCTTTGACTTCACAGACTTTTTGAGTAGCTGCAGAGTAGAAGGGCATGCGTGTAAAAAGAGAATAAAGGACTGTCAGGATCTCCTCTGTAGTAGGACCGAAGCCCCTACAAAAGAACACAGCACATGCTATTTTAACTTGTATTCTGTTTCCCTGCCATGTTATCAAGAGAGTGGCCTGCCACAAGCCACAGACATTGCTCTACAAATCTTTTAGTGTGCTGGGAAGTCCCAGAGATAGCTGTACACCACGTTGTTGTTATTACATAGTGTGGGTCCAACAGCAGTACATTTCACATATTCCAAATCTTTTCCATACATTTGGCACTGTCACACCTTAGTCCCCTACATTTTGCTCCACCTTTCTTGTTTCCCTAATACGGTTAATGCTACCCAGCTGTTTGCAGTCAGCTTTAAAAACTGTAACTAAATTAGCATTCCTGCCGAAGCCTATTCCCTGAGTATATATTCCCTACATTACTGATGTTCTCCATGCATTTCTTGACATTCAAGTATGGCTTCACTTTTATTTGCACAGTGTTATGTTTCAAAAAATAACAGTCATTTGAAAAAAGGAGAGATGGGCCTGGAAAAAAACTCTGGATCCAAACAGTCCCTGGATGCTGAGGAAGTTTACATCCAGGATGGCTTAGAAACGTGCAAGCAAACCTCATTACTCATCAGATTCCCCATTCTTCTGTTAGCCTGTGAGTTCTCATGGCATGTATGCCCTAGCAATGGCAAACCGAGACCTTCCCTAAAGAAAATTATTGGGATAAGTTCCATGACAGTTATTCAATACAACAATTACATGTTTGAACTCCAGGGCTGAAATTCTGTCCTGCACAGCTTGCACCCCAGCAATGCATTTAGGCATCTTTAAATGAATCTTGTTTTTCACCCATCCTCTAAAAACTAGGGTGGGAAGACCCCTTAGAGTTAGCTAGTTATTCCTGGAGCAAGTGTTCCAGCACCAGGACCGTGTGGTTGGGGTGCAGCCCCACAGCCGTCCCACGCAGCACCTGTGCTGCTGCTTTCTCCCCCAGAGACAGACAGGGCCTTTAGGATCTCTTTTTCGCCCAGGTTTTCCATCAGGTCCCTCTAAGGTGGGATGTTAGCTTGGGTTGCTGATTCAGATCTTTCAGGATCAGGTCCTAGAGAAAATACAAGTCTTGATAATACCGTGGTATCAGAACGCATGATTTTCTTGGAAACTGGCAATTTAAACAACCTTTCAGTATTTAATCCAGCCCTACCTGGATTTCTAAATCTACAAAAAATAAAACATTTTTTTATTATTCATCCTCCACGCAGTCCTTCTGCCCCTAGAAACATCTGTCTTGTTTGAGTGTGGCTTGCAGACATTTATTCAACAGGATTGTTCACCCCTCCTGTGCCTGACTAACACAAACTTCTTCCCTTCCTTCTTCAGTTACATTTGTACAAAACAAATTTCCTCTCCTACCACGTGTTCAGAACCGGAGCCAGCAGTGACCGTGTTTCCCACCTCCCGCCATGCCCCAGCAGGGCAGTCAGGTGAGTCAGCCCCGGGCACTCCCAGGAAGGTTGGAACCCCTCTCCAAGAAACAACGGCTTAATGAAGGGGCAGGCAGGAGGGAATTAAAAATGCATCTGCACAAAAAAAACCTGTCCCCAGCAAGCTGCTGCTGGCAGACTGCACACTGGCCTCCGATCCAGCAGGGTATTTAAGCGGAGGCTAATGATTTTACTGATGGAGAGAGGAGTCTGTGTGTGCCGAGGGTTCACTGCATGCTGAAATCATTTGTTCAGTCAAGTTTCAAAGGTCTCCTCTGTCATCTGCAGCATTAAGGGCTGGATTATTAATTTAATGGAGTGGTTGTGCTACACAAGGAAGTGGAAAAAATCTGCTTGCCTGGAGCAGCTTTACATGTTTTTTCATCACCGTTAGCCCCTGTGAGAAGCAGAATTGTATCCCTGCCACTCCTCACCCCACGAAATGTAAGTATCAGTCCTGGCATGATCCTTCCTCCACTTCTTGCCAGTGAGAAATCACTGATTGCAGCAGTCCCACTGTTTATCCATTGTTGATCCCAGCAGAGCCTGCTCTCACAAGCTGTCAGTGGATCCAATACAAGCATCAGGAGCATATAGCATTAAATGTGCACATTTGGGTTTCACACATTTAATTCCAGGTTTTATTTGAGGGTCTTTAAGTGGATGAAGGGCTGAATAATTGGGGGTGGGGGGGTGGGGCGGGTAATAGTAATTTCATAGCAGGGAGATACTTGGAAAGCAATGGTACTGAAAGAGACCTAATGGACATTAAATTAGATATGAAATTTCCATCTGCTAAAATGGCAAAAAGCCTCATGCAAATATGGGATGCATTTACAGACAATTCATGTCACAGGCCAAAAAAAAGGAAACTTTCTTTCTTTAAATGGCAAAGTACCAACAATGGCATAATACCTAGAAAGCTACACTCAGCTCTTCACATTATTGTGTTCAAAGAGTTCAGAGAAAATTAACAGCAATGAAGAAAGGCTGGAAGAAGAGATCTATAAAAAGTGTTAAGTGACTGTATGTGTGTGTGCAGAAGGATGCAGTCAATTCACACATTGGCCCCAGAGCACAGCCCAGACACAGTCCAGCAAAACCCAGGCTGCCTTAAGACTGCATGAACTGGGCCCACCAAAATGGATGCATCTGCAATCCCAAAGTGAAATGAATCCAAAGGTGGGGAGTCCCTCTCCACAAAGCTGAGCAGAAGTAGAGCTAGATGAAAAATGGAGGTTTTTCAGCAGAAAATATTGAGAAAATAGAGGTATTTTTGAAAATGTTTCCAAGAAACTGTATTTCATCCTCCTCGTATAGAACAGGAATCCAGAGATCTGCTCTGAAGATAGAATGCTGAATTCACTGACCACAAATATTTAATGTGTGTAACTTTAATTATAACTTTCCAAAATAAAAAGAAGTGCCTGAAAATTCCAGGAAAATAATCTGTTCTTTTATGTTTTATCACTTCTAAACATAACTCCTACCTGTTTCTCTCTGTGTTTGCTTCTACCACAACATCATGTCCCTGCACTTTTTTCCTGCTCCTTTAGTAGCCATTTCTCCCTCCCAATGAAAAGGGTAACTCACAATTCCATAGGGCTCTGCTGCAGGGAGTCCACAATGCCCTACCCTATTTTGTCATGAATACTGTCCTCCCTTGACCTAAAGGTTTAATCAGTGTAGATACTTACATATAATCCAGTAGTAGCAAAATATGGGTGGTAATTAGTCTTGTGTTTGAAGGAAGGATTGTATGCCTCAGCATCTTTCCTTGTGGCTATTCCTTTGGCAAAGCGTAGTGGCACAGGGCTGTTTCCATTACTGTAGATCCCAGCTTAGGAGAACTCCAACAGAAACACAAGATAAATGCATTTCTGCTGGTTTTTTACACTTAAATAAAGACTGTTAGGGCACAGGCAAACTCAGTGCCAAACCTGCTTTGGAGGCAAGGACATCTGACTCCAAACTATTTTTGTACTTAGCACTTCAGTCCAAAACTGAAGGCTGTGACGTGCAAACTGACGAAATTTACACTTGACCTACTAATTATGAATGTTATCGCAGGATATGCTGCTCACTAATAGGAAATAATAAATAACCATATCAACGCAAAACTGTTTCCTGTACTGCTAATTGCACAAGAGAAACCCTTTCCAGTTAAAGGAAATGATCTATTCAAAGACCATTAACATTTCTGGCCTAAGGGATAAAATGATTAACTGAGTAGGGTCAGGAAATGAAGTCCCTGTCCCTCCAAGGGACAGGGAAACAGGCTGTAGAGATGATTCTTAGGTGGAGTTCTCACACTATGGGTGACACTAATGAGCAGGATTTCCTTGGCCACCTGGCAGAGATCTGGAGGAACTTGCAGAAATGCTGAGCAGGTTCTGACATTGAAATATGGATAGAGAGGAAACATGTATTAAAAAACAAGTTCATGAATGGAAATAATAATGGAATTAGTATGCAACATCTTTAAAACACCCAAGAATAATAAAGGCATTTTGAGGAGATAGTATAAAAGAAGACAACTCTTTGGATCAAAATTAGCTCTAGATGAAAACACATCCAGTTGTTGGTGTAGCAAAGAATAGAAATTGGCGTCACTTTTTTCTGCTCCAACAAAACTTCCAGAGGCTTGGAGTAGCTGAGCTGTCAAATTCCCCAGGGTTGTAGAGTGTGGAAGTAAATGGCCAAGAAGATCTGCCAAGGAATGAATCCATCACTGTTGCCCATTCCCCATACTCCCTGTTCTCACATCACAAGTCATTGGAGAATGGCTTGCTGTACATTTTATTTCAGCCAGTTCCCATGTGAGTGGATAAAATGATCTGGTTTTCCAGTGATGCTTCCAGGTTTTTGAGGAGTTGTACTGAAATCAGGATATTGTCCTGCAGAGTTTGGGAAGGAGGCTGGAAGGAAGAGAATAAAGGGTAAGCTCCCGCCAACCAAAAATATGGTCCCCCAACTCATTATTTCCTATGTTCCTTCCTTCATTGTTCATCTAGTCTATCATCCCACTGTGTCATTCTGTGACATGTGTTTCACATCCCTTCCCTTACAGATCTAACCTTGTTTTCACCCTTCTTGTATTTCTTTCTACCCTGTCTTTCTTCCAGGAAATAGCCACCCTACATGGGCTGAGCAAATGCACTCACACTGAGTGTCCTTAGAAAGGCTTCCAGAGTTGGCTTGCAAACTCTGATCACCCTCCCAGCTCAGAACTGATGTTGAAAGACTTGCATAAATACACACCCTGCGCCTGTTCCCCTGTTCTGCTCTTCATCCTGGTGTGAACTAGGGAAAGTTCTACTAACACCAGCTATGTAACACTGGTAGAAAAATTACAAGGGTGAGTGGAGAATCAGGTCCATCCATTTTCTTCTTTCCAAATGAAATGATGTAATCTGTTTGCCTTCTTAAAATGAAATGGTCTTTCAAAGTTGTTTTTTTTTTCCACTTGATACCACATGGGTCTTCCTAATAATAATAGCTACAAGAACAGACTAATTAAAGCATGCAGTCTCTTTAGTTTTTTATATTATTGCTCTCAGCATTCACTGTTGAGAGAAATGTGAATAGCAGGAAAATAACTCAAAATATTACTTCACAAAGATTGATTCAAGTTGCTGCTCAGAAGACACTGCAGCATATGGAAAATGTAACTGAGTAGCTGACAATTTTGTTTAGTTTAAACAAGGGTAGGTAAGATCTGATAATGCATGGGATCATTTTGGCACACAGTACAGCTCTCCCAGACCCACTGCATTATGCCTATCATCAAGTTAGTTCATCTAACAGCACAAAGTGGAAGACCCTGACCCTGCTTATCCCTGTTAATCACTTTTAAGTAAATAATACCTCTTTGGAGAATAGTGATTCATGTGCTGCAACCAAAGATACCGTCAAGCTGTGAACTGGTCTTCCTGCAATGATAGGTAAAGTCAGGGAGCAAAGATAAGGAAGGATTTTGTCAGACTATTATCATTGCTTCACTTTTTAATTGCCTATAAAATTTTTTTAAAGCAGCAGGAGAACATAGTCCTTTCTGTTTTCTTTCAAGACAGCTTCTAAACAGCTGTTCTGTTTCTCTCCCATCGTCACCTATTTAATTTTAAGATAAGGGATGCTTAGGAATCATTTCCTTTGTGAGCAGCTAGGAAAGGTTATATATCTCTAAAATGTCCTGTGCAATTTCCTTTAAAAAAAGTCAGACCCATTCTTGGTTTCCTGAGGCATTGTTACAGCCTTGATCATGCAGGGCAAAAGCTGAGCAAGATGCTGAGGAGCCTTGCAGTTCAGACTTTTACTTTTCTGCTTTTCTTTCTGCTTTCCTTTCCCAGGACCCAACACTGCTCGGTACTGATATGCTCCAACACCACCACAGCCTGCAACAGGTAGGACCAGGATTCTGCTGAGCTGCTCCTGGCAGGATTTTGTAGAGCTGGACAGTCAGCCGTCAGTCCCTTTCTTGTGATTTTTAAGCTCTTCATTGGGATACGGAGCTGAGGTGTATCCCTTACACACTCATTAAGCTGGCAGTCATGGAGATAACTTTTCTGCACCCCAAAGAGTTGTCCACACTGCAGAGGACAAAATGATGCAGCATCTACAAGCTACCTTGGATTAAGCTGTTGTGCATTGTGCAGCTAGGTGGAGATACTTGGTCAGGTCCTCAGGTCGGGACAGCAGTACTCGCACACCACAGTTCCAGGGCCGGTGACCCATATGGCTATACGACTAAAATCTTGCCCCTACCATACTTTAAAGTAATGCCTGTTCCCGTTGTGGATAAAAAACCAAGATCTCACTCCAGAAAATGTTTAAGTCAGTTTTCTAAACTGCTCAGAAACCAGAGTCAGTTTGTTTTCGTAAAGATGGATGATGTGTGCAAGACAGGTACTTTGACAGGTCAGGAAGCTCAACTTTATATGTTAGACAGATACATTAGAAGTTTAATTTCTCAATCCATTTAAAGGAAACACATCATGTTTCAAGGAACAGTGACTGTATGCTTTTGTCCTTTTATTAGTGAGCCTCTTAAGTAAAGACTGTGCATAAGCAGACTTAGCTGTGGATTTGATTTTGTTTTGATTTGCTCTCTCACGTTTTGCTGAGGCTACGGGAAATACTGGCACAGCATTTGACTTGCCTTCATAGGGAGGAGGTTCAATACACTGAGACGTTTAACACATTTGGATGCTTTTATTCCATCATTTCCCTAAGTACCTAGATCATGGTGCCCATTGTTAGTTTTTCTCGAAGATTGTGTCTAACAAGTCTGCTCAGCAGACAGCAAGAGGTCAAATGCCCATCTGCTGTAAATCAACAGTACCCCACCGACGTCCACAAAGTCAGTGGAGCTGTGCCAGTTTACAGCAGCTATCTGGATTCAGGGTTTGTGCTGGACCACATAGAGTCTTTTGAGGTGTTTGCAATTGACTTGAACACATTTATCTTCAACACCTCAGTTAGAGAACACTGATAATCTCTAGAAGCAGACCTTGAATGTTTTATTTCCTCAGAAACTGATGCAGGGTAAGAGGGTGCCTTTTGTGAAGTCTGGAAAACATATGTAAACTGCTTTGGCAGAGAACCAGTTCTTTGTGAGTAACTGATGCTGAATAAAAATCTCCATAAGACACATTCTTCTCCTATGGAAGGTTTCTGCAGATGCCCATATTCCTTTTTATCTCTTTACTTGCCATGATATACATAAAGCAGTCCTATAAGTGCCTGTATGTTTTTTTAATTCTCAACTATTTAAAAAATTTAATGTCCCTACTTATTTTATGTACTTTAAACACTCATCAGGTATACGGGGAGCTTGAAATAGTTATGGTTCTGCTCACTGTAGAATAGAGAGGGGACAAAACACAGAAGAAGCAAAATTTTCCTTTTACTAAGTGGGTGAACGTTTTTCCTGTAATCTGAAGATTTTTGATAGTCCTTAGGAACAGATATTTGGCATGACTTTATGTCCCAACGCAGAGCAAAAATGAGAGGTCTAGAAGGACTCCACAACACAACTTTGTCCTGGCATTCTTTGAGCATTCACAAGAAAACGAAGGAGCTTCATCTATAGCACAACAAAACCCCATGTGACAATTAATTTCTTCACAGTGCAGTGTGAAACTGAATCTAATCCATGTTAAGTACCATAACCCAGGCAAGTGAGGGATTGTAGTCCTAAAATGCATATACACATAAACAAGCACACACAAAACTAAGCCTGTTGAATTACAGAATACTTTGTGTTTCTTTAATTCACTTTTATGTAAACAAAACAGAAGCACATACCCAGTGCTTTACTGCTTGACACCTTCACCTTGCTCAAAGAAATTGTTCCAGTATCTTTGGAACAACCCTTCTTTGTGTGTTTGTATCTCGTCACATACGGTCCTCCTCTATCTTCTGGAATTGAATTAAAAAAAATTACAGTAGTTTCATAGAGACATGCAACATTTCACTTCCAAAAAGATGCTGTAAATAGTTTAGAATGAGCATAAAAAATAACAAAATAACATGTTTATGAAGCTTTTTATTTTATAATGACCTTTGAAACTTGCTGGGTTGTGAATTTATTAAAAAGATGCCAACATTTAAGCTCAAGGTCTCAAAGTTACTCAGTGCTATAGAAGCCTTCCATTCCTTGAGGAAATGCATCACTAACTGAATGTACGTATCAAACACCAAACCAAACTATGCCATGCTAATGATAATTCCTCGAATATTGAATAGTTAACATTAAAATCCCGATTCAATGAAAACAATATTTTTTAGAGATTCTACATTTTTTCCAGACTGTGTTTATGGCAATCAGGTTATGCAATATGTAATTCAGATCAGAATTTCCATTGTACACAACCAGTAACATGTGATGCAAATTAAGGGTGGGCAAACCCATTCAGATACAGACAGGATGAACAAACTCAAACCTCAAATGAGAATTTACTCCAAGGTGCTCAAAATGTGCTTTCAGATTTGGAATGTTTACTCCTTCATTTTCAATAACTTTTATATTTCTTCGTTCTGAATAGTCCAGTAAGTACAAGTGAATAAACATTGCAACACATGCTTTCTTAGAAGACTCTTTCTACTGGTCTCTTTTCATGACCAATAAAATTGATTCTGCCAGCAGTGCCAGTCTCAATCCAGCCTTCATTCCCTTTCTAGTTTTGCCCTTTCTTCTCCGTTATCCCTGTTTCCATACATTCAGTCAACGAACTTTATTTATTTACTTCATCTTGAGATTCATTGATTTAGGAATTACACATATTCCTTTGCTTCCTTGCAACATTCTGAACACTTTGGCACAACCCTAAACCCAAATCCCAAGCAGTAACTTTCATGAATGTTGGTTCAAATGAGCAAACAAGGACAGCTCTAAACTCTGAAATGTTTAAGAGGATCAATACAATGTTCACTAGGTAAAAGAAGAACACAAGAAAAAAAAGAACTCGGTTGCCATCACAGAAACGTGGTGGGACAACCCGCATGACTGGCATGCTGTCATAGATGGCTACAGACTCTTTAGGAAAGACAGACCAACAAGGAGAGGTGGGGGAGTTGCTCTATATGTGAGGGAGCAACTGGAATGCATTGAGCTTGGCCCGGGGGCA
>Ga0065711_1034715_pt1 | contig 23346 bp, 8 predicted proteins | sample Hoacrofraction12_FD_59098 | JGI IMG/M metagenome (GOLD analysis project Ga0065711, IMG submission 59098) | Hoatzin crop microbial communities from Cojedes, Venezuela - Epithelial fraction 12 v2 (version 2) | ecosystem: Host-associated > Birds > Digestive system > Esophagus > Crop | place...
GGGGGGGGGGGTTGGTTGATCGGAAGCTCCACATGACCAGGCAGTGTGCACATGCAGCCCAGAAGGCCAACCGTATCCTGGGCTGCATCAAATGAAGCATGGCCAGCAAGTCAATGGAAGTGATTCTGCCCCTCTATTCCACTTTGGTGAGACCTCACATGGAGTCCTTTGTCCATCTCTGGAGCCCTCAGCACAGGAAAGATATGAATCTGTTGGAGCAGGTCCAGAGGAGGGCCACAAAAATGATCAGAGGGCTGAAACACCTCTCCTATGAGGAAAGGCTGAGTGAGTTGAGCCTGATCAGCCTGGAGAAGAGAAGGCTGAGGGGAGACCTTATAGCAGCCTTCCTGTACCTGAAGCAGACCTACAGGAAAGCTGGAAAGGGATTATTTTACAAGGTCATGTAGTGATAGGACAAGGGATAACGGCTTCAAAGTGAAAGAGGTTAGATTTAGATAACATAGGACAAAGAAATTCTTTACTATGAGGGTGGTGAGGCAATGGAACATGTTGCCCAGAGGAGCTGTGGGTGCCCCCTCTCTGGAAGTGTTCAAGGCCAGGCTGGATGGGGCTTTGAGCAACCTGGCAGTGGAAAGTGACCCTGCACATGGCAGATGATCTTTAAGGTCACTTCCAACCCAAACCATTCTGTGGTTCTGTGTCACTACTAGCAAAAATCCAGTATTTCCAGGTCAGATATCTAGAAAAAAATAATAAGTCTTAGAAACTCTCACAGAAAATAACTACTTCAATGCTCACTACTCAGGAGTAGGAGGAACAACTGACCCTGGTCTTGAGGTTAAATTGTTAGTATTTATGAATTATTGTACTTCTGTGGATCTGTGATTTTATTTTGTAGTTGTTTATTTCACTGGAAGATGTCATGTTTTAAACAAGCAAAGAAGTGCTTGCTTATTCACTAAGTTTGTTCATGTACATTCTTTGTAATTATACCTTTTGGAGTTTGTGATTGTGCAAAGATAAGATTTCTGACAGGTTTCAGTGCTGCTGCCCCCAATAATGCACTTCACTAAATCATAGCTCACTTCATCATTTTCCATATATAAAACTTACAGCAATTCCTCTGCTCCTGTTTCTGACTTGTTTCTGGTGTTCTGTGATCTTTTATGTGATCCCTCTTATGCACTCATATTAGATGATTACACATTTTCCAGCTTTGATCTATGCAAGCTGCAATTGAGCTGAGTTGCTTGATGTTAACATTCACTTCTCTCTGAGGCAGAGTTTCTAAAATGCTTGTCCAATTTTTTTTTAAAGCAAAGCTTATTAATGCATATGCTATAACTGAAAAACAGATGCCCTAATTACTTCAAAATTATATCTTTGCAGCTTGTGAAATGGCAAATGGCTTTGCTGTTCAAGCCTTCTTTTTCCCACTGAAATGTCCTTTCTCACACTCTAATATCTGGTTAGAATTTATCTTTTTAAAACTTTTGTCTGTTGCCTCATATTCTTACATCTCGTGTGGGAGAAGTCTGGCTCCAGCTTCTCAATGAACTTCATTTGTTATTTGAGGACCATGCTACAATAAAACCTAAGACTCAGCCAAAAAGCTAAAAAAAAAAAAAAAAAGTGGTTAGTTTTGTGTGTCTAAACTGGCTTTGTTTAAATCAACTTCTGTTTTTATATTGACATGCTTTATATTTTGATTATTCCAGAAAACACTATTTTATTAAATAGCAGCTTGAATTTCAGGGAAGGATCTTTTAAATAAGAGAAAGGTCAACATTTTGTAACATTCAGAAGTATCTAAAAGAAACATGTAGTTTTAATGCAAAAATGAAGGATTTAAAGAAAATGTAAGATAACATTTTGGTGTTAAGAAGACTATAAAGCTATTGACCGGTTCTCACACAGACAAAGAAGTTCTTGCCATCTCTGGAGAAATATTTTACACAGGTAAAATTGAGAAAAAAGCCTGTGAGGAAGCATGTCCGTTCTAGCTAAAGTCTGAGAATTGATGATTCTTCATCATTTCACAACAGTTATTTAGGATCTAAAGTTAGTTGTGTATCTTCCCTGCCATATCGGCAGATAAAATATTTGCTGACTTCTCTCCATCCATCTAGAAACCTATATGTTTCAAAACTGCATCCTATAAACATAAGTTCATACTTTTTATATGAGTAACACAATAGACATATGAGCTGTACAGCATTCTGAGATACGATACTTACTAAGATTCTATCACACAGAAATGCAACCTTGCATTGGTGAGTATCACTGTTGCATAAAAAGTAAAGGTCATTAAATTTATGAAAAGGAAATCAAAGGACAAACAGGACATGGACACTTCATAAAATGTAGTGTTTACTAACAGTTTTTTGTTCCACCTAATCAATTATAGTACCATTTCTTTTAATTATCACAGTGACTCTCATTATGCAACTCCAGAACAAGACCAAATGTACACTTCTGCTAATCAAAAACTGGCACCATAACTGTGTTTGCTACAGTGCACCAGCAAAGCAATTCCAACAACTGCAACCTGCATCAAAGCATTAACATATCCCTTCTGGGCACTTTGACCTTGTTCCTGCTGTTACAAAAATTATAGGCCTGCAGATGATATTTAGAAAGTCTTCACGTTATTCTTTTCGCAGAGGAAGTTGTTTTGTAGTTAAACAGTTCAGACAGGGGCACAAATGCAAAACAGAAGCAGATGCATAATTTCTAGGAAAGGCAGCGATCAGAAGTTAAGACAATACATATTTCCCAAATCAGTCTCCTTTTACTCACTTGAATGATCCCACATTATCAGTATTTTTCTGCACTATGGCCTAGATCTCTTATTCCGCAGCAATGATTTCAAAAGAAACTGATCTTTTATTCTGACATCAGACACCAAACTGACAAAGGACTCTTTAGTTCCCCAGTTTAGAGACTAAAGTAAATAAATGGAAATGGTACCTCAGTCTAACTATAGTAACATGGGGAAAAACACTCCTTAAAACCTATATTAATCTTTCTGTCTAGAAAAGTCTCTTTCTATGACGCTTTCTGTGGTGCTTTGCAAATCTGCAAGTCTGATAAACTTCAAAGAGTTCCTGCCAAAACGATAGAGAGACAAAAGAAAACAGAGGCCAAAACACTTTCACTTTTACAAAAAAAAGTGCACACATCTTATTTGCAGACAATGTCTACAGTGTTATCTTCTATTTGGTAGTGAGTATCTTGGTAAAAAAATCTCTGCCTTATCTTGTGCATGGCCTTCCGTGGATGAACATTGACCTTAGATATAACTCATATGATAAATGATCATGTTCTTAGTGAAGGTTCCCAAGCAGCAAGCATTACCAATTTTAAAATAACTTTACAGGTACAAAACACATCAGGAAGAGCAATATCCTGCCAACTTATCTATAGCGTCTCACACTTCATCCCTTGGGAAAGCCTATAACCATGGTATTCTACATGGTGAACTAACAAATAAATACATATATAAATGAATAAGATTTAATAGCTACATTTTTTTTTTTTAATCAGCAGTATGCTTAGGCATTTTTCATAAGCACATTTAAAAGTCTAAAATACCCAAAACCTAAAAATATTACTGGACAAGTGAAGTAAATTTGGTGATATTTTCTTGTTGTGTGTTACATAACTATTCTAGAAAAGCAGCTCAATGGAGGTTTTGGATACTACAGAATACGACTCCAACAATATGGTACTTATCGAGGAAGCCTTCTCAGAGTCTTAAGCATGGCCCTTGTATTTGTCTCATCCACATGTCATTGCACAGGTTTAGTGGCATGTGTCTGATTAAGAGTAGAGAGCTAGAGCTAGTTTTGTCATATCACAGCTTATCCTGAATTATTCTCTACAGCCATTCTCATCTCCCATCTCCTCAGATGCATTCATGCACCTGACTTTTCTGTCCAGTAGGTAGCTACATTCAGACATTTCCACTTTGAAAAGAAAAATGGAAGTCTCATCCCTCACAGTTAAACCACTGCTCCTAGATGTCCTGTTCTTAGACGCCCACTTGCCCACTACAGTGTTTTACTATGTGCAACTGGTGGGAGGAGTTGAGAAACAAGAACTTTATTTGCTCTTGTTAAAATGCCACTGACAAACAATGGAAGATGTAAAGACATCTGAGAGTTTTTCCTTTATTGAAAGTGTTTAGATAAAGCAGTGAGTTCCATGAACAGTGAAACCTGTGAATGAAAATGAAGGTGAAATTACATGGAAAAAAAGGGCTGGTTCTTTTTCTGGGAAGACTTTGTGTCTCCACTGTAAGAGGTGGAAGCAGGCAGGCATGGTCAGATTTAGTCTTTTCATCTTAACACCGTGCCTCACCTCCATGAGGCAGCCCTGCAGGAGTGATCCTCTGTCTCATTCAAAGGAAAGGGAGAGGAGGCTCTCCAGGACAGGTTGGAACTGGCAGATACTACTGTATTTGCAAAACAGTAGCAATGGCCAAGACAAGTCTGAGAGTCTCCTCCCTTGGGCTTATACAACCAAGGAAATCCCCCCATGATCGGGGATGGAGCAGCTCGAGGGAGAGGCTGGACACCCTTGGCAGTGACCTAATGAGTATCCCACACTTTCCCTCTCTGAAGCATAGCCCTCGAGGGTATAGACCACCACCTGGTATATGTGACCAGACTGCTCTGTGGTACAGTGCACTAGATGAGTCCCTGTGTGAAGCGGCTGTGTGGCATCCTGCACCTTTCTGCTAGTTACGTGTCACAAACTAGCAATATTAGAACAAAGAGAGAGTGAGAAAACTGCCAAGGTTAGAGAGGAAACAAAAGGGAAAAATGTCTGGAACCAACCTGAAGCCTGTTTGGCTTAGCATTTCTCTGCCTTCACATTCACACCAGTTGGCTGCAGACAATGCTGGTGTTAATTAAGTATGGGCCTTCTGTTGTTTGGGGAGGCATGATTGGAAATGACATTCAGAGTGGAGCCGGGATTGATGTAGTCAGACATACTCAGCAAAGCCTGGGCATCCTTTTACTTATGTCTACGGAGTTTGTTCAGAACCTTTAAACCCTTGTTTTAGTGCATTAATTACATTAAAATGTAATCTATTTTTCAGAATATTCTTTTTTTCTGCAAATTTCCTCATCATGTAGATAAGTATTTATAACAAAACAGAAGTTTCTCTTTTTTGTGTTTGTGTAGAATAACAATGTGTTATTGTGGGAGATGTGGGGAGACCGTGGCATTAATTCATTCTACTTACAGAAAAGAAAAAGAACAAACCATTGAATTTGTACCGAAAAGGAGAATATTTTTATAATGAATTTTTAAATACTTATTTTTCAGCTTTCAGGTAATGGAAAACAATCTGAAAATGAAGCCATTTACTTTTCATTTAGTTAGCCAAAGAATTAGAAGGCATTCTTGCAAGGAAATCGCTCAATTGACAGAGAGGCTAAAATACATAAAATATTCATACATAACCACAAAATCATGTGAGAATCGAGTATGGTATGTTTGAACTATAAGATCATTACCAGCTTCATCCCAAATAACCGAACTATTAACAATTTGTAATAATGTTTGTCTTATAAACTGAATGTGTCTAAAAAGTGTGCAAGGGCTTACGGACATCTGAGAGATTTCTGAAAGGCTGTTCTGAATGGAACCAGGTAGAAACTCAATTTACCATTCCTTTCATAAAATTATTCTTAATAGGCAATAAACCATTAATAATTACGATACTAGAAGTAGAGTAGCAAGGAAAAAAAATTATAAAATGATCTTTACGTTATTCTGCTTTACTTGGAATACATTAACTTGAGAAATATATTTTAATGCTTGCAAATCTTCTAAAGCAGTTTTTTGACTTGACACATAGTTCATCTTGTTTATTACCAGGAGAAAAAAAAAGAGACAATGCTTCATTTTCTTACCTGATGTTGTCTTATTTTCAATACTTATTAAATATTATCCCACTTTTGAAAATGCAATTGTTTATCCAGTTTTAATATAGTATGTAATGACTTATGAAATATGGTAGATACACAAATTTAAGATTTAATCAAGCAATTTTAAAAAATCAATTAGGAGTCAGATGTGAATTAATTACCCTTTAATCTATCTAAAGCATGGGAAAACTGAGAAACTTGAAAGTCATCTAGCTATGGTTTACTTTTCACAACATACCATAAGATTGTGAAACAGTATAATATTATAAGTATAACCTCATTATAATATTTGGAGAATTATATTTTTCATGGTAAAAATCTCAATAAATTCTTATAAGTTTAATGTGGAGAAGAGATAATATGCAAAAGGTTGTGGCAAAGCCGTAAATGACTACCAACATTCTGAGCCCTCTACCACAGTTGTTTGAAAAAAGGCATTCCATACCAATGTTCTTTTAAAAAGTCTACTACTCACCTTTCATGGTATTAAAAATTCTATGACACTACTTTATCAATAAAGGGATGCAAATTAAAAAAAAATAAAGCAGAAACCCAGAAACCTTTCAACTCCTTTGCCCATCTTCATCTATACAGATTCCAAATTACTGTTGAAAATGAATGGTCAGGAATGATCCCTCAAGCCTGAAAGTCCTTTAAGCAGACTTGCCTGACAAAACACTGTACCATGAAATTATTGTCTTATGGTCTTTTAAAAAACAAGATTCCTCTTTACAGTTCCCCTGTAAATGGCTACTATCACAACGAATCTCCAGTGACACTTACTTAAGCAGTAAGAGGATTAATTGTACTGCAGTCAATTGCTCACCTTTGATATTAGCACTACCAAAGCCGAGTGGGGCAAACAATAGTATGACAGCAGAAAGACTAAAACTCATTTCTGACTATATTCAACTATGGAGCTCCATGAAAAAGAGAAAGAGGTAAATCCGAATCCAAGTAATTTCTGACAGATTAGGGTTAAGGTGAGAAGGAGGAAGAAAGTTTTTCATGGTCATAGAGATGCACGTAAAAATTTAGCTTTCATGAATTAGTACTTCTGACACCTTCCTAGGTAAATTCACACAAACATATTTTGAAAGCAGGAAACAAAGTCATAAAAGATACAAAGAAATCAGGCAAAGGACCTTATTCAAAGCAAAGATCAAAGGTTGTCCAGTTACTATCAGAGTCTGTAGTAGACTCCACAAGAAAGCCCTACAGGGGATCAAGTGAATGACAGGCAGATCAGCCTACCCAAAACTTGACAGTACAGCTGTGCATAGGAAATTGTCTAGGTGGGAAGCCACGGCAGAAAGTTGGAGTTAAATTCCCCTTACAAGCCAGAACTCAGTAGCCTGTGAGAACAAGTTAAAGAGTAATTTACTAGGAGAAGAAACAAGTAAGAAGCCTGAGCTGTAGTAGTAGCTGTAGTAGTCTCATCATTTTAGATGTGGAGATGAGTGACTACATATATCAATGCCATATATGCGTAAGAATTTTATGGTACAGTATGGGTTATACAATAATGAGCCCTTCTGGGCACATTAGAGAACCCAGAACTGATGCATTTGAGGCAGCTTGCATGCGCATTGAGAAGCAGTCATTATGAACGACAAGAAGATTACAAATTTGGTACTCCTAATACCATGATTTTCAAGATTTTGCCGGCATTTTTCCCTGTATTGAAAAAGCATAAGAGAGTTCCAGAATCAACAAATACTTCACTAAACTGGCCAGTGTTTGTCTATCTCTGGTACATATGCCTCTGTGCCTGAATGTGTGTCTGCAAACTATAATAAGTATACATTCCTCCATAGGTCTTCATCTTCTGGAAATACTATTTTAGAACTTGTATATAATTAAAAGTGAACTGTATCAGTCCACCAGCTTCAACCAGATTTCAGTCAGAGATTCAGTACCAAATAGTCTTAGTCATGTCTGTAAACTGTTACCTTTCATATTGATGCATTTCTCAATATGAATTGAGGCTACTATGTAACCCCCATTTCCTCCAGGGGTATTTTGTTAGTTTTCTTAATTAGCTTCATAATCACCTTTTAAAATGAGTTTATTTTCCATTACTTTTCTATACTTCTTGTTCTTTTACTTTCTTTTAACAAAGCATGGGAATTATGATACTATATAAATACATTAAAAGTTATGAATCAATTAATTGCTTTTCAGACTCTAGTTTGTCTGTTTTCCTGCATGTCAATTAGTGATATCATCCAGAATTTTAATCTTCCTAACTTCTAAGAATAAATAGGAATAAATTGAGCTTCGAATATCTTTGTCTCCATTTTCTCTAGGAAAGGAATTTTAATAATTCTGTGCTACTAGTACAACGCAAAAAAAGACCCCAAACCCAAATAAAACAATCAAACAAATAGCACTCAAATAAAAAAACCCTCACCCTTTTTTTACCAGTTCATGGCTATTGGTCTTAAATTGCTACCACACTCTGTTTTAAGCTATACATTTTGCTTCTGTAAGCAGCATCATTTATTACTTTGACCAAAGGTCTGCTGTAGCTGTAATCTTAGTGAAACAATCTCAGCTCTGAGAAACTATAAAGTATAGGCCTTTCATAATGGGGGTAAATGTAGGCTTTTTTGTTACTTGAGGAGGGTTTGGTTTTGATGTTTTTTTTAGTGGTTCATCTGGATTTTTTTCCCTTTTTTTTCTAATAATGCATTTTCTGTGAAATGATGAAATTGCTGACTTGGGTGATGACAGCCTGAACAATGATTGCTGTCAAAGAAAGAATACCTTTTATCTCCAAACTTCTGAAATATTAAAGCAGAGACAGTCAATACATATTTCATTTTTTTAAATGGCCTTCCAAATACCTTTCCTTTTTAGTTCTGTTTTCATTGCACAAAAGGAAGCCAAAAATGTGTTTCCCACAGTTCCTTTTTCTTTTTTTTTTTTTTGAGATGAAAGATTTCTTCTATGCTATGTATAAAAAAATCTTTGAATTAGAACTTCACAATGAATGACTAGGACTTTTGCATAATGGGCATCCAAAGATTTACTGAAAATCTGGATGGGGAAGAGGATAAAAAAAAGTCTTTGGTATAAAATGACTGTATTCTTTTATAGTAAAACAAGCAAAACAAATGAAAAGTTTTAAGACTGACAAAAGTAAATGACAAATAACTATTCTATACACAAACATACAGACAGATATAAACATGTACCTAAATATATGTTTTTGAAATCAGATAAATTTCATCGCAGTTAGTAACCAGATAAAGGTACCATAAAAAGGTATACATGAGGTTACTTACACAGTTTTAAACAAAAAGTTATAGGATTTCTGAAGATTAACTTATTTTTTCATTCTTCATACTTAATCCTTATATAGTATTAAAGATTGAAATATTTCTGAGCATATCTTCACACAAATTCCATTATAACATATGCATCCTAGGGTAGCTTTTCTTTCTATAAAAACCATGGCATATTGCTTTGAAGTCAGTTCTGAATATAGCTTTAATGGAGTATTTTATTTACACATGAAAAACTATCATGAGAAGTCAATGAAATTTTCTGAACTGTTTTTCTTAGGTAAACTAGATTTCTGTGTTGTAGTCTTGTTAAAATTTTGTTCAATATTTCAAAACACTTTGATAATAATTAGAAAAGGAATCACAGACCGTGTTACCCAAATTGAATTTATTTTTCATTTTTAAATTTATCTTATTCATATATTTCAAAAGGAATAAAAGGAATAAACAAATCACTGTTTCGTTTTGAAAAACATCAAAATTTTGATTTAAGAAATTGCTGAAAGATTTAGGCAGGGAGAGTTAAGATTTCATGTTATTCTATAGAAGAGAAGTGTGATTTCCAAGCAACTTCAATTTATTTTTGCCTATTATACTTGCATTAACTCAGGAATATTTTTTGCCATTTGCCTCAGAGGGATAGCTGGTATAAATAGGAATGGAGTGTTAAATTAGGTTACTATATTTTTTTAATGTATGTTATAATTAGTAAATTTATTGAGGTACTTTTTTTACCTGTTGTCAGATCTAATCCGTAATTTATTCACACCTTCTAATTCTACCAGCTTTATTGTTATCTATTATTATTCTTATTATCATTTAGATAATTAGGTGAAGTGTTATGGAACTCTGATAAAACTGTGTTGCATTCTTTAGGAGCTATCAAGCTTTTTAGATACACCTTAGTCCTTACCCCTATGATGTCATAAATAATACGGTGGATTTCTGCAAAGCTCATGAGTAAGATTTCTTACATAAAACACAACACTTTTACACAAACTTTTGAATCACCTTATTTTCATTAAAAGTTTGCAAAGAGATGGATAATTTTTAAAATTTGCCTAGCCAAAGACTGTTTGTTCCTTTATTCTGTTTGTGAGAAGTGACATGCAGAAAAAACATATAATTGCCCTTCACCAAAGTTCTTATGTATTAAGTAAGAAAGATTTCTTATTCAGATTATTTTTCTTTATGGTATTTTGAAATTTGATCAACATTTCTTTCTTACACCATACAACATATTTGCTTCTACCTGGTGTGGGACTGAATAAATTTTGGATCAGCTATTCTTTCACCTTAAATCAGCTGGAAAGTAGTGGACATGTTCGGTCAGTCTAATCAATGGTGAGAGCGATGTCGCAGTTGAAGATGTTTATTTTAACCTGATCTCTGTCCTGGGCTATTAAGTAATTTTTTAAGTACATATAAAGTTTGGAATTAAAAAGTATGGAATTGGGAACAAATATCTGTAAGCAACACTGGAACTAGAAAAATACAGTGGGCAAGGAATAACCTGCGTTTAAATATAAAAGTTATAATAGTCATAATTATTATAATTACAGATATGAACATATTTGACCTCCATTTGAAGTGTATGTTTTTCTTTTTTTAGAGAGAAAAATGGCATATGAGAACTAGGATAAAAATCAGGTCTCTTGAAGATGTTAGGAATATTGCTATTCATTTTAAGAAAGCCAAAATTTCTGTTTGAGTAACTACTTAATTCAGAACCTTGTGACTATATAGTATATTCATCGAATGACACATGATGACACCTAGCAGAGCCAGTAATCTGTTTTCAATACATCAATATGTATTCATCATATTGCATTCATCATATCATCAAAATGTTTTCAATACATTCAATACAACCACCAGTTATCATGAAGTCTTCTTATTTAGATTCTGTGAATTTATTATTCTCTGCCCTAATAATATTGATGGAATTGTTTAGAGCTATTTAAAATTTGAAAATGCCAGAAGTTGTAAGGTTAACAGAGAAGTTTACTTAAAGAAATGTGGTTCTGTGCTAAACCAAATGATAGTGATTAATACTCTAAGTGATTTTCCTTCATTTTGACCCAATTAATACCCATGTGTCTGATCTACAACATATGTTTCAAAGAAAGCTTGGTGATATTTCTTTGTAGATTCAATAGACTTGGATCACCTATTAGCAATTTAGCTAGACAGTGACTTATAAATTCAGATAGTTATCAATATCATACAGTTAAAGAAAAAGCTTTAGTCACTTTCTATTAATAATTCAAGTACCACTAATATTATCTACATTAGTAAATTGCTTCAGAAGCACTGTATTTCCACATTTCTTTCTCTGTTCTAAAAAGCTACTCTCTTATATGAGATTATGAAATTCTGAACAGACTCAACTTATTCTGAAACCAAAGCATAATAAAACATATAGAACAAGAAATTTTAGGATTTATTTTCTGAATGTTTGATCTAATATATATATTTTTAGAACTGCTGTAGTGAAAATAGTTCATAATTTCTCTTCCATAGGAAACACTGCACTCTGCACCTCTAGAGCCTGAACTGAGGGAAGAATCTATATACCTTACTGAAAAAATATTGAGACTATTTCATTGGATTCTCAAGTAAGATCAAAGAGCTTACTTCCTTTTAAATAAAAAATTATAGATTTTCACCAACCTGAGAAGAATTCCAGGGGAATAAAATTCATCCAAATATTATTTTTAGTGATATGTAGCAACACAGCTTGTCTCTCAAGATTCTCCACACATTTTTGCACAACTGAAAGGTTCTAGAAATATGTACTGACTCCTGTTATTCGTTTGTCTGTGGTAACGTGACCACAGCACTCAATATTGATTCCACAATATCATATGAGAAGAGAACTAGAGGTTAGCATAAATCATTCAAAACCACTGGTAAGGGTAATTTAAAATCAGAAACACATTTAATACCATTAATATAACAAAGGAAAAAAGGGTTTCTAATGTTTGTTTCTCCAGAGTCCATTTAGGTTACCAGAAACCTTCCTTAACACTGTTTTGATCTGAGGGTAATGGTGGGACTTCTGCTAAGCATGTGATTTGTCCTGAGATAACCATTCCAGGGCGGATACCTGTAGATACTAATAATTATTGATACAGGTTAACTACTTGTGGATGGAGTCAATAGCTTCAGAAGTCTGTTAGACTGCTAATAAGAGAAAGGATACTGCTTCTGTAGACTCGGTTATTCAGGGTGATACAGATGGCTAACATCAATAAGGTAAAAATAAAGATAGTAATGAAACTTACCTACCCGAATCTATGCAAACATAACCTGAACATCCACCTTAAAAAAAACCCCAACTATTTGTAGAAATCTGGAGAGGGACTTTTTTCAAGGTCATGTAATTATACGACAAGGAGTAATGGCTTTAAACTAAAAGAGGGTAGATTTAGATAAGATATAAGAAAAAAATTGTTCACCATGATGGTGGTGAGGCACTGGAATAGATTACCCAGAAAAGTTCTGGATGTCCTTTCCCTGGAAGTGCTCAAGTCCAGGTTGGAAGGGACTTTGAGCAGCCTGGTCTAGCGGAAGGTGTCCCTGCCCATGGCAGGGAGGTTGGAACTAAAGTATCTGTAAAGTCCCTTCCAACCAAAATCATTCTATGAGGTGGTATGATTCTTTTTAGAATTGCTAGCTTTTAATAGAAGGTGCGGCCTGACTAATTCAGGATACCACATAATCAAGGTTTGCATTTGATTTTATGAAAGAGTTTGAGCTCTGACAGTCTAAGTCTGGGCAATACGTTCCCATGAGTCAGGCAGACAATTTCAACTTTGACTCATTCTGCAAAACCCAAATCCACAACTAACTAGCTGTTTCACTAAGACGTCTTTTTCTTTCTTCAAGTACACACAACTGAAGCTAGTTTAGAAAGTTCTACCATCTACAGAAAGCAAAAATGTGATTTATGATGTTGATTGTTATCTTCCTTAAGTTTCTATTGAATTTAATACCATTACTATAGATAAAATATTATTTAGGGGAGACAAAGGTTTTGGAATCTAGCTTCCACATCCTATAACTCCCCCTGGAAAAGAGTTGATCTTAATATCTCTTGGGAATTACAACTGACAATGTTATACGCAAATCATGTGACATCTAAGCTATGTTCAGTCTCACAAATCTGTTAACCACCTAAACCAAAGCAAACATTAATTGAACTTTGTGTCAAGAGCACAAATGTCAACTTCATATAAGCACAGAGGACTTGCTAAGTGACTTCCTCACATAAGGAAGATAGACTTATCATCCACATCTGTTTTTCAAATCCCATGCATAGATTTAAAAATGTAAAGCATTTCTCCACTTTACACACTGAATGAAAGGAAAAGCTTTCTATATTTCATCTAAATGTATAAACTAAGGCAAATTTCTGTACATATGTATGTATTTCTGTACATGAACAGTCAAAATTAGAAAGAATATGAAAGAACTAAAACATTTTGAAACTATTATCAATAATTGGACATTATAAACTGCATTGTCAATCAAGCCTGTCTGGTTTTATTTTTATGTTAATACTCCTGGAGATCCTAATTCAAAAAGGATTATGGATTCTATACGTAGAGAAATTATCTGAATTTTGTTCTATTCAATGAATTCAAGAGGAAACTACAGATTCTACTTGGAAGGTCTTGTAGGCATTAGTAAGCACAAGATTATGTGTCATATTTATTTGTGGTGCAACTTTGTCATATTAGATATACAATAACAAATTCACTAGAGCAGGACTGTTATAAAGAAAGAAGCCATAATGGTGTAAACTGTTGAATAACAACATCAGGATGGCTTGCTGGTGGTTGTGATCCATCTCAAACTACAGTTATATCACTAATATAACTCTGTCTTCTTTCTTCACTGGGACAAGAACCTACTCTGCAGGAATGACAATCAGTAAAAAAAACAAAGCTGATACTCATTGATACAGTTTTTAACAAGTGATAATTCTTTGGGATTTTGTTCCTCAGGATTGGTTTAAAAAAAAAAAAAAGGAAAAATAACCTTGGAAAAGGTGCAGGAAAGCATCCATTAGAAATTAAAGAAAGTAATGAAGAATAATGAGGTTGAGGAAAAGAAAAATTGATGCTAAGATGGTTGTGTAAGTAGACAGAGGGCGGCTTATGGAGATGTCCAACTTTAGCAGGATGCTACCAATTACACAACAGCATAGAATACCAACAGTGAGGTTCACAATGTGAAGCCAGAAGTGCCTTTCACAGAAGAGAGGTGTTTGTGAGCCCTAAGTAAACATTTAACGATTGCAGAGGGACAGAGGCAGCCAGAGCAGATTCTCACTTACTACCTGCTACCCCTCATTGCTAAAACCCTGCCATCATGCAGCATTTGTGTGCTAAAAGTCACTGGCTCAAGATGCCACTAAGACAGCAGACACTCTCACTCCATCTCCAAAGTCAGAAATATCTTTGCCATCACACATACACTGCCTTAATTCTCTGGACTGGAGTCCTGGAACTTCCTTACAGGCAAAAAATTCTGAGCAGGCCATTCTGCAGTCTAGGGACAGGAGTGTGCACTCCCCACTGCAGAGGGCAGCCTGCACTGGTGGACACTGGGAGACATCCTCTTTTCTTTGAGTTAGGTTGAGAATACTGAAGTTAACATTGGTGTCGTAACCCCACCAAGGCATCAGGAGGACATACTGCCATGACACGGCACTGCCAGATGTCCCCCCTTAGAGGACAGGGTAAAAATCACATCTGGGTAAGAGAACTTTCATGTCACAGGTACAAACAAGCCAAGATCATTAGCATGGCATAGCCGACATCACCCATACTACCTGACTGTTTGTTAGTCTTGGATATAAACGAGAGATAAATGTTTTGGAGTAGCTGTTACAGAAGCAAAAAAAGTTCTTGCCAAGGAAGATTAAGGAATGGTTAAAGCAGCTGACATATTCTGTGACGACTCTTTCCTTTTAAGCTTTTGTAGATTCTAAACACAAAGCTTTATAAAGAAAAAAACCTCCTCATTAGCTAAGAGAAGAAAAAGTTAATCTGAAGTATCAAAAACAACCAAAAAGAAAACCAAATCAACCAACCAACCAAAAACACTTGAACAGGAAAAGAGCTAAATCATTACCTCACAAAAGTAAATTTCTGTTCATAGTTCATGGCACGAGTCTCAAGATTCATCCTCCAGCAGATCTCTTATATTCTGTGTAGAGATTACCAAATGACCAGTGCTTAGAATATGATGTCATCTAAATACTCAGAGACAGAGTGGGGAGGTGATGTTAACATAACACTGTTTTACGAGTATGAACTGCTCTCATTGCAGCTGTGAATTCTTGTTCCAGTATAGTGGCACATCTACCACCCACAATTGAAACAGAAAGATTAAAACATGACTGGGAAGGCTATATACCCTGAAATTTACAGATTGTAGTTTTTCAGCAGAAAAGTCATGACTATGAATATGTCACTTGGGTGCAAATGCCAGAAAATCCCATGGAGACTTAACTATACATTACAGTGATTTGACTTGACTGAGTTCTAGAATATAAAAATGCCTGCTCTTGCCTCAGTCATCTAAAGTAGGCATCATTTACACTTCTGTGTCAAAGACGGTAAGATGAGAACAATATTTAATCTCCAAGTAGTTATTCCCTGTGGGTGGTTCTGTCTGTACAGTTTCTTCACTTCTGACCCATTTGTAATCACCTTGCAGAGTTTCGTTTTGCAATCAGTACTCACGGGATTTATGGGACTATGACTTATTAATGTTAATGGAATTTATGTAGGGTTAGTCCCTAGGCACTGCTAGCTGACCGGAGCCAATAACTACTGGCCAAACCTAGCGTGTTACATGTAATTTGAGGATTATAATGATATATTCACCATCTTTTGTCTTCAGCTATTTTTTCTGTTTTCTTCATCAGGAGCTACAGATGCAATTACTAAAACAGCATCTCAGTTTAAAGAGGATAAACCTGACATGGGTAACACTCACTTTCTGAGTAATTAGTACAGTCAAAGAAAGACTTTTTTGCTTTGATAGCTTGGGACAATTTGGGGTCAGCAACATTATTGTCTAAGAGAGTAAACAGGTTTATTAAATAGATCAAACAGAAATTTCACTATTTGCTTGATCCTTAATTACCTGCAAATTTAAATCCCTATTTTATTGGAAGTCTCAGGTGTTCTTCTCAAAACCTCTATTAAAATGCAAATAGGTCATTATATAATTGAAGCTATATAAACAAAGTATATTTTCTTCCCCAGTTCATCCTGTCATGAAATTGTGAAGACGTGGATTATTTGAAAGGACGAGGGCTAGATGAAATTTCAGTGAGGTTTGAGAAAATTGTAAAGAACACATGAAGACTGTCCAGTCTTTCCATTTTCTTTTTCACGATATAGCAGGAAGACTCCATAAAACTCAACAATATGATCTCTAGCTTATGAGGAAACAGAGCTTTACACAAGCTGATCACTGGATTTCATTACCCCAGGAGATCATAAAGACAAACAATGTGATAATTTCATTCTTTTCAGTGACACAAAATATGTAAAGGGCCAGAGTATGTGAGGAAAATATACATCACCTATTTGTGATGGTGGACAGATAACGAGGATGCTTAAGCCAGTGCACTATTAAAGCTCATAGACTATCAAGTACTTTGTCCAGGAGAGTCAGGAAAGTGGCATGAAGATCTGAAGTCATTTGAGACCACCGTTTTTTAGTTGTCAGAGCGCAGAATCATAGAATGCTTTGGGTTGGGAGGGACCTTTAGAGGTCATCTAGCCCAACCTCTCTGCAGTGAGCAGGGACAACTTCAGCTAGGTCAGGTTGGCCTTGAATGTTTCCAGGGATGGGGCATCCACTACCTCTCTGGATAATCTGTTCCAGTGTTTCACCACCCTCGTGGTAAAAAATTGCTTCTGTATATCCAGTCTAAATCTACCATCCCTTAGTTTAAAGTGAAGACCATAAGAGGCATATAATACTGGTAAAGGTTTGATTCTAAAAGATACATACTTTTCTCAAAGTGAACTGTAATATCTTGTGGTTGATTCCTTCTGACAATAGTGACTTAAGGTTGTATTTCTAAGTTGTTAGCTCTGAAGGAACCTGAAGAGTTCCTAAAAGCACTTTCAAAAAGTACTTGTATGTCGTCTCTCAGATATTCCAAAAGACTTGTCATAGATGTATTTCATTAGGATGACTAAACACTTGTGAACACCATATTGAACTAATAACTAAATTTTACAGAAATATCCCTTGTTTGAAGCCCTAGGGGATATACTTTTTTAAGTGCGTTTATAATATAGCAGTGTGACAAAGAATGGGAGGGTATTTTAGTGCAACTTCTACATCTGTGGTATTATGGAGTATACAAAGCCAGGTCTTTAAGGTTTCATAAGAACAAAAACACACTGCAGAGTTTAGTACAGTTGGAAGTAAGTATTCTTCGGGGAAGGAACCTTCAAACAAGAGAGATTACAAAGAAAATTATAAAAGATAGAGATAATGAAAATTAATGAAGATAAGTAAAACTCAAAACTCAAAATTATCTTCTCTCAGAAATTATGACATCTAATACTCAGACATATATATTTTCTTAAATAAAAAAAAATAAATAAATTATGAGATATTCCGGAAAATATATCCCATTTAAATTTCAGTTTGGAACAATGGAATTATTCTGTTTCAGTAGCAATTAAGTGTTGCAGTGTATTCACCTGCATAGATATAAACTTATGGGCTTATATGTATATAATTGCCTATGATGCAATTATGGATATTATCTTGATATAATGGAATTAAAATAAGTAAGAAAATAGAAAAAAACGAGAAGCACTTTCTTGTGAAAAACAATCAAATAATCAAATAAAAACATAAGGTAAACTTGTGTGGGTTTCTTAGTTTGAAATATTTCAATATGAATGAGATAGTTCTGCAAAATTGTTGATGTTGATGATTGCTCATTTTATAGCACAGAAAATTTCCATCAGCCCATTTTCTTTCCTTTTTCTCTTTCTTCCTTTCCACACAGAAAGAAGAAAAAAAAAAAGAAAAAAAAAAGGCAACAATATTTACTATTGATACTAATCCTTGCACTGCAAAGCATCAGCAACTTGTTACTTACTAGGTTACTTCACATAAGAGAGTATAATCCCAGTTTTTCAGGTGAAGAAGCAAAAGACACTATGTGACTTTGACAATACCAGCAAATCTGACACTATGATGAAAGCAGAGGCAAAGGATATCAGATTCCTGTTTTCAGAGCATTCTGAATATTTCTAATTCCTGAGGAAATATTTTAATGTGATGTGTGCAGTATCTCTTGTGTGGGACATGTAGCATTCTGAGCCTGAATCATAAAAGTTTTTTGAAAGACATTTTTAACCAAGCATATCAAAATGAGCTTACTGAACTAGTAACTGGTAAGATACATTGGGTCTAAATCCTATACGATGTCATACTGGGTAATCTACTGTTCTGTGTTGGCCTGTTAAGTTCCAACTTGTGTAAAAATGTAAGTAATACAAAAGCTATCTTTAAAAAAATGATTTATTATTAAAAATTACAAGAAGAAAAAATGTAGGAGCAATTTGTCTATATTGTTGTATTTCTTTTAGTAAGAAAACATTTTAAAGAAATAAAACCAGTCTTCATAACCAATTTTCATAACTCCTGGCAAAATTAACTGAAAAACTTAAAGAAACTTGATTTAATTTTATATGGCATTTATTTCTTATGTTTAGGAAAAGACAGACTAGAAATCTTATTTCCCAATTTTTATCTAATTCTCTTTGATCCTGTTAAAAAATAAGTTTTGTTTCACAATATAATGAACGATTTTATCTGATCAGGACTCTGTCTTCTCTGCCTACATGAGTTCAGACACTTGAAGAGAAACAAGCCTTTCAAATTCCTAGCAGCAACCTTTCACCTTTGCTCCTTGCTCTCATGAAAGAGTGGAAAGCAGAAGCTGAGTAACACTTTTCAGTGCCAAATAACCCCAACTACAGATCTCGTTATGGAGTCCCCAGGAGTGACACTCAGAAGGCAGACTTTTTGACACCAAGGAAAATAGGAACTTGTATTTTGAGCATCACAAGAGCCCTATTGATGCTGATTGCTAGAAAAGGAAAGAGAGAGGGGAGGAGATGGAAGAAAAAAAACCCAAAACTAAAAATCCCACAAAAACTTTCAGAGGCTTTTAAGGAGCTTTGGGCTTTGAATAATGAATAAAACATTGCATTTGAAATCCCTTTGTGCATTACAACAAAGAGATGAATGTTTATAGTAAAATAAAGGTCTGGCAACTTCAGCAAATACGTCCATGGAATTGGAACTTATAAAGTGTTGTAAATAAAGAAAAATTAAAAACTGTTAAAGCAAAGTTTGCCATCTGTGTTTGAAGGTTATTAGAATGTTCTTTGTTGAAAGATGAGCTTTTTCAATTCATGACTATGTAGATTTAGATCACTAATTCCTTTACTAATTATACGTAGTGGAAAGAAGGAATTATATGCCTTGTAAGCATGTTCCATTCTATCAAAGTAGATTTGCGCAAAAACTGAACTAAAGAGATAGTTTATCAGTAGTGGTTCACATAACAGATATGTCAGTCATTGTGTCCTGTGAGTCACAAGCAAAATGCAGAGTTGATTTTTATCTAGCGATTAAACCTATTCCCTACTTTAAGCATATGTTTTTTCCTGTCAGGTTGTGAATCTTTTTGTTTATTAGGTTGGGGAAGAAGAGAATGAATGAAAGTATGGATCAGCAGTGACTATGTTTTATTACTGAATTGGCCATAATTTTTGTTATGCTTCATGTTTTTATTGAAACATTTTCAGCTTTCAATGTGTTTCCATCATCAGCTCCTTTGCCCATTTAGTACTTGAATCTGAAATTGTCGTTTGGAGTAGAATCAGCTGGATATTATAATGCAATTTTTGGGTTGTTTTTTTCTGAGTGAAAGAACATGTTCCAAACAAATGTTTTCAGAGAAACTGAAGGAACTCATATATATTCGTCTTACAAAGGCTGGCATCTGGTTCACTCACATGAATTTAATGGGGTTCAAATGAAACACTAAATCACTAATTTGGCAGAGAAATAAATTAGTCTAAAATATTTACAAAAGAAGATAACAGGGGCTACTAAATGCAGTTCAGTTGTACCTCATCTTTTGGGATTGATTTCTTAGCCTATTCCACTAAACAGATTTATGTGAAAACTTATTATGTCTGTTCCCATTGGCTTCAGCAATCATTAGTGGTGCCATAAAACAAAAAAATATGAAGTATTTTCAGAAACAGATGCATAAAAAAGGGTGTATGGCCAAACTGGAAATTAAAAAGCTTTTGTTACCAAAATAATAGGAATAAGTTATCTTTAGCTTTAATATTAGTTTTTATTTCTCTGCCACCATAATACTTACTTCCTTCCCTCTTATTATATTTTCTTTCAATAGTAAATTTGGTATTTGTTAACTAGAATTGATGTTGATTTTTTTCATCCATTGTTTTAGAACATCTGCATGATCTTGAGAGTGGGATACTGAGGTGTCAGCAGAGACTCTCTGGCACTTTGCAAGGCTTCGGTTACTTTGCTTTTGGCAGTATTTCTGTTTCCCCTCATTTTTTTTTCCCTGCATGATTAGAGGAATCCTAAAAGTCCAAAATTCTTTATCATTATGTGATTATATGTCATAGAATAGGAAAATAAGATCCTTAAGGTGAATACTTTACCATAGTCAAACATGCAACAACATAACGGATTCCAGTTCTCCCCTGAGGACACAATGTACTACAATCAATTAATTTACAGAATAACAGCATCAGTCCTTTCTGCTGCTTTCCTGTAGAGTAATATCTGTTATGGTCTTCTGTGTTCCACTATTTTAATCTCCTTTTCACTATTATTTACTTAACATGAACACTTTTCCCCAGCAATAGCATTTCTTCTTTGATACAAGGTTTACATGTGACCACATAAGAAATTGAAGAATGATTACTGAACTGTTGTACTGAATATAAAAATGGGAAAAAATAATTCAGAAAAAGTGGTTAGTAACTTCACTTTAGAATGTCTCATGGGTTTGACCACCCTGGTCTAGTGAAAGGTGCCCCTGCCCATAGCAGGGGGGTTGGAACTAGATGATCTTTAAAGTCCTTTCCAACCCAAACCGTTCTATGGTTCAATGATCCTTAAATTAGTGGACTCACTGTTAGATGCCTATGAAAACAGGATCCTTTGAAGGGTATTACTACAAAAAAAGAGAAAGTGATTTTGAACATCTTTTTTCCTGACATTTTTTTATGCTTTTAATTTTTACACTAATCTGTTCGGGGTGGCTGGAGTATTATATTCAATACATTTTGAAAAAAATTTAATTTGGCTGCTATTTCCTTATTAATTCCCAAATCCTAGATTTAACATGTTGCTGACTGATTGCATAATAAAGAGACACAATTGCCATGAACTTGTAGAAAGAGTTTCACCGAGTTTGCTTTCCAATACTAATATGTAACTCTGTCATTCGGATATGAAAGTAAGTCTAAAAGCAAGTAAAGTTATGCAGATATTCAGTAAAGGACTGGCAGGCTGGAAACACTAAAAATTATGATTTGTCTCAGCATCACACTCTTGTATTCTAAACCTTTTGATTCTCAGGAAAACTCTCAAACATTAGCACTACTTCAGATTTTTTACATCTATTTTTTAATGGTTACACATTTTAATATATTCTATATGTTATCTGTCTCTGAAATTTTTTTTTTTGTTTTCTTCCTTATTTTACAGATGTCCTTTTTTGCCTTGGTAAAAACTGAGTAATGGGGAAAAGCTAAGGTCTGGAATAACAGAATCACAGAATCACAGAATGGTAGGGGTTGGAAGGGACCTCTGTGGGTCTTCTAGTCCAACCCCCCTGCCGAATCAGGGTCACCTGCAGCAGGCTGCACAGGACCTTGTCCAGGCGGGTCTCGAATATCTCCAGAGGAGAAGAATCCACAGACTCTCTGGGCAGCCTTTTCCAGTGCTCCGTCACCCTCAGAGGGAAGAAGTTCTTCCTCCTGTTCAGGTGGAATTTCCTCTGCTTCGGTTTGTGCCCGTTGCCCCTTGTCCTGTTGCTGGGCATCACTGAAAAGAGTCTGGCCCCATACTCCTGACACCCACCCTTCAGATATTTATAAACATTTATAAGGTCCCCTCACAGCCTTCTCTTCTTCAGGCTGAACAAGCCCAGCTCCCCCAGTCTTTCCTCATAGCAGAGATGCTCCAGTTGCCTAATCATCTTTGTAGCTCTCCTCTGGACTCTCTCCAGTAGCTCCTCATCTTTCTTGAAGTGGGGAGCCCACAACTGGACAGAGTACTCCAGATGGGGCCTCACTAGGGCAGAGTAGAGGGGGATGGGAACCTCCCTCGACCTGCTGGCCACACTCCTCTTGATGCACCCCAGGATCCCATTGGCCTTCCTGGCAACGAGGGCACACTGCTGTTTCATGGTCAACTTGTCATCCACCAGCATATCCATGTCCCTCTCGGCAGAGCTGCACTCCAGCAGGTCCACCCCAAGCCCACCCCCAGACAGAGCTCAGTACATTCCAGTTGCTCCCTCTCAGACAGAGCGACTCCACCACCTCTCCTTGTTGGCCTGTCTTTCCTAAAGAGTGTGTAGCCATTCATGACAGCATTTCGGTCATGCTAGCTGTCCCACCACATTTCTCTGATGGTGACCAAGTCATAGCTCTCCTGTTGTACAACGGCTTCCAGCTCCTTCTGTTTATTGCCCATGCTATGTGCATTGGTGTAGATGCACTTGAGATGAGCTGTCGGTCTCATCCTCAGTCCTGGCATGCCATGCCTGGGCTCATCTCTAGTGAGCTGGGTGATGTCCCCTTCCCCCTTTGAACCTAGTTTAAAGCCCTCTCAATGAGCCCTGCCAGATGTGGGCAAGAATCCTTTTTCCCCTTTGAGGCAACTGGACTCCATCTGTCACCAACAGGCCCAGTGCCGTGTAAACCTCCCCATGATCAAAGAAAACAAAATTCCACCGATGGCACCAGTCTCTGAGCCACCTGTTAATCAGGTGAGTTTTCCTGTGCCTTTCAGTGCTCTTCCCTGCCACT
>Ga0065711_1034716_pt1 | contig 23344 bp, 12 predicted proteins | sample Hoacrofraction12_FD_59098 | JGI IMG/M metagenome (GOLD analysis project Ga0065711, IMG submission 59098) | Hoatzin crop microbial communities from Cojedes, Venezuela - Epithelial fraction 12 v2 (version 2) | ecosystem: Host-associated > Birds > Digestive system > Esophagus > Crop | place...
TGTTCCAGTGCTCCGTCACCCTCAGAGGGAAGAAGTTCTTCCTCATGTTCAGACGGAACTTCCTGTGCTTCAGTTTGTGCCCATTGCCCCTTGTCCTGTCACTGGGCACTACTGAAAAGAGCTTGGCCCCGTTCTGTTGACACCCACCCTTCAGATATTTGTAAGTATGTATTAGTATATATTAGGTCCCCTCGCAGCCTTCATGTTCAATTTGGTGTCTACCAGGACCCTCAGGTCCTTTTTGGCCAAGCTGTTTCCAGCTGATCAGTCCCCAGCACGTGCTGGTGCATGGGGTTGTTCTTCTCCAGGTGCAGACTTTGCACTTCCCCTTGTTGAACTTCATGAGCCCCCTGTCAGCCCATTTTTCCAACCTGTCAAGGTCCCTCTAGATGGCAGCACAACCTTCTGGTCTATCAACCACTCCTCACAGTTTTGTGTAATCAGCAGACTTGCTGAGGGTACTCTCTGCCCCATCATCCAGATCATTAATGAAGGCATAAAACAGGACTGGAACCAGTACTGACCCCTGGGGTACACCACTAGTCAGTGGCCTCCAACTAGACTTCATGCCACTGATCCTGGGCCCAGCCATTCAGTCAGTTTTCAATCCACCTCACTGTCTCCTCCAGTCCATACAGCTCCTCTGTGATGTTCTTATGGGAGACAGTGTCGAAAGCTTTACTGGAGTACAAGGTAGATGGTTCAGCTGTGTCGTGGGAGGGATGACCTTGATTATTACCAGCTTAAGTGGTGAGGATTCAGCTGTACCACTGATGGAGAAAAGCTGTGAAGCAACATCGCCTTTTGCACCACAGCAGAAAGCGTCCAGTCACCTGCGCGACGCCAGTCAAGGGCACTTGTGGGGTGGCAGGGAGTGCCCGGATAATCCACTCCAGAAGAATATCTCTGTTTGATGCTCAGGACTTTAACTTGGGAGCTGTTGATTGTAAGTCTTCTTGGCAGCCAGCATGGTAGTCCCTGAGCAATGTTAGTGCTGATTTACAAGAACCATAAAAGTAGAATAAAAGTAATCCCCAGGATGGCAGTAATAAAGAGACAGCTCCTAAAACCAAATTCTTCTTCTCACCTCCTGCACTTTATCATATTTTTCAAATAATTACAAATCAACATTTCTGTTTCCTTTCCTTTTCCTGTTCCTCCTCTCTTCTTTATGCTGTCCTTCTCATTATTACATATTTATTAACTTTTCCTCTTTTTACTTCTCCATCAGTCTGTTGTTTCCCTGGTCTCTTAGACTATAAATTTCCCCATATTCCTTTTAAACTTTATGTAGAGCTCATCATTTTACTTAGGCATGATTTTTTTTTCAGCACCTATAACACTGTAAATCATATGTCTTTCCTTTGGAGTGAGTGGAGTGATGCTACTGTAAAACAGATTCAACTGGGAGAGTCAGAGATCCTAACATTTACAATGGACCTATGATAAAAATTTAGCCTTTGAATATTGATTCAGAGAGGTTAATAAGATTTACAAGATTAAGACACTAGGGCTGTCAGAGTAAGAGTAGGATAACTCATTTAAAAGTAAAAGAGTTGAACAGAGTTAAAAAAACACCAAAACCAATCAACAACTATTTTATCAATTATCGGTATCCTAAAAGGCTGCATTTTTCTAATCTTAGTGTGGGTTCTGTGTATTTCAGTTGCCCAGGTAAAGGTGAATACTTTCAGAGGTAAGGTATCGCTGCTCTGAGGTTGCCAGGATAACTCTAGCTCTGTGCCATTTCCAACTTCCCTTTACAGCATGCCACTGCAACAATATGCTTTAGTGTGCACTGGAAGCATGGTTTTATTATTTTGTGCCTTTCTACTTTGTGTTTAAGACCACAGATAAGCCCTCAAGTCAGTTGCAATAAGAACCTCATGAAGAGCAGAGTGTTTCTGGCTGATCAAAGAGAGCGGGTAAATCCTGACTTTCCCACATTATTTTCTTCAGTCCACTTAAAAATATCTCCTGTTTAGTGCTGTGGTTGCTGAACTCTCCTTGCTTTAGTGTTCAAAGGTGCACCTATTCTGAACTGGAAAAAATGCTTTGAAGCAAAAAACTGACCACATTTTTGTCACGACAAAGACAAGTTCTAGCAGATGACAGTTCTGTGAGGAATCAGAGACTTGGAGTTAATGATGCCAACCAGGACTCAAAGCACTTTCCTCACAGAAGTATTTCAGGTGCCTTGTAGAAAGGCATCTCATCTCATTCATGCAGACACTCCCCATATTTGACCTAAGATTTTTTAACAAACTTAGGATACGTGCATCAGGATGAGGGTCTTGGCTGTACTGCTGTTTATGCTGACTTCCTATTCTCAATACAAAATAGACAATAAACAAATAAGCCCATAAAATAATGGGTTAAAATACATGATTTTCCCCTTTTCTTTTACACAAATAAATTAGAACTTTACGTTAGACTTCCAATTGTTTTTCTTTCTCCCTGGAAGAAAAGCTGGAAATCCAGTTGCAGAAACAAAGAAATATGGTTACAGAAATACATACCCAGACAATTCCAAGCAATTATCTTCAGCTGGTTTTCCTCCAGCCATCTTAACTACGTATTTTATGCTATAGGCCCGACTTCCCTACTAGACTACTGCACAGGTGGAAATTTGTATTTGTGGGACACTGAAGAGTGAATTTCCTCAATACATCACAATTACAGAAACATCTGTGCAAAACAGCTTTGATCCAGTTCACTGTGAAAATACACATCATTCATGATGGTCTAGTGACTGCAGATTTCCCTGCACTGTAAAGCCAGAAACAATGGAAAATTGGTTCAAGACACACCAATAAAGACTTTTCCTTCTGGCACCTGTATATCTCAGCTGTTGTTCCTTGCCTGTACTGTAAGGGTATAATTCCATTTAATGGTAGAAGGGAGACAAATGCATTCTACGTGCATTAATGAGATCACACAGACAGCATGTAAACACAGTCAGGAAAAGCATCTGAAAAGGTCACTTGAATGAAAATAGGTTGGACACATGAGCCAGTTTTGGTAAAATAAAAATCACTTTATATCTCTACTTGGCTTTTGAGCCAAACCTCAATTGGATCTAATTTGAAAAGTTTCTGATAATTTACCATTCCTCTCCTACTTTGTACAAATTGGTTCAGGCTGGGTAGAGAAACAGTATGCCAACATTTAATGAAAAATCTTAATTTAGCTGAAGAAAACAAGTGGTTTTTTGTGATTCCTCTCTGTCTCTTTCTGCCCCTAGAAACTTTTGTATCTGTAGTTTCAGCCAAATCTGCCAGTTTCAACCAAACTTGTCAGATGGGTTGTAGGATCTTACTGTCAGTGATATCTCTCACTTTCATTGAAATAAATGCCTTAGTAGGCATCAGAAGCCCTGCTGACTTCCTTTCTAAGGGAAATGCTGCCACATAAACTAATCCACTTTTACATGCCAGAGAATCCACAACTGAAAGAGACTCAGTAAATATCTCATCTGTGGAAAATCTTAATGGAGCACCAGTTAACTACTAAGAGATCAAGACATGAAAGTCATAGGAAATCAGGTTTCATTAATCTTCCAAACTTGGGTTTCTTTGTTATGAAATATCAAGGCTAGTTTTATAAATATAAACTTTTATATTACACTAGGATCCAGCAGAAGACACATTAGCTGAACATATAATCAGTTTAATTTTGTATTGCAGGTAAAGAAAGCACAGCAGCTGTAGGCTCTGGGCATTTCTTTCCTTCAAGCTTTATTTGTAAATCACATAAACACAGGGGCAGGTGAAAAAAAATGATGGCCCTGAAGGGCAATTTTGATATATTGTTCCATGGATCAACATGTTTATTAATAGCACTACTCTGGAAGATATGGAATAGGTGTTGACAGTCACTAGAAGTATGAAATTGCTTTTCCATCTATCTATTAGTCTCTCAGCCTGTCAAAGTGAATAGAAGCCTAACTGGCCTTCATATCAGTAAGGGTTTTGCAAGTTTTAGATTTCTCTGTTAGAGTGTCTGTTTTCTCCCATTTTGTCCCTTCCTCTTCCAAGAGCAGCATCACTGCCTACAGGACAAAACTTGGTTATCTTTGGGTTAGATGTACTGCAGGCTGATGGGGTGTGCAAGAGGTGGGCAAAGCTGACATCTTCAGTTGTCATTAGACCTTATTTACAAGGAAGGGTGAAGATCAACCAGTGTGTCTCAAAATGCAACAGGCAAGACGACCCTGCAGAATTTCTCTTGTTAGAAGTGAGCTGCAAGTATAGATCTTTTTTACTGCATAACTGATTTGCTTTCTTATAACCATTCTATTAGTAAATAGACCAGTTTGAATCATCCCCCTCCCATATTAATTTTAAAAAACTGCAGCATGAGAGAGGTGGATGATTATATTCCTAATTAAAACACAAATACAGTAATTACAGTTTATATGCCATTATCCTGAATCTACACAGGATGACTTTAAACAGCAAAACAGCCATTAATTTTACTGTTCAAAGAAATACTCATAATCTTTTAGAAATGTCATATAAAATATTCATTTTGAAATGCCCTACGGTGATTTCTGAATTTATTTAAAGTGGGCTGTTGATAGCTCTTTTATAAATAAGCAATTACAGTACACTAAATATATCATGGCCCATCACATTATACATTCTATAATTTCATGGATGAAAGGCCTACAGCTGATCTGCATAAGTGTGGTGCGTCTCACAGCAGGTGAAGAGTTTGATTACACAGGATAATCAGTGCTATTATTTATAGTAACCATTTATACCTGTTATTTATTAAAACCCAGCAAATCAGATATTGGTTTATTTAAGGAAGCTGCTGTATTGTAGGCCGAACTAGGCATAAGACCATTAAACGCATATAAAATGCACTGTTACGTTAGTAGTTTGAAATCAGCCAAGGTCAGCGGGGAATGAGAGTTGTTAGTACTTGGTGGCAGTGAGGAAAACTATATTGAACGAGAGGCTGGGGTCTGTCCAGGTCCCCCTAGACTATTACCATCACTGCAAACATCATTACCACACTGGCAGTATCAGATATCCTTGCTAGCATATTAGATGAAGAAGCCAAGGGCTGATTAACTGCAGAAAGGTTGAAACAACCTCTGGTGATACATTTAGGTGATTTTTCTAAACCTGAGCTGAAGGATTTTCATGAGGATTGCTCTGCACATATTTCTGTACTGCTACTTACAGTGTTCATATTCCTCAGTCATTTAAGAGATCTGAACATTTCTTCTAAAACAGTGTAAATCAAAGGATAGTCTTGTTGATTATTTTAGTGTAGTCATAGAACCTGGAAGATTACACACAGAGAAATTTTCTGTGGAAAGCATGCAGATGCTTGTTACCTTGCCCGAGTAGTGTTATGATTTCCCTCTCTCGCTCAGCTCCTCATACAAATGACAGCATGGAGGAGACAGGAAGGGTCATCATCGTGGGCACAGCAAAAGAGGTGAGGTACTCGCATTGCATCCTTTTGCCCTCTCCCTTATGGCTCTGTGCAGGTGCTGCCAACCTCTGCTGAAGCAGGACAGCAAAAGGGAGACTGGCCCAGAACTAAGCCATCGTCCCAGAATACATGGCAGTGCTGTAGGTGCTCTTCATCAGGCTAGTCAGATTTCTGCTGTTGGTCCTTGAGGATGGTGCCCGGCACTTCTTTGGGACTGCTTAGACAGAGCAGCAGAGACCTGGGAACTGTTTGTTCTTTGAAGAAGAAACAATGTCTGTAGAGAAAATTCAGACCTATAACTGACAACAGGTGGGATGACAACAAGAAATTAGTTTAGAACAACATAGGAAACATATTGAGAGGACAGGCCACCTGGAAAATCACCTACCCAGACAGTGCTGGCAGTCTGGTGACAGCAGCGAAGTAGATCACTTAGTACTGCCAATGTATGTTTACTGCAGTGAAAATTATCTGAACATACAAATTCTATTCCATTTCTGTGGATATACTTTTTATTTTTAAAAGGTGGTCAACTCTGTGTTGAAATTACTGAGTATATATGTCTAGAAAGAGGCCTACTGCCACTTCAGCTCTTCTCTTAGAAAGAAGCGGAACAAATAAAGGCATGGTGGTACAGTGTAAGAATGGCCTAGAAAGGAAAATGAACCTGTTGCTTTCCTTACAGTTTCAGGGATAATGCTATGTTTGTACCAGCTGGGCTTGACTGAATTTCACACGAAGATAAACTGTGTTTACATCAAACTAAACAGAAGTTTTGTGCATGCATGCATATACTAACTACACAGAACAAAATAGTTATGCAATTTGGAAAATTGCAAAATTCTGTAGATTCTGGTCATAAATTCAAGTAGGTAATTGTAATAATTGTGGCCAGTAGTCAAAGATTTAAAACACCAGTAACAATTTGTGACACATTTAGATTTCAGTGTCAAGCTTTAGCTTCCAGCTGTTAGTATTTCTCATTTAGAAAAAAAAAAAAACAGAAAACAAAAAGCAACCATCCTCTGTTATATTTAGGGGCAGGGCAGTAGAAATAGTCAATTTTTCAATAAGTGATAGTTGATGCTGAAAAAAAAAAGATCGGAAATGGTGTCAGGTAAGGATTATTTCCTGTCTAAAGAAATATTTCCTTTCTGAAAAGTTGTCAGAAAAGCAATGAAAACATTGGGTTTCATTCATAAAAAAACAACAGTATTTCACCACAGTCCAGAAACTGAGTCATTCAGTGAGGTCACAGAGAATTTGGTTCAACTTGTACCTTTGCCTGGAGGGGAAATGAACACTCATCAAAAAAGGGCGGAAGGATGAGAGATCTTCTTTTCCATGTTCTCAAGCTAAGGCAGGACCAACTGCACCTAAATCCAATAAATACTTCCTACAGAAAAGCTAAATCACCAAATTATCAAGTAGTCTGGGAGAGAATGATCTCATTTTTTTCTATTGATGCTGTTCTACTTTAAAAATAACAGACCAACCAAATATCCATTAAACAAGTATTAAGGGAATATTTAGATATTTAATGAAAAGTGGAAGAGCTTGATGAGAAGGAACTTGCCTTTCACAGTACCTTGTAGGCTGAGAGCTAAGACATACTTTCAGGAGAGTTATTGGTTCCCTTAGAAAAAAGAATTGAATCTAGGTCTCCTTAGGTTTATGTAACTGCAGTAACTAATTTTCTATTGAGAAAACTGGGAAGAAAATTTATTAAAGTGCTCACAAACTCATAAAAAAGTATTAAGACTGACTAAAGTAGATTGTGGGGGCAAATTTGTCATACATCTTTACTAAAAAGTTGCTTGTCAACCTTGTTTTCTCCTGTAAGGAGAGACTTTGTCTACATTATAAAATCATCTGTAGAGCTGCTTTTTAGGTACTCTGTACATTGGTTTGGTTTTATTTCTGTAAAGTTTTTTCATAATCGAAGTTCTAAATATTAATTTTTGCCATCTTAATGCTATACAAAGCAGTCTCTTTGTTCCAGTTTTGTTAAAAGTATGTTGTTTATATATGTCTATCATTCAAATATTATTTTCACCTTAATATCTAGATGTGAAAGCTTGAAATCCGGCAATGATGTAGACAGGCATCTAAATGTCTGTGAAAGCAAATACCTAAGGAAAATTCTAGGTGTTAAATGGAGTAACAAATGTCAAAATTCATCAGGGATTTTAGCAAGTTCTTATGTCCATAGATATCCAGAAATAAAATGTGAAAATATCTGGGTTTTGTTGAATGAAACCAGAACATCTGCCTTGGCTGACATGCAACTGAGTGACAGCATGTAAACAAGAAAACAGAGCATGTAAAAAGGGCCAAAGAGAAGAATCTTTCCACAAAACAGAAGTGAGAGAAGGAATACTTAACATTAGAAAAACATAAAGAAATCTCTGGGGTAAAGAGTAACAAGAAAAATATGCCTGTGACAATATCTGTGGTGAAGAATAATTCAGATTCAGGTGAGAACACTATCTTTGACTGAAAAGTAAATTAAAAAATAATATCCAAGATATTTTGCCTTTTTGCTGTGATTTTTTCCCTCATAGAAACCAGGTCCCGTTGAGCTAGGGTGCACAGATAATAAAAAAGACAGTGATGGTTCAAGATGACAGATTAAACAATGAGGATGACTAGGCTTATGAGATGAAATGTTCACATTTAGTAAGATAAGCCTGAGCTGAAAAAAATGGATATTACTCCTTGGGCCAACCTTGCAGTTTGCTTAGTCAGAAGATTTAGAGGTACCAAGAGAGAAATGTAGAGAGCAGACACAACTGTTAAGTGGAAGGACATTGAGAGGGATGTACAGTGGAGAACGCACGGACCTTCTGAAGGTTATGAGGCGACCATGTAAGAGTAAGAGGAAAAAGAAGCATGAGATTCATACTGAAGGTAACAAAGCTGGAGTGAGATGGGAAGTTCAGCTGTGGAGAGTAAAAGAGATACCTGGTATCACGCAATATTGAAGGCTAAATCATAAAGAGAATGTGAGGAAACAAGAAATGTGATGTAGACAACGTTAATGTACTCAGTGTTTCAGATAAAATGTTTTCCTCCTGTAGATGACCCATAAAGAAGTTTTAATTCTTGGTCTTTAGATTTTGTCTTAACAGGAGACCTGTGTGTCACAATGACTAAGTATTACAAGGAGCAGATCAGAAAGCAAATAAGGAAAAGATCCCTACTCTTGCTTGCAGGGCAGTAATTCTACAAAGTATAAAAAATCACAAGGTATGGAAAGCACCTTGGTGTAAAAATTCTCTGTAAAACTCCAGAATTAATCTGCTAAAGCCTTTTTAATAAAAAGTCAGCTTAATAGCAGTAAGTTTAAAAAAGAGCCATAAACAATTAAGGCATTTTCATGTAGAGGTGCTAAAAGAGTAAAAAATCACTCATAAATCAAGATTATTTTTCAGAGATATGTTTAGAAAAATAAATTAGCTCTTTTTCTGGGAATTTTCTAAGCACTCATTATTATCACAAAGATAGTGTGGATGATTTTCCTAGGCGTAAAAGAAGTGTTCTAGCACAAAGAATTTTGCTTTTCTTCAATGTTACCTGGCACTTTATGGACAGCAAAGAGAAAAGATTGGAGTGCAGGTGGGAGATTATTTATCAAGAGGGTTTTTGTAACAGACAAGACGTAAGAGCTAGCTAAAAGGGGAATAATAACCAAATGCAAGATTAAATGGTCTCTACTGAAAATAGTGATAAGTGGAAGCTGAAGGCATAGAAAATGGAAAGTCAAAGAGTAATGATGCCAATAAAAATGAGATTTAAGTGTTTATTCTAGAATTTTCCATGGAATTAATTGGTAAGAAAAATGTAGCAGCTAAAAATCTGATAGTTTTTATTAAAATCCTTAATTTTATGTGTATAATTTCCATGGACAAAGTTTGATTTTTCCCTGTGAATTTTTTTTTTTTTTCTCAAGCAACAGAAAAAGGTTAGTGTATGAATTCTACCTGAATGGAAAGAATCATTTTTTGTTGGACAGTTGTAATATATTTAGTAATTTAAAAAGGAAAAAAACACCCACCAAAACCAACAGAAATCTGTACAACCTTTTTAGCACATTGCCTTATGTGTGTAACTCCAGAAAATCTTGTCATAATAAATTCAGCCCTGAACAAGCTCTGTGGAGCTTCATGATGTGGAAAGCATTGTGGGAAATATGGTATAGCTGGGAATTCTCTTATTGCCATTCATGCTGACAGACCAGATATCTTTCTGAACGAAAAAAACCCAACAAACCAACACCCACCCCCCCCCAGATGAATTCACAACAAAAAAAAAAGGTAGACTTCTATGAGGGAAAACGATAAAAGACTGGAAGTAGTGATTTTTATGGATTGGAGTTCTTCTTCTAGTAGTTATCCTGGGATGAATATAAAGTAAGAAAGAAATCAGACTTTGAAGCATGTTAAAGTTGGTAGAACATAGGAATAGTATTAAAGAAAAAGTCTAATTGTATGTGTGAATTTCTGACAAATTGGTGGTCACATGTAGGATTATAAATAAGAACCATAAGACCTAACCTCAGCGTCACACAGAGATCACCTTTGATATTGATTCCCTGGAAGACAGAAATATACATGCTGTGTTTTTCAAAATGGTAATTTTTTATTTCTATAGGAGTTTCCCAGCTTATGTGATATTGTGAAATGCTGCAAGAATCTAGTCACTTGTATTTATGGCTTCTTTATTTTCAAGGAGAAAATTTGAAATCCTCCAAAACTTTGTGTTACAAAAGGAAAATGTTCTATTCACTGTTTCTTTTCCTACTAGGTATAATAATCCGTGATGTTATATAGTATATTTATTTCTGTGGTCTGTTGGATAGTCAATTGGGCCTTAATTCTCAGTATTTCTTGTATATTAGCTCTTCATCTGCAGCCATCTGACTCCACCTTGTCAGAATTAAGATAAAAAAGGCAGCAGAAGCAGCAAGGCGACAAGTTTTATCTGCATCATGGTTGAGACTTTTCCATGTTCCTCTTTGGGTATGTAAACCAGTCAGTAGATAAATACTTAACTCTTGGCTCAGATGATCTTCAGATTCATAGTGAGAGAAAGGTAGGATTCAGTCATGAACAGATCCAGACATGTAAGACTAGGGTTCCTAGGAATCTCATAATTGAGACACAGGGTGTCTCTAGATCTGAATTTGTATTTATTTAAAAATTTTCCAATCTGGGATTTTGTTAAAAGATCATTTCAGTTGGAGTTTTTGCAGCAAAGCAAAGAAGATAAGTTAGATCATTTGAAGTGAAGCTAAGAGCAAATCAGATTTGAATTATTTTAACATCATAAGGAAAATTGTTCTTCCCATGTTGACAGTTTACATCCTCCTTGTGAAATAAGCAGATTTTTTTGAAGAGTGGATGTTGGAGATATTGAACAGTAAGGATTCAGGGAATTTCTCTGATGGGTGTATATAGTAACACTGACTTTTTGTTTGTCACTGTTAACAGTCAGAGAGAGATGATGCAAACTATGCAGTGATGAATGTAGAAATGTGAGACAAAAAGACAACGTTGACAGGCAGAGGTCATTAAAGAAGTCTGACAAGATTATCTTACGATTATTTCTTCATTATCTGTCTATGAATGATCAAGAATTAACATACATTATCTATGTACCATTGTTGCAAGAGATTTTTTGGTATTTCTTTAGCTTTTGAACTAGACAAGGTCAGACAAATATTTGAACAGGCCCTTGAAGGACTTTACTTCAAAAAGGACAGGTTACAGAAGAGATGGGCTATTTTTATATTTTGAAGATCCACTCTAATATGTGGCTAGGTTATTCAAGTCATGACATACAATTATATGTGTGCATGTGTGAGAAACCATGGGAGTAGAAAGGGGAAAATATTATTTGATCTGTCATAACGGCAGTAACAGTGATGACAGGTTTGAAAGACTATAGTTTTCTTTTCAGTGTCCAACTGGGACTGAGACAGGTAGACAAAGAAGGGGATTTCACTTAGCCTAAATAATGGTACTGTACTTCAGTCTGAGAAGAAGGCAGGCTTAGCTAGCTGACTCAGGTGAATATTTAATTTTCTTCTCTCTCCCTGTCCCTTACCCTACCATAACTACACATCGAACTGCTGGAAATTAAATAAGGTGTTACCATAACCAGGAAAATTAGCCATTCTGTGGTGTTGGGCAGCAACAACCAGCTAGTGGCTGAAAGACTTTGTAAAGACAGGACATATCTTTATAAAAAAGATATTTCTCCAGCTGGTCTAATAGGAAAAAAAGAAATACTGCAGAAAATTCTCTTAGAAGGCTGAGGAGGTGTCATAGTGCTGTATAATCTTGCAAGATTGGTAGTGGGCAGAGCCTGGGTGTGGTGTAACTGAAACTAGCTAGGAGTTACTTAGTGGGGAGTGAAGTGGCAGACATTGGAGTAGCTTCAAGAAAATAACATTGTGAGAAGTAATATCATTAATCTGAGCCCATTGGATAGAATCCGCTTAGGAATGAAAACTGAAATATGAGAACTCATGAAAAGAGCATTGCCATTTTTAGCTTGGATGGTGGCAAATGATTGAGTCAGAGAAGGAACAAAGCAGACTGCAGTAGCTGCGTAGGTTGGTCAATTGCTCCTGAGATGGGGAAGAAGCACAGACTGAGGTTTCTTGTTGGAAATGGCTCCACCACTAACTGGGAATTTGTCATGTGATTCCTTTCTTCTTCAACCTGTCTGAATGAGAAAACCTTCACATGACCCATGCAGAAATAGCTACTTACATTATTAAGTATTAACATTTAAAGTCTCACTTTCTAAATTATACTGAGTGTGCTTAGATATTCACTCACATCTTGCTGTTAAAGCTTTTAAATAAATAGCTGCTTATTTCAGCATATAGATTACTGTGAACTCTTTGCAATTTTATGTATTCACTTCTTTAGTCACCGTTTTTCTCAGTTTGCATATTTCTGGTTTTCACACCTTACAGTCCGGACTGCACCTTACAGTCCAGACACTTAGTCCTACCAAGATCAATACGCAGATGTTTTCTGGGTAAAACCTTCTGTAATCTTCCAAATATTTGTAAACAATCTGCTCTGAAACCTTTTGAAAACAAGATATCATTTTCCTGAATGTGTGTGTGAAGCATTCCTGTGGTGACCACAAGCACTAATATTTTTTTAACTTGGTGATACTGCAATAGTAGCTTTGCAGCATTTGACCTGTGACACAAGACACAGGGAATGTAAGTTATAATGGTGATGCAAGGATGAAATTAAAATTTGTCTTGTTACAGCTGTAATGTAGATGAGCATCCAGGTCAAGTGTGTGTGCACATGCACATCCAGAACACTTAGAAATCCCCTGTTAGTCAAGGAACTCCCCATTTACTGTTTTGTAGGTTGAGAGACAATGGACTGCCTTGAAACAAGGTGGTGGACTGCACTGGTAGCCAGCTTCACAGTAAAGTGTTTGACTCACTGTTACAGCAATACCGACATTCTCGGCGATACCTCCAGGCAGCTCCTACTGGCCCCAAAACAACTGGTAGACCCAACCTTTATTCTTAAGATGTGTTGATTAACTCACCGGCTATGGCAGGTATTCCCTTGTCAGTCCTTGCCATAGAACTGACCAAACTGTGCATAGGTAATTTGAAATAGTATAAACTGTTGCTGCACTTGCAGTAATGGTTGCACAGGACAATCTTTTCTATGTAGTCAAGAAAACTACTAGATGTTTTGTACGTTATTTAAGATAATAGATAGAAATGGATCATGCATGTACTGCAGTGGTCATGCAGGACCATGCACCAGTTGGGCTCTAGCTCCCACTCTTGCTGAAGATGTTCTTCCCAGAACTCTTACAATGGAGACTCCTGTCAACATCCCAATAGTGACTGGACATTCTGTATGAGAGACTTCATTCCCCATGTGGGGATTATCCCATGGAAAAGTCCGGTACACTCAGCGAGTGTTTGTGCAACACCCATTCAATTCCCTGTTTGAATAGTTTGAGCAGGCTAACTTCCAAAACCAAACTCAAGTGTTGCTACCATAGGGACTTCAAAGACAGTGTACTTTTTTTTGTGCGGGCAGCATTTCTGTTTTCAACATCCGTCTGAAGCTAAAGTAGCCCAAATCCCAGTATTTAAAGAGAAGGGTATAGTCCAGACTAACACAGAAATAAAATAAAATGTAACAAATAGGGAAGGAAAAAAATCAAAAAGGTATAGAGCAAAAACTTAAGACATTTTGAAAGTTTTAGAGTAAATGTGTTGCTTTTTCCTACACACATTTCTGTCCGAGACGTTAAATATATTGTCTGGTGATCTGGAAATGAATTGGGAAGTTATAGTGCTGACTGGAGAGTTGAAGATATTCATTTCATTGGGTTTGATTAATGGCTTCACTTTTAATGAACTATTAGGATTTAATTTGGACTAGAGTTACCCGTGAGTAAAAATCTACATGGAAGTTTCAGGTCTGTTTAGATTTTACATTTGTTTAGCAAAGGTATATGACAAACAGATGACATTTTCCATGCAAATATGTGTAAAGAGAAGGTATAAGTGTAAGAAATGCAGCAAAGAGAACACATTACTGCTTTGAAACAGCTTCTTCCTATTTTTTCCCTGTGTCTTCTAGCATTTTCAGATCATTCAGTCTTTTTATACATACCAATATTTTGTGCTCTTTTTAGTATATTTTGATCTCTCTTCCTCCCCAGGATGATACTCAAATACCACAAAGAAATAGAGAAAATTTAAGATTTCCTCAATGTTTTTTTAAATTTCCTTATGTTTTGTAGTTTATAGAATAATGTTCCTTTAGAAGGCACATTGGCATGAGCAAGAGACTCTGGTCCAGTGGCATCAACCTCCTCTGTGGGGAGAGCTCCACCAGATGCACCACTGGGAAGTCAAATTCTGTATATCGTCCAAATTTCTGTAAATAAAATATTTCTATTGTAATTGTTTAAGGTCAACTTCTGCAGCTCAATCATCATTGTTATTATTTTTAATTCCCAGGAAAAAAGGGTGGCGAAAGCTGCTCATTTGAAATAATGCTATGCCAGAGCACAGGGCACTCCAGGTGCAAGACTGAATGCCTCTGCAAATTTCTGGAGCCTTTTATGACATTTCAGAGACTTACCTTGCTCCTTATCACATCGTGGTCTGAAATGTTATCCTCTAGAGCAGGTTACACATGAAAGCGCTAAAAGAAGCCCATTTTTTTGCCATAAACCTTGAAAACCAATGAATAAAATATTAACAAGTACAAATCTATACAAAACCCAAACTGTAAGCTTTTAGTGCCATGGGCTGCTTTCTGGGAATACAGGAAGATAGAACAGGAAAGAAAGCATAATGAAGTAAACGGAAAATCAGTATTAGGTAAGTGAGGAGCCCTAGGGCAAAATTTTTAGCTGGAATTAAGTCTTATGTCCTAACGAAAGCACACAGTCATAAGTTATCAAGAAAATTATTATTATTAAGGGGCCAAAATAAGAACATTCTGAAATGAAATATGAAGAACAGAAAGTCTTTGCTCTTTAGATTGATGTGAAAACTGCTATTTTTTATCCACTGCGTTTCCTATTGCAGAGGAGCAAGTTCCTGTTGCTGCTGAGGTGACAGTTTCTAAACATAAATGTTCCACATTGTACTTTGTCTCTCTCTCTCTTGCTGCCTCTGTCCCAGTGGATGAAGATGGTTAAGCTGCTCTGTGACTCATTTTTATTAAGTAGGCCTCAGATGCAGAGTGCTTAAATAGATGTCAGGTTTTTTTTTCGCTTTCCACAAACTGGCATCCTCATTTATCTGCCATTTAAGCATACAGAAGTGCTGTTAACTTCAGTGACCTCCATTGGCTTCAGTGGGAATACTTACATGCTTACAGTTAAATTTCTTTAATGCTTTACAAGACTAACACTTAGCAGATATGCATTTTGTGCATCTTCTTAGATGAGCATGGACTAGTAAGTTGAGATCAACTGTCATTTTTCTGTGTACATGTGGCACCACTTTGTAGTTTATTATATCTGTGTGAGGTGTTCATAGTTAGTCAGAAGAATATACCTGTTCTCAATTAAAAGTAGTAAACCAGCTGGCCTCAGTGTCGTTATCGGGGAAGCTGAGCCCAAAAGGCCTGACATAGCATAAGATCCCAGGTTAGAAGAATAACTCATCTCACAGCAAATATGTTGATATTCCAACTACAGTTATAAGTAATGGGTGTTTTGAAGACAATTTTTAGGAGAAAGTATGAAAGCTCTGGAACTGCTAACAGATGTACAGCTTGAAACAATAAAAGTTATAACCAAAAAAATAGCATAGTAAAACAAGAGCAATTCATTAAGACTGAGTTCAATTCATGATCTGTAGTAGCTAATCTTTAGTGGCAGAGCAACTCCAGATGTAGTAGTGAAGGTAATGTTTCTGCCTCAGTTTCAGTAAGAAAAACACAAAATAAAAGACATTATGAAGAAGCCAGTACTTTGGAAGAAAACTCCCCAAACATTGAATAATAATTTGTGATATTCTTCAGGCTTCACCACAACTTAATTATTGAAGCAATAAACACAAGCCATTTATATTGCTTTTTTTTTTTCCTTATCAGACTATAATCTGTTATTTTGGCATTTTTTTTTTACAAAATCTCACAGATACCATTTGTTCTCCTCTATACAATGATAACTTCTTTAAAACTAATCTGAAAGTCAAGCCTTACCAAATTCTAGCACACTCTATTGTGACAGACTGTTTAACTCATATTATAGTATAAAGACTAATAATAATTATTGCATAATTACCTAATAAGATTACACCACTATTATCATATATTTTTATTCTAATATACTAATATAAGGTATTAAAAGTCAGAGAATTAATATACCAGTAAACTGGAATGTGAGACTGATCTCGACAAACTACGTGATTAAGATCCCATTAGGTTAACTGGGAGAAGAAAAATGCTTACAGAAATGAAATGCGATGTCTGAAGGTGTTAAAATGCAGCTGGTAGAATTTTTCAGATGTGCTAAATTCAGTTTCTGACCTTACCACCATGGAGTTTACTCTTTAACTAATCCTGGAGAAAAAGCTTTACCTCTTAAGATGCTCTACTACATCGTTGCTACAAAAGGTGAAACAGAATGATCACGAATAGCTGTATCAGAAGGAGAACAGTATGCTTCTTTTGTATGATTATCTATTGCATGCAGCACTTTTAATGGGGGGTTCTGAATAAGTAATTAGGTGTAAACTTCACTTGCTTCATTTGGAGATTTAAATTCCTGTAAATCATTGCAAAGGTCACTTTCTATGGATTTGCAAGGTCTGAATGTGACAAAGTATTTGTTTTTCCACACAAATAGTTGCAGGCAACTTCTTTACATTTTCATGCACTGACTTACATTGTTGATTTTTATCTCATCAAAATTACAGTAAGAATAAAAGAATTTATAAACTGAAAATAAAGTGAATCTTATGTAAGTAGTTCTGCTACTAGAATATTATATACATTTAACTCTGTTTTCATATTTGTGTTACTGTGTGGCAGTTTTGGAACTAAAAGCAATGTAGGGTAAAGATGCCTTTAATTTTTAAAGGAAGCAGGATTAACTGAAGTAATTTTACTCCGAAGAATTTTGTAATACAAATGTGTTTCAATAGTCTGCAGATCAAATCTGTTCAATTTACAAGAAATGTGTTATCAGTGTGTACGGTGTTCCAATTCTGAAGCTTTAAACTCTTTCTGGGATTTGAAAAAGTAAGTTGCGCTGTGATCTGCATCAGCATTAGTGGTGACTCACGTGTATTAAACACAGACAACCGAGCTTCTCTTGCTCTTGCCTAATAAGGAAACTTAGGTGGGGGCAGAATAACAGTGATCATCCAAAAGCAAAATGTTGCTGGATTGATGCACAGATCCCAGGTGATTTTGCCATTAGAAAAACATTTTAAATTACTCCTTGTTAGTTAAAAAAAAGGAAAAGAGAAACAAAATTTCTTCTTTAGTCCTCAACTGTCCCCCAGAACTCCTATATGTCATTTCTAGTGACAACAGGAATTTGTTTTAAAAGATCAGCTGTTTGATTTTAGAAACTATATTTCTTTAGTTATGTTACTCATATCGTTCTCATAAAAGCTGATATCAGTTATCCTCCCAGTACAATTTCAAGGTAAGCAAAATGCCAGAAATTGAAAGTGATACTTCTTTAGCTTATTGATTGATTTTTGTATTGTGTCTGAAGGAGAACTTTGAAAGAAAAGCCAAATTATGTGAAATTCCAGTGGATAATGATATTTTTTTCACTTCCTCTGAAATGGAAAAAATATTTATGTTTTCCAGTTGCGTTACTTCAAAATGTGTATGTGTATATATAGAGAGAGATAAGAATACACATTGTTATGTATTTAGATAACTGATTCATAGGAAAAGAAAACTCAGCACAAATAGTCACATATTTATGTTGCATACTAATGTTGTGAAAATAAGATGGTTACTGCAGTTACATGGATCAGGATAAATGCAATTATCTCAAATTAACATATCAGAAAATGGAGACAGAAAAATTGTTTGAGGAAAAGACTACAGAGGCAGCTAAAATGCAGTTCTCCCTGCTCTGCATGTATTCTGAAGTTTGTCTGTGAAGAAGATGGAAAAAAAATCAGTTTTCTTGCATAAGGAGATTTAGGACATGGTGCTAGACTGGCTGAAGCCCACCGGAGTTTTGCTAGCAACCTCACTTAGCACCAGGGTTTCACCTTCAGAATGGGCTTTTCATAAAGTTCTTCTGAGTCAGAAGAACTTTGCTCCCAGTGAGGCAGACGTGAATTTTGCTGTTGCCTTCAAGAGGTAGAAAGTAACTGTCAGTCTTTGATAAATGCTGTAGAAAGTCCCACCTACAACACATAGCTTTTCTCATTTCATTCTCATTTTTGAACAACTATAGCATTGGAACAATTTACAGACTAATGGTTCAAAAGACAGATATTTCTCAGGCTTATGATAATTTTGGCAATGGCAACACAGGTCTTTCATACTTCGCCCAGCTGTTCTGTATCAGAATAATTGTGGGCAAGAGGCTTGGAAAGTCTCTCTGCTTCTTCAGATTCTTGAGATTGTCAGCAGGAGTGCTTGTTTTCGTGTGAAGATCTGTGCCAGACTAAGAAACACCATCCTAAAGCTGCTGAACGGCCATCAGATGGTAAGAATGGCTTTTAGCCACTTCTGACCTTATCAAAATCAGCCTCTCCAAAATGAAAGCTTTTACAGCTTTCCTTCAGTATTTCACAAAGTGTACTCTCTAATTCATTCATAAAGGTTATCTATAATTTTTTAATTTACCATGCTGTCTGAGAGACTTTATTCCAGGTCATTAATTTTTTTTTTTCCCTGAGTAACTGCAACACTCTTCCCTGCATACTCTCTAGTTCTTCTGAAATATTGTGTACAGTCTGTAAAGGATTTAAGAACTCCTAAGACAAAACTTCCACCCTGAGAAGAGAGGAATAATCCCTTCAAAATTTGAGTAACTTTAAGCCCTTCAGTCTGACAGTGGTAAAAGCAGCAGCAGACATGTTAAATACAGCTTTGAAAATAGAGCTATTTTTTCCCAAAATTTATAGCTTGAAATTTTGAAATATATTACTATTTTCCTCCCAGAAGCTTCAGTGCCAGTTACTAAGTAAAACCATCATTAATCACAAGTAGCTATAGTCGTGTGCTGATTGTAATTTGGTCACACTGAACAAAAGACGAATGATATAGAATACTATTAGCAATGATGGTTTTAATGTAGACATTTATCATAGATTCAGGTTCACTTGATATGACTTTGGGATAAAAACAGGGAAAAATTGCCTTGCTGTTGAAAATTTTATTGCTATTAAATCATAATTTTGGCAAAGATGTGCAAATAAGACTGGCAGAGCTTTCCTTTCCCATTTTTCCTCTCCTAAAAGACACAATTACAGAGGCCTCAGAAGAACCCAGATGCAGTGCAATTAGAAAAGTGAATGCTGATTAGTTGTCATCTGTCTAATATCTAATAATAGAAACAGAGTTTTTGGCAAGCTATCTATTTATAGGAGTCATTCAGCTTAGCCAGCTCATCAGAATAGGTAAGATCCTACAGCACAAGGATAGATCTACATGCACTTTCTGCAAAGGCTTGATTCTCCCCCTCACCTCTTTCAAACAGCCCTGCATAACAGTGCCAGTGGCACTGAGACTGATGACACGCTTAGGAAAATCTTCATTATCTAACTTTGCTCCGAAGTATTAGCGAGAAATACAAAGCAATTGCAAGTTTGTGTGACAGAAGAAAAAGGAGAAAACCAAAATGATTATATGCTTTTCTTGTAGACAATATATTATGCTGTGTGTGCTAAGAACCATTTCTCTTTGCTGAGGCAACCTTATGGTTGTGAAACTGATAGAAGCAACACAGTATAGAAATGAAATTATAATTCAAAATTGTCATTACACCTTGAATGTGATCTAGACCTAGCTGACTTCACAAATACATATGGTCTTGGAAAAGAGTCCAGTTCTCCATCAAGAAAGAAATATACCATTTTACATGTGAAAAGACAGAAAATCAAATGTGTGTCATTCTTGTTTTGGCTTCAGCTCTGAGGATGGACTCTAGAAGGTCCATCTGTGGCTGCAGGAGGGCCAAAATGTAATGGCCCTGAATCAATACCGGTAGGCAGGTGCACGCTGGGAGGAAGAGGTTACTGCATGATGTAAACCTGAGGTACATGATGGGACTCTCCACGTAATTGTCTAAGGGAGATTTAAAGCAGATTGGAGGGTGGCAGCGAGAGACAGAGAGAGAGAGGCTTAGTTAATGAGTTTGTAAATGTCACAGATCTGCAGGTCACAAATACCATATGGATTAAAAGAATCACTTACAATTAATAGAGCCCATGAAGGTTTTTGCTTTTCTGTGGTTCTGTTTAGTTCTGTGTTGTTTTATGCAATGAGTGAGTTGCATAGCTGGATGTTATCTGCAAATGCTGTGACCTGTGCTTAGAACTCTGTGGAGACCACATCTACAGGCCAGCGTGTGCGAAAGAAACCATGGGAGTATTTATCCAGAAGAAAAAACTTCACCATTCGATAGCAAAGGAGGAATCATTCTGTAGTCTTTTTGGATAACCCTGCCTTCAGAATTTTAACTCTTTTGCATGTTTGTACAGGAAAGTTTATACCCAGTATTAGGACTTATTTTCCATTAAATTTTAACAATATTTAGGAATAAAGTTCTGTTTGTTGGTAGACTGTGTAAATTCTTGAGGACTTCTTCTTAAAGCTGTGACCAGATAGTACTCTCATGATTAAAAAACAGCAGTGCACTTCCTTGCTGTTTGGTATCTTAAACCAATGACACAGTTACTGAATGTTGAAGATAAGCTTATCAAATAGCCTAATCAAAACTTATTAGTTTGGTTTTAGTAGATAGGTTTTCCCCATTTCAATATACACAAAACATTTTTTTGTTCTATTTATCGACTCATTTGGAATGCATTTCTACGTTTTACAAAGAAAACTGCTTTGGAGGACATTACTCATGGGAACACTTTTAGCTTTGCAATCAGCTGTGCCAAGCAATACATGTAACTTAGGATAATCTTTAAGATTCCTGCTAGCTAGTGCAGAAAAGATTCTTCAGTTTCATTGTTTCCACTTTCCTGAAGGACTCCCTGAAGATTAGATGTAAAACAATTCTGTCTTGATGTCTAACAGAGTTTGTATAAAAACGCCAACCCATAGTGACACTGGTGAACTCCAGCAGTATAGTATACTGGATAATTTTGTAGACACTCTATATTAATGAAGTTTGAAGAATTTAGTCCTTTGCGTACAGCCTTCTAGGATGTCAAGCTGCCTCACTGCTAGCTAGTGAGTGATGGTGTAAGGCATCACATGTTTTGGAGATACAGTGTCTCTTGTGAGAAAATGGGGAGTGGTCTGCTTCATTACACCTTACAAAGTTGTAGGAAGTGCACTGTAAGTCCAATGTGACCATATGCAAAGGTGCCAACAATAGCCAAGTCTCATCCAGAACCCTTGGCGTTTCCAAAGCAACCAAAACTGACTTCTGCTACTTATGCTGTGAGAGATAGGGCTATCAGTGGGCAGCAATCCCATTTTTATTGTTATGTCTGATTCATAAATGAAACAAGGATCTCAAAAAGTAAACTCTTCACCAATCATCAGGTTATTTAGATTTGTAATTCTCAAAATGTGTGTTGTTATTACTGCATATTGTGCTATAGTGAACCTTACTGCATTTTTTTTGAGATCTGGGTTTGCTTGTAGGTTGTTTTGGTGTTTGTTTTTTTTTTTTGGTGTGTGCAAAATTAGGGAAAACACTATTGTATGTCCCTGATTACTAGTTGATCCATCTGAGTGTGATAGAAGAAGACTGGAGTTGTTGTCGTTCAGGTATGGTTCTTCTCTGTTTGTGTCTGAATGCCATGTAGTTGGAAGTGTAGTTAAAGGGTTATGCTCTTAAAAAATCATACTAGAACTGATTTTTAAATTACCTTCCTGCAATCATAATTTCTGTTTCTGAAGTCACACAAGGAGATATTTGGATTTCCAGTGATCCAGCCAGAGAATCATGCTGATTTTGGCAGCCCCTTTGGAGACAAAACCTTCCTTTGAAAGCATGGATATCTGTGTAACTGGCCCAAGCAGAACCTGTCTACAAGCATCCAGTTACCAAACTTGCCTTGTGCTTTCTATCTGATTACAGGACAGTCAGCAGCCATTAATAGCACTGAGCAAAAATCCCCAGACAACTTTAAGGCTCTGATGATTTACTGAAACCTTTAACAATACAGTTTATGCTTCTGTATATTTTTCCCATCACTGCTGCAACAGTAACTTACATAGGGTGCACCCGTGCCCACTTTGGAAATGTAGACCGTGTTGTGCAATCACTTCTGAGCTGTGTACTTTGATGAATAATGCTCCCTTTGCACAGAGAGACATGCCCAGCAAGCTCGGAATTTGGGAGGCAGAGGAAAAGCCTAACCCTGTCTACTTCTAGAATTGTTTCTGTTGTCTGGTGAAGGTAACCACCAATTTGAGTGTGGTGGCATGCTTCCGCTGCAGACTTCAGAAAGGTCTTGACAGCTGCAGGCTACTGTGCTCTTGCCCTGTCCTAAGCACACAACAAAAGGACACATTGCTGACACCTATATCTGTAATACTAAAGGTCCTATTTAGATGCAAGATTGAAATAGTCCTTGGGATATCATGAGTCTTAAGTGTATTTAAAGTCCCTGGATCCACACACTTGGAGCTTTGCAGAAACTTCTTTCCTTCTTTTATTATCTTTGCAGGCTCCTTGTACATATACAGCCTGAATAAAAAAATCCTGGCAAAGATGCAACCTAACCCCTGTAATCTCCTGTTTTGGTTTCAGCTGCCGCCGGCAACAAAAGCGCCACGCAGCCGCCCCTCCCCCTGCCGCGGTGCGGAGGACAATGGAAAGAAAACAGGCAGAAAACCAGTGGGTCGGGATAAGGGCAGTTTAACAGAACAGCAAACAGAGGGAACAGTAACAACAATGATACAGATAAGGAGAAAATACGACCCAAACTCGCACAACAGACCCTCTCTCCCGGACAGGACTGGCACCGTGTGCTCCCCAGCCGCGAGTGAGTTCCCGCTGCGCCGCCCCCCTCCCCACCGGAACCCAGCATGATGGCACATGGTATGGAATACCGGGCTCTGTTTGGCCAGGTGGGGTCAGCTCCCACCCCCTGGCTGTGCCCCTTCCTGGAATCCGGTGAAAATTAACCCTGTCCTGGCCAAACCCAGGACATTATCCACCCCTTATTCCATACCATCTACGTCATGCCCAG